>JAABVA010001524.1_pt1 | contig 24602 bp, 25 predicted proteins | sample 5560331 | NCBI WGS metagenome assembly JAABVA01 (sample SAMN12812661, study PRJNA571458) | rock metagenome | isolation source: Antarctica rocks | place: Antarctica: Victoria Land, Mt New Zealand sud | collected 2016-01-07
TAAATGCTAAGAAAGAAAAGTATCTACAGAAAAGAACTCGATTCTTATATGTGTGTTTCTCAGCTCTGTGCTAGACTCGATTGAATTGACGTCTTACACATATGATGCAGAGTTTCAATGACATCACTTCTAGCTCGAATGCTCACTAGGCTCGATTAGAATGAAATCAAGGCGAAGACGAGAAAGAATAAATGAAGATTAGAATCGTAACATTACTTTCCCTCTTTGACTATTCATGTTCGCATGAATGTTATTTCTTAGTGCGCTTTTCTTGAATATTTGGTATGAAAGTCATCAATTCTCTCTTGAGCGTTCATAAATTCGTCGCCGTCAGCGTTATATCAGTTGAGATCGTTGTCATAGCTCTTTCATTTAACTCGATATTGAAGTCGTCTTCGATATCGTCGAAAGTTCAATATATCGTCGATCTCTCATTCGTTCTCATCGTTTATCACTATTGATTTCGAAAGTTCATTCTTCTGATCAGGCAGAGAGTCATCAACGACAGAACGAAGAAGCTCTGAATGAAATACATCGTGTATACGCATAGTGTCTGATAGTTTCAATTTATAGAAGAAGTCAACAGAATCTGTGATCTTGAATGAATCGAGCATCTTGTCATCTAGCTTTTTGAAGAGTCTCGCTGTAACGATGTTTCTTTCGTTCAGAAACATCTTTGATTCCATTTTGTAATTGATCTTCTTTCTATGCTTGTTAGCTTGTTTCATCATTCGTTCTCGTGTTTTGATCAGAGCTTCGCGAGCGAAGATCAATGTCTTGTTCATGTGATCGAATATATCTTTGACTCTGACGATCTGCAAGCGCTCGCGAATGCTTTCATACTCGATGATGTCAAAATCGAAGCTCATACGAGAATGAAAGTTCTTATTCATGAAGAAGAGAGTCAAGAAGATGACTGAAGACAAGACGTTATTGTCGACAAACTCGATCATGAGCAATCACTTGAATCAGTCATTCTGCATGTACGAACAGAAGAAACGAAGATATCTTTCGACGTTCTGATTGACTCGTTCGCTTTGATCGTCGATCTGAAAATGATAGACGATGAACAATCGAAGGAAAATGCTCAGTCGTTTGCAAAGAAACTTTCAGAGAATGAAGATGAACTGAGAATATCAATTGAACACAATGAAGTTTGATAGATCGTGAGTTCAATATACTCATTGAAGCAACATTTCAGCTGTTTTTTCGACTGTGATATCTTCATCATCAGTAATGCAAGAGATATAATGCCTTTCTTTTGACAATTTGCAAATGACAGTCAGAATAGCGTTGTAGTTGTATGAATCAAATAGATTGATAATGAAGTTCATGACTATGTTCTGTCATCGCTGTTCGAGTATCAATAAAGATTAAAGCAAGTCGTTTGATTTATCTCTAGATGTTTTTGAACGTTGACAGACATAGCAGTTTTGAATATATTGATCTACTGTCTTTCGCATGAATGATCAATAGTAATTTCGTTTTATGATCTTCACAGTTCTAAGAATATCAGAATGACTCATCGATGACTGATCATGTACTTCACGAATCAGATTCATTTGTAGAAGTTCATTGAACGAAATTCATAGCTGATTATCATGATACAAGATTTCATTCTGAACACGACAATTCTTCAATTTGATATCTTCACATTGTGTCTCGTCTCTTGCTATTACTTCGCGAAGTAGCATACAATTCTCGTTGATTCTATTAGTTTCAAGAATCTGTTTATAGATTGATTCGCTGATGTTCTTCTTTAAATCAGCAATCTTCATTCAATTCAACGTCAGAATAGTGATTCATTGATAATGAACGCGCTCATCATTGAGATCTTTGAGCACGACGTTGACTCAACGAGTTAATGCATTGATCTTGATGTTTTGTTTGCTCGATCGATACATTATCTTGAAGTTAAAGTCAGTGAGCTTTTTTACTCAGCGTATTTATCGTCTGCTTAGTTCTTTGTCTTTCATCAATGAGATGAGTGCTTGATGATCGATGAACATCTTGATAGAAATGTCAGTTAACTTCAGTTCAAGTCATCAATGTTCAAATGCTCAAATGATGATCAGCAGTTCTTTATCATATATTTCGTAGTTGCATTCAGCAGAAGACATGTTCTTGCTATAGAAAGCAATTGAATGTAGAATTTCTTCGTCGTCATATTGAGACAGAACTTCATCATTGACGTAATCAAATGAGTTAATTTCGAGAATAATCTCACAAGTCTGATCAAAGTGACGAAGTATTGAAGTCTCGATCATACGTCTCTTCATATGATCAAATGTCGTCTGACAGATCTCATTTCATTCAAATGTGATTTTCTTTTGAATAAGTTGAATCATGAGATGAACAATCTTCGAAAAGTTCTTGATAAAGCGTCGATAAAAGTTGCAGAAGTCAATGAAGAACTGTATCTGAGTGAGATTATTGAGTGTAAATCATTTCACGATGACTTGTATCTTTCGAAGATTCATCTTCAATTCTTTGATGAATATCAATAGTTCTAGAAAAATAATTTTCTGCACATGAAACTTGCATTTGTTTATATCTATCTATAGATCGATCTCTTGTAGTCAATGCAAGATTAATCATACATGTTGCTTGTGTTTCTTCAAAGTCTTGCTGTAAATGATAATATCATCTAGATAAATCTGACAAAACTGATATAGATATTCAAACAACACGTCGTTCATATAGTGTTGATAAAACGTTGATTCATTTGTTAATTCAAAGAGCATTACATGATATTTGTATGAGTTGAAGAAGATAATAAAGATAGTCAAATCTTCGCTATCTGAGTGCATACAAAGTTTATTGAACGTGATAATGATGTTCAATCGAGTCAGATACTTGCTTTCTTGTATATGAGTGAAAGTCTCGTTTATCAATGACAAAGAATAATGATCTCGTTTGATCAAAGCATTGAGCTTTCTGTAATCGACGCAGAAACGCAGACTTTCGTCTTTCTTTTCAATTAACAAGATGAGCGAGATGTATGATGCAAAGCTGAAGAAAATGAACTCTTTGTTTAAATGATTGATCAGATATTTCTTTATCTTCTGAAGTTTGTGATTGAACATCTGATAAAGTCTGCTTCTAGAAAACGTTTTTTCATCGATCAACTCAATTTTGTGATCGTAGAAATGATGAGATGATAGCTGATCAATCATAGCTCAATCAAACATGTCTAGATAGTCATGATACTTGAAGAGAAGCTTGACTTTGACCTTCTCAAGAGTCTTGACGTGTGAAAGCTCATGCAGATTCACTTCTTCAGACTTATTTTCAACTGTAGTTATGAGTCGATCAATTTTCAAGATCATAACAGCAAAGATCTTCACATCTGATCGTTTAACTAACATTCTATAAGTTGCAGCTTCGATCATGACAATGTTCAATGAATCTGACGTTGATTTAGAAATTTTGACGTTAGTTAAAGTCGCGTCACACGATTTTAACTGTTTGATTAGTTTAACTGACTTCTCATTGAACTGATTGAAAGAGAGTGATTTCTGACTGAGTTGAGATGTAACGAAAGTGAAAGATCTCTTCAGTATGTGAGTAAAGATTAAGCTCTTCTGTTTTGTGATTGTTTTATTGCTTGAGAGTAAAGTAATTGATTTCTGACTAGTAGAATTGAAATTTGAAAATCGAAGAAAATCGATTTGCATATCAATTACTAGATCGATTTTGTTCATTTATGTTTTTTCGAAAATCATTTGATGTTGATCTAATCGAGTGATTAACATAAAAGCAATGTCAATCGTATGATCTTGAACTGTCAGATTCGAATAAATGACCTGAGTAATGAGTTTTTTTTGCATAATGATCATCAAATTCTTGTATTGACTTTGTCTTGATCAAAGTCAGAGACTCAATTTACAACTAATCACAAACAATCTGTGCAATCACTTCATCAATGAACGAATAGTCAGCAGCTTCGATGTCAATCAATAACTTCAATAAGTAACTAATTTCATTGCTAGAAAGTACATATTCAATAGTCAAAGATTCAGAAGCAAAAGAATCATCTGACATGCTTGTCGTTGAAGAAATTAACACATCTTTCATCGCGTCTTTGATGAAAGTCACTATTTTTTTGTCTCGCTATTCTTGAAAGAAGACATTTTCTCATTCTATTTATTCTTCAAAATGATGATTTCATGTAAACGAAGAATGAAAGCTCAAGATGCAGAGATGTTAATCTTGTTCAGCTGAGAGCAATTCTTGAACAAGTGATTCAAAGTCTTGCAGATGTAGCAGATAATTGACGATCTTGCTGACTCAGAGATAGAAAAGATAGTTGACTTAACATAATTGATTATTAAAGTTATTATCGACAAGAAAGTAGCGCGTTTGTCAGATATGACAGTGACTTTGACGATGACAATGCATCGTTCGCTGCGTAGCTGATAGTTAACTCGCTGTTTATTATTCACATCTTGAAGAAATTTCTTTAAATGAAAAAGCGAAGTAAAATTCTTTGAACAAATTGATAAAGCATTTTGCAAGCGATTGTTGATTTTATTCTGAAGATTGTTCATCAGAGTGCAATCATCATAATTGAGATAGCTGAATAGCTTCATAAAGTTGAAGTAGAAGACATTAAAAAACTTGTCTGCTTGTTTCAAAGCGTTGTATTCGGGTTGAGACTTTTGATTCTTATTCAGTTCATTGTATATTTCTTTCAAATGATCAAATAACTCGTAAATTGAAGTGAATAAATTCAAAGAATCAAAATGACGTCAAGCGAAGATGTGTTTTGCAGCGTCATCTTCTAATCTAGACATCATGTAGACAATACAAATGATCTCATCATTGAATTGATCAACATTAACAATCAGCTTGTCATTCATCTTGTTTCTTTAATCTTCTCAACTTGATTCATCTTCATCAGTGAATATAGATGAGTTCGAAAATTTGTAGAATCGATGATGTTCATTTTTGAATGAGATCAACTTAGTAAATGTCTTTCGTTGAGTATGATTCTCAATAGAAGCATGCAACTTGATATTTTGTTGAAATAAATGATTCATAGTAGATCAAGACTCAGTAGTCTGTCGAGATTGAGATTGATCAGCTGAACGTTGTTTCTCTTTGAGTTTCAACATTGTCTTTCGTAGTTAAGTGTTAAAATCTTCTAGAGTGTTCATTGTCATGCAATTAATCTCTAGCTGTTTCAGTCTCTGAGTATGTTCAATTTGTAGAATGATTCAATGTTCATTGCATTTCAGAGTCATGTCTTGTTAATCTCTTAGCTCATTTAACATCTTGATGATCTCATTCAACTGATCAAGAACTCATTGACATAGTTGTTCTTCAATCTTAATGTTTCATAAGATCTCAACGTTCTTAGCTTCAGTTGAGACATCAAAGAGTAGTAAAGAAACTCATTTATTTGCAATGCTTTTAAGCAAGTGAGCTGTTCATGACTCAACTGACTCGTTGTTGCGTATCATGATGAGAAGATAAAGATAGATAGATTGTGATAATGAGAAATTGATGATTTTGATAAATTTGAATAAATTTGATGAAAGTAATTTGAAGAATTTCTTACGAATTTTCTGAATAAACGAAGTAGATTATTTCGTATCATTTACACGTCAATAGCAGAGTAGTTAATTAGCATTTATCTACTGTTAGAGATCAGCATAGAGTGAGTCATATGAATGTCATTTAACTAATAGATAAATGCTAAGAAAGAAAAGTATTTACAGAAAAAAACTCAATTCTTATATGTGTGTTTCTCAGTTCTGTGCTAGACTCGATTAAGTTGACATCTTACACATATAATGCAGAGTCTCAATGACATCATCTCTAGCTTGAATGCTCACTAGACTCAATTAGAATGAAATCAAGACGAAGACTAGAAAGAATAGACAAAGACTAAAATCATAACATCTGCGTTTCATCATCTGCATTGTGAGTTAATATTTTGATTAAGCAAATGTCTGACTCAACTGTTTCTACTATTCATTGATCGAGTCTTAAATATTTGTTAATGTATATGCATGTTCTTGATTGAAATGATGAGTTTTTCACTAAATGAAAGAAGTTGTGTGCTGAGCTAAATGATTGTATATCATTGTTGTTGTGATCTTACTTCTGTATAACTACTATGTTGAATTCGCGAACTTTTTTGTTAATTAAAAATGATTTTCTAATGTTGTACTGTAGAATTCATAGAAAAGATTGTTTTATCATAAAGTTATTCATAACTGTTGTTGACTCTGCAATGAGAAGACTCTTTGTATGCTTTCAATTATTAAAAGTCTTTCTTACTTTCTGATTAAATATTTCTGAGTCTGCTCAAATGTTGTCTCGTCTGAGTTGCTATTCACGTAAGAGAAAAGATCAATTCATCTTTTCTTGATTTCTACTATCTGTCAGATCAATTCATCAACAACTTAACTGCATGTTTTCAATATGACTGTTGCTGAGTTTGAGAAATTCATTGAATTGAAAAAGTTCATTGAATCTGAAAAGTTTATTGAATTTAAAGAGTTCAGAAATAGCGAGAAGCATGTGTAATTGTATTTAAATAATCTGTTTCTATAGATTTCGAACGCTTGTTTCATTTGCTGTCATCATTTAAGACAGATGCATCTTCAAAATTCATGATTTTCATTGCAGTTGATGCAACATCTTTTATTTAAAGACATTATGCACTTCAGAATGTGATGCTTGTCTGCGCACTTTTTGCAATGCTGATTCTTTCTGTAGAACTTAATCATATGATTAAAATTATGATATTTGAAGCACTGTGTAATGTAACAGTTCTTTTTAAATAGCTTGCATGTACATTCTTGATATGAGTTCAGCATGCTTATGTTCATTAATCAATTTATCATCGCTTCAATCATGATTTTTACAATGAATGATGAATGAATCTTCTCGCTCTTTGTTATCTTCTTGAGTCAAATTATTCTTAGAACTTTCAAATCTTCATGAAGTCTTGCATTATCTTTTATCAATCTTTCAATGATCTTTTTCTGATTATTCATGTCTATTATAATGCATATTTCATGTGTCAGCATTGCGAAGATTCAACGTGTTATGCATGTCAAGCTCATGATTTCTTTTGCTTATGTTTGAGTCTTTTTCAGATTTGCTCAAGCATTTAAGCTAACTGCGTGAAGAAAGATGTCATCGCTACTCAGCTTGCAAAGTAACATGATTAAGTTTTTTTGATCTGTCAACACACTTGCGATTTTCTGTAGAATCTGCTTGATCAACTTCTTCTGTATCTCTTTTATTTCTCTTCTGTTCATTATCTTAATCATGACTTCTCTTTTCTTGTAAAGTGATGATAAATCATCTTTGAAACATTACTTTTTTGTCGTTGTTTCTTCTCTTGTCACGTTTGCTCATGACATGATTTTCGTTAAAAGATGCATACTTCTCTGTGTTTGCAACTGCTTATTAAACAGTTGAACTGATGTCTTTAATTTCTATACATTCTTTGCGATGAATGCATTCTGATTCACATGATGTTTTTCTTCTGAATTGAGTCAAATACATTGAATCAGCTTTAATGCTATCTCTTTTCATGAATGATCTTTGCTTTTCTTCTTCTCTAATGTTGATATCTTTATTAGTAAATCAATAATGTTAGTAATGTTCTCTTCATTATTATGTAAGCATTTCAACTTTGCATCTTTGTTTTCTTGCAATGAATCAACGTTACTTGTAATCGTCTTCAAATCAGCATTGCTGCAATTCATGCAATTCATCATCATTTACTCGTCTTCTAGATTCACTCTGTCTTGTTTATAGTACTCTTTTTCAAAATTTGTGATGTGTGTGTTATGATTATTTCATTACTGATTTAAGAAAAAGTTTTTGATAATTTTTAAACAATTAAGATTTTAATCTTTTAATTTTATTAATTAATTTGAATTGTTGCATACTGAATAAGTTGTAAATTCTTTAACAATTAAGATTTTAATTTCTTAATTCTATTAATTTCTTGATGTTGTTTTGTCTTTTGATGTCATTGATCATCAAATACACAAACTTCTTTATACTCATGTGATTATCAGTTGAGTGAATTTGAATGAGTAACAAAATCAGTATCATGTAATTAATGAATGTTTAAAGTAATGTCAAAATCATGTTTAAATATTCAATTTAATTATGTCATGAATGAAATGTTTGATTCAATAAAGATAGTTAGAATTAAGATTTTAAAAATACAGAAGAAAAAAGATATAAAAGAAAAGAAGAACATGCTTTATATAGTAATTACTCAGATTCAATGTTAGTTTTAAAGAAAACATGTTAAAATATAAGAAAGATGTTGATAATAATAATAAATTCATACACTCTTGTGACATCGATTAAACCGACTTATGAGAGACTCTATGCTACTTGTATCGAGTGAACAAAACTCTCTGAGATAGAAAATCACTCACAGTCTATACGACTGCTTCACGCAGTCGAAACAGTGAGTTTTAAGACTATGTATCAAATTTGTTCGCGTTGATTGCACGTTAGAGAATGAGTATTCTAGTCACTCTAAATTGCTTCAAGAGCTTCGTTTTCATTATCATCTTCGCTACTGCTCTGAAATTCTTCGTGATGACGACGATTATTTGATAGTTTAAGAAGTCAGCATCTTGTAGCATTCTTGATCGCAGATGCGATCAGTTCGAGCAGTGCATGAGTATATGCTTCGTCGTCTGATAACTTCATTCGCAGTTACATCGCGAGCTATTCATGTCTGAAATGTTTCTAGAGTGCAGATAAGCATTCAGATCTATGCGTTCGATTCTGATGTGCATTGCGAGAATGCTTTCTGCTTTCTGAAGATCATCACGCATCTTTATCATCTTATTGCTCAGGTGCGATCTTTGTGCTGAGATTGTGTTGACGTCTGCGACGCGTTCTCTGTACTTTTCTCATCGTTGATTTCATTGATCTTTGTGATACTGCGCTATTGCGATGCTATCGCTTGTTGAAATCGTGAAGAAGAAGAAGCGTCGTCTGCGTCTCGACTGTATCTTCGCACTCTGTTGAATGAAGACATTCAGAAGTACTATTTTCTTGATGACGAGTGAGCGAGAAATGACGCGATTAACTTTCGTCAAACGAGCGTGTATTAGCTCGCATGCTTGTCTGATCTCTTGCGTTCGATCATTGACTCGACTGTGTAGCGTGATTTTGTTCTGTAGCATGTTCAGATGAACATGTAACGAGCTTGTGTATGTTTCTGTCTCTAGAGTTTCAATGCTTACTCTTTTGAATGCTTCTGCTACGTGATGCAGAGTCTGATTCTGAAGTGTTTCTAGTCTGCATTCTTTGTTCGACAGTTCATTTTTCTTGTCGCGCTGATGTCAGACTGACACTTCAAATGCAATTTCTGATCTCACTACTGCTGAGTATACTTGTTTCGCTTTTGTGAAGATAGCTTTTCATGTGAAGACTTCAAGATAACTAAGTGTCAGCATTCTTGTGACGTGATTCGTCTCTATTTGTCAAAGATGCGCACTTCATCGCAGTTTCGTGTTCAGTTGCATCTCTAGAACTCATACGTCTGATTTCGATTTGACTATCGAAAATATGTTGTATACGTTGCATGCAACATACATAGAGCACAATCTCTATGCTGATTTCCCTCTTAGATTCAAGAGATTACTCAGAGAGTTTTCTTGCAACAGATTCACAGTTCAAGATGAATGAGATCTCTCACTGCTCAGATTTCGACAGTTTACTTCTTAAGCATGAGTCGCAGATGTTTCGTCTGCGATATGCATGTGTATTGCAGTCGATTTCTTCTTTAATCACATCGACACATGCTACTGTTCTTTCGAACTATACAGATGATGTCTTCAACTAGAAATTGACTCTATCATCAAGACATTCAAGAGTCAGAGTTCAGTGAAGAAGTGAGATTCTCAAGGTCGACAGTTGTCATCATTGTATATCATGTCTCACAGACGCTCGCTTCGCTTGTAAAGTGTGCAACTCATCTGTTTCACATTATCTGTAGAGATCTTTCTTGTGCAGATCGATCATGTCTTGCAGAAATGTTCATATGCTACACTTCTAATCAGACAGCGTAGTTCGATTATTCTTTACTAACTCGCTTGTGTTTCTCTTCTCTTAATGAAGTCTTCTCGCCAGCGTATCATTTACGTATAGAATGTCTGTGTCTGAACGTCTGTTAAATGATATTAACGAGACTCTCAAGTTTGTTCATGTCGAACTTAATGAGACTTGTGAGTTGCTCATGTCGTAGTAACAGGCACGCAGTCTTAACAAGATCTATACGTAGTTAGCACGTAGATCTAAAGAATGTTCGTGATTCAAGTTCTTTCTGCTAATCATTCTCAACAGATCAAACGCAAGAATGTTCTGTTTCAGTTCTTGTCATCACGATGACAAGATGCTGAATCGAATGATTTTCATAAGCGATTTCCCTCATAATTCTGCGTTCTATTTGACTTTCTCATCTGCGTGCAGATTGCTTTTGTAGTATGCGCATTGAGATTATTGAAGTCTGCGCGATCGCGAAAACTCTGCACGCGATCAACGCACAGCGCTTCATCATCACGCAGCATCTCGATGTCGTTCAAACTTTTGATAATCTTTAGACTCTACTGTAGCTAGACAGTAGATTCGTAGTTAGCATCACGTACAGATGAGTTTCATCGCTGATCAGAAAGATGTTGATTCAAAAGATGTTTCATTAATATAAAGAAACTAAACTGATTGTTGAGTCAAATTTTCATATTTACATTCTGACTCAACTTGAGTACTTAAGTTAAACATTTCAACTTGACTTAAATACTTGAGTTAAACATCTTAACTTGACTTGATATCAATCTTGAGTTGAGTCAGAACTCACTGACTTGACTCAATTCATCAAGCAATCAAATATGATGTCAAGAAAGCTAAATATAGAAAATTTTCCGATTTTTCGCCTTTGCATTATCTTTTTGTATTATCTTTTTGATAGAAAGTCATAAAGAGAAACATGAATAGAAACATGAAGATTATTTGATAGAGAGCTTTGATAGAAAGCTATGATAGAAAGTCATGACGAGAAACTATAAAGATTGTTTGATAGAAAGTCATGAAAAGAAGTCATGAAGAAAAGTCATGAAGATGAGGTATGATAGAGAGTCATAATAAAGAGTCATAATAGAATATTTATCTATTTATCTTCATGCCTTGATGAGTTGAATCGAAAATTTCAGATCAATACTCGATTTCAATTCTCTGATTTAACTTAAATACTTAAGTGAAACATCTCAACTTAACTCAAATACTTAAGTCAAGAATTCTGACTTGAATCAAGTCTTGACAAGTTGAAAACTCAACTTGATCTCAATGATTCAACTTGACGCGATCAGTTTAAAAGAAACATATTTATCATGAATGTCTGTTAATTACTTGTAATACAAAGTGTTAGAAATCAGCATAAAGTGAGTTATATGAATGTCATTTAACTAGTAAATAAATGTTAAGAAAGAAAAGTATTTATAGAAAAAAACTTGCAACTTATATGTATGTTTCTGCTTTCTGCGCTAAACTTAAAAAAATTGATGTTTAAACTGATTATTAAGTTGAGTTTTCATATTTACTTTCTGACTCATTCAAGTACTTGATATTAATGTCGTGATTCAATTCAATATTGATTTCAAGTTAAGTCAGAATTTGAATTCTTAACTTAATTCATAACTTAATTCATTAAGCAATTGAAAATTCAGAATTCAACTATTAATAGAAGTTTTCTGAGCAGAATTCATGATATTATTGAATAATATTTTCAGAGTTCATAATTTATAAGAATATTGATTACTACTAATAGAGATTTCTTAAGCAGAATTCACAGTACTATTGATAATGCAACAGAGTAATGCAATTAATTAAAGCTTTTGATTATAATTATTAAACTTAGAAAATTTCTATTAATAGTAATTAATATTTTCATGAATCATGATTAATATTCATGAGAAAATCTTTATTAATAATAATCAGTATTGATCAGTGATGAAACTTATCTGTACGCGATGCTGACTACGAATCTACTGTTTAACTACAGTAAAGTCTAAAGATTATCAAAAGTTTGAATGATATTGAGATGCTGCGTGATGATGAAGCGCTATGCATTGATCACATGCAGAGTTTTCGTGATCATGCAGACTTCAATAATCTCAATGTGCATGTTATAAAACAATCTGCATGCAGATGAGAAAATCAAATAAAACGCAAAACTACAAGAAAAATTGTTTATGAAAATCATTCAATTCAGCATCTTGTTATCATGATAATGAGAACTGAAACAGAACATTCTTGCGTTTAATCTGTTGAAGATGATTAGCAGAAAGAACTCAAATCATGAACATTCTTTAAATTTATGTGCTAATTATGTATAAATCTTGTTAAGACTGCGTGTCTATTACTATAATATGAACAATTCATGAGTCTTATTAAATTTGACATGAGCAAACTTGAGAATCTCATTAATATCATTTAACAGATGTTTAAATACAGACATTCTATATGTAAATGATATGCTGATGAGAAAACTTCATTAAAAGAAGAAAGACACAAGTGAGTTAATAAAGAATGATCAAACTATGCTATTTGATTAAAAGTGTAGCATATGAACATTTCTGCAAGACATGATTGATCTGCATAAGAAAGATTTTTACAGATAACACAAAACAAATGAGTTGCACGCTTTATAAGTGAAGCAAGCGTTTGCAAGATGTGATATACAATGACGATGACTGTCAATCTTAAGAATCTCATCTCTTCATTGAATTCTGACTTTTGAATGTCTTAATGATAGAATCAATCTCTAGTCGAAGACATTATCTGTATAGCTTGAGAAAACAGTAACGCATGTTAATGTGATTAAAGAAGAAATCGACTGCAATATGCATATGTATCACAGATGAAACATCTGCAATTCATGCTTAAGAAGTAAATTGTCAAAATCTGAGCAGTGAAAGATCTCGTTTCTCTTGAACTGTGAATTTGTCACAAGAAAACTCTTTAAGTAATCTCTCGAGTCTAAGAGAAAAATCAGCATAGAGATCATGCTTTATGTATGTTGCATGCAACATATACAACATATTTTCAATAAATTATGCATCAAATGATTACAATTGCACATCTATATCAACAATTCATTCAACGTTTACGTGACATAAGTCAATTCAAGAGCAGAATAGAATTACTTAATACAATTGCACTCTATTTTCTCATTATGCACATTTCTTTTTCATCACATATTTCTTTGCTCAATGAATGATAATCATTAAGCAAGAGAACACAGTTTTTACGTTACAATCATGAGCATCACGAGTGCAAAAAGAACATCTTTCATCTTTGAATCAAGAATTGAATTGAAACATCATTGTATAAAATATTATCAATGAAGAGCAGAGCAAAGACAATGCATCATAATCAAACAGCATAAACACTTATTAAGAGTTTACTTAAGCATCACATGCTGAATAAAAGCTATAAATTTATTACTGATAACATAGTATCAAATTTATTGTTTCAATGATGTGAAGTCATTATGTAGTCAACAAGCGATTTTTTTTCTCAAAGAGTTTTGTTCATTTAATATACATAGCATAGTTTCTCTCATGAGTTGAATTTAAATTGATGTCACAAGAATGTATGAATTACAATTACAATTACAATTACAATTACAATTACAATTACAATTACAATTACAATTACAATTACAATTACAATTACAATAATCAATATTCTTATGAATTTTGATCAATACTTATGAAGAAATTTCTATCAATTGTAATCAATATTTTCATGAGTCATGATTAATATTCATGAGAAAATCTCTATCAATAATAATCAGTATTTTCATGAATCATGATTAATACTCATGAGAAAATCTCTATCAATAATAGTCAGTATTCTCATGAATCATGAAGATGTAATCAAATTAATTGCATTATTTTGTTGCATTATTATTCAACAAGTTAATAGTAGTAAATCATATCTTGATGAATCAAATCAAGAATTCAAGTCAATATTCAATATTAACATCATGATTCATTTTGAATATTTAATATCAACATCATGACTCAACTTAAATACTTAATTTCAAAATTTCAACTTAAATTAAGTTTTAATGAGTTGAAAACTCAACTTAAACTCAATGACTTGACTTGACGTGATTAGTTTAAAGATAAATGATAAGAAACTGCTGATCATCATTTAAGCATTTAAACATTAATGATCTGAGCTGAAGCTGACTGATATTTCTATTAAAATCTTCATCAATTATTAAATGTTAATGTTTATTATGAGTTTGCATAGAGTTGATCATAAGTGTAAATAGAAGTTCAAAGCTAAAGAAGAAAAAAGATGCAACACGTCGTAAGTTTTACTCACAAAGACACGCTAGATTGCTAACGTGTCAACATCAGCTTTATACTAGTTTATGATAGTCTGACATAATTTATGTTAGACTAACTTGGAGTGCATGCTTGCAACATTATTTCTTTTCTTCATTTAACAATGTTCTTATTACTGCAGTTTAATTGATCTTTCTTAAGTCAATTTCTATCTTGACTTGTTTGAATATCATTCATGAAAGTCATTTACAATCTTCAAGCATTCTTTGAATTCACTTTCATTAACATTGTATCAATGTAAATTGACGTTGTATTCTTTTTAATTGACATGATATTGTAATCATTTATCTCATTCATAATGTCTGAAGTTCAGTATGTTCTTCACTTTTCATTCATCTTCATCGTCGATCACTATAGAATCAGACGATTTATTTCATTGTTTATTCAAAGAATTCTTTGAATTTAGTCACAGCAGATTTGATGTAAACTTTGAATGTATCTTCATAGTTAATGATAATTTTAGTTAATAAACATGTTTAATCTTAATCAGAATCTTGAAGAATTTTAGCATTTTATTGTTTAGTTTCTTTAATGATCATGAGATCATTATGTTTCTAGAATTCAGAAACATCATGTCATTTATCTTGTAAATCATTTTCTTTTAATGTTTATTAATCTGTTTCTTCATTATGATTCTGACTCTTGCTAAGACTTGCTTGATCAATGCTAGTGATCATTTCATGTGTTCAAATATATTCTCTGCTTTGTTTGCTTCGATTTTAACTTAAGTGATCTTATATTCAATTGAATTCAAATCAAAGCTCATATGAGAGTAAAAGCTCTTATTTAGAAAGAACGTCAACTGTTTAATTGATGATGAAATAGCATTGTTATTGACGAATTTGATCATGAATAATCAAATGAATCAATCATCTTGCATATATGAGCAGTAGCTTCGTAGATATCATTCTACATTCTGATTCGCTATTTCTATCTGATCATCAATCTGAAAATGATAATCAATGAATAGTTTCATCTTAATGTTTAGTCTCAGACATAGAAACTTTCAGATAATTGATATGAATTGTGAATCACGATTGAACATTATTAATCTTGATAGTTCATGAGTTCTAAAGATTCATATCAACAATAGTTTAACTATTTGTTCTGCAAAGATTTCTTCGTCATCTGATCAACACAATATATAATGTTGTTTCTTAGATAATTGATCTATGACTGTCAGAATTACGTTGTTTTCATCACTTTCTGATAGATTAATAATGAAGTTTAATGATATGTTCTGTCATTACTGCTTAAGTATGAGCAATGACTTCAGCAGTTCATTGATTCAATCTCTCGATGCTTTTGATCTACGACAAATGTAACAGTTTTGAATGTAGTGCTTGATCATTATTCTCATCTTCAATCAGCAATATGATCATCTCAGCAAGTTCAACGTTCAATTCATGTCAGAATAATCATTGATTGAAAAATTATATGCTTCTCTTATCAATTGAGTGATCATTGACGAAGAAACTCATAATCTATCATCTTTTCAGAGTACTTCATCAAGTACTTTGCAATTGTGTAAATTAATATTTTGACAAGTTTTTCTATTCTGTTTCATGATTATTTGAATATTAAAGCACAGTTAATTCATTTGATTTTCAACTATAATTTAATTCTGAATAGAAATCATTTCTTTAATCAAATCTTTGTTAGCATTCGATTCTTGTTTTAAATCTGAGTCAGATTTAAGTAAGATTTAAGTCAGATCTTGATCAGCTTTCTCATCATTTTCTTAATCAACTTTTATTGACTGCAGCTTAAATTTGTCTTCTGATAATAGTATTTGATGCTAATATAGCTTTCAATCATCATTTGCTTCAACTGACTTGACGTTTAACATTCTGATTAGCACGTTGACTTTCAGATTCTGTTTTCTCAACTGATATATGATCTTGAAGTTATATTCAGCTAACTTCTCAGCTCATTTAGCTTGTCATTGAATCAATTCTTTAATGATCATGAAGTACTTTAAATTCAAATGATTGATGAAGATCTTGATTGAAATATTCATACATTTCAATTCAAGACATCAATGTTTTAAACAGCGAATCTTAATCAGCAGTTCTTTGTCATAGATTTCATAGTTGCATTCTACGAAAATCATGTTCTTGTTATAGAAGATCATTAAATGTAGAATGTTTTCATCATCATATTGAAACAATACTTCATCGTTTACATAGTTCAAGAAGTTTATTTTCAGAATAACTTTTCTGATTAAGTCAAAATGCTTCAGAACGAAAGCTGTCATCATTTATTACTTTAGTTCTTCAAAGATCATCTGTCAAGTCGAGTTGAAATTTTTTTGAAAAAGTGTCAAGTCGAATTGAGAAGTTGAACTTAAGAACTCAGATCGAGTTGAGAAGCTTGACTCGATAACTCGATTCGAAAATTCGACTCGACTCGACAAGATATTAAATAGATGTAAATAGCTTAATCAAACAGTCTTCATGATTCTCTTCATGACTTTCTATCATATTTTCTCATCATGACTCTCTACTAAAGTCAAACGATCTTCATGTTTTTTCTTCATATTTCCCTTCATGTTTCTCTTCATATTTTTCTTCATGTTTCTCTTCATGTTTCTCTTCATGTTTCTCGTCATGACTCTCTTTATGTTTCTCTTTATGACTCTCTATCAAACGATCTTCATGTTTCTCTTCATGTTTTTTCTTCATGTTTCTCTTCATGTTTCTCGTCATGACTTTCTATCAAATGATCTTCATGTTTCCCTTTATGACTTTCTATCAAACGATCTTCATGTTTCTCTTCATGACTCTCTATCAAAAGATAATGCAAAAAGATAATGCAAAAGTCAAAAACCGGAAAATTTTCTATATTTAACTCTCTTGATGTCAAGCTTAAGTTCTTGATGAATTGAGTTGAATTGACTCAATTTTCAATCGAGTCAAGTTGTATTGAATTGAAAATATGAGCAACTCAATCTTGATGATCAGTTTACTCTCATTTTCTAATTTTAATCTTGTAATTGTATGATTGATGTGAAGACAAATGTATTGTTTTTTTTCTATTGAAAATATTCAGAAAGTCGTGATAGACAATTGAAAGCTTCTTCTTCAGTTCATTTAATGACATGATTGATATCATTTCATTCAGTTCTGTGAAATCTTCAACTGAGCTAAGCGCTTTATTGATTTTATTAATGATTAATGAAAAAATCTTAATCTTCTTATTCTTGACTAAAGTTCAATACACAGTGACTTCAATCATGATAATATTGATGATCTTCTTTACTTTAATTGACTGAAAAAGTCAAAGTTGATCAAGATCAACTTAAGTGCTTTGCTTTGCTATGAGAGCAGATTCAATGAATTTATTCACTGATTTTTGATTCATGAGTCTCTTCAAGATGATCATTGATGTAACAATTAAGTTCAAGTTCTTTCATTTCATTTTACAGATTTCACTTGACTCAGATTTATAAAATGCTGATTGACTGCTTACTTTTAAAACAACAGATTTCAATGTTTGAATCTTCAACAATAATATTAATCAATCATTTGTAAAATCTATCAAAATTTGATTTCTTTTCAATCAGAGATTTTCAATGATTATCTTATGTTGATTTAGACAAGTTATTAATAAAGATATCATTTCATTCTTGTATTCTTGTATCATGATCAATGTATACAGAGTGTATATAATCAACTTTCAATCAAAAGTTTCATCATACAATCAAATTAACTTTGATTTTGACAGCAATATTGACTGAATATCAAAGCGTTCATATAGCTCTGACATTAAAGATTTATCAATGAAAGTCATGTCAATGACTTTAATATTTATCAGATTCAGAACGAGAAATCTGAATATCTTTTTTAAACTACTTAAGATGATATCAATAGTGAACGACTTGAAATTAAATGAATCATCAGACATGTTGATGAAACAAAATATAAATATATTATTTTCAGTCACTACTTTAACAAAGACAGATCATTTTTCGAATTTGTAATGATCTCATGCACTTAAGTTATTTTAAAATAATCATATGCTTTATGTTTTGACTTTTTGCATTTGAAGCAAAGTTCTTTCTTAAACAACTCTTTCTGAATAAAGTCAAGATTCAATCTTCTGAGTTTCTTTCATGAAGAGATTGATGATGTAAGTCAAGCAGTCAATGTGTTAAAGACAGAGCAAGCAGCTTAAGTTACTGATGCTTTGATGATTGATTAAGCGTTCAATTCAGTTAATTTAACATCAATTTGCATGCAAATATTAACAAACTCATTCAAATCTGTGATTCATTCTTTAAGTGTTACTCATTGAAGATCTGAGCTGATCTTATGCTGAAGATCATTTAGTAGAATCTCATTATTGTATTCTAGTTCTGCATTAAATCTCTGAAATTTCATTCAAAATTCATGAAAGAAGATCTTGTTTTAATATAGCTTCAAGTACTATCATTAAGTCATGTGATGATGATTGAAATCATTGTACATTTTATTAATCATTAATAGTACTTCTTCAACTTTTAGAAATGAGTTCAAGAAGATATTTTGCATGCAAGATGCAATATGTTTGATCGCAGCTTCACTAACTTAACTTTCAATGTATGCAATCTTCAATTCTTTAATAGAAAAATGATTCTTGTTTATATTTAGCTTATTTCACATTTAAGACAGTCAATTATTTACATTCTGCGTTGAATCTTTAAACAAAGATGAATCAAGTAACTTGATTGACTTCAAAGATCAATCTTCAGAAATTAAAGTGCTTTGTTGACTTGATGCAGTTTTTAAATGATGTATAATCACGTTCTTGTTTCTATTTTCTTTCTGCAAATGCGTTTACATAATCTTCAATGTGATGTTTATCTTGTTGACATCTTCTAACATCTGAATCATGTCATTGTAAATCTTGATTTCAATGTTATGCTGTTGATATATATACTTAATAAAGACAATGATATCATCTGCTTTATAAATGCTTATTCAAGCATTCAATTCAGTGCTGATGCTGATCTTGATCATTTCATGATCAAAGAACAATATATTCATGTTCTTCTTTTCTATATTTAATGATGCATTTGTATTTTCTTCTTCTGATGCTATTCAATTCTGTGATAGAAGTGATTCTCTTCTAGCATTTTGAAGTTCATAGCAAGCAATGCTCGCTGATTCTGAGCTTCTAGTCATTGTATGAGTAGAAAATTGCTGATCGAGATTCTGATGTTACTTTATCAAACTTTCTGAGTTCAAGCAATGATTAATACTTTATTGAACTTTCTGAATTCAAGTACTGCTGAAATTTCTGATTTCTGATGATAAACTCAATAAAGAGTTAATCAAGAGCAACGTGTTCATGTTCTTTGATTCTGATTCTATCGAAATTTCTGATTTCAAATCAAGATTCTTCTTTAGAAATTTCTAATTTCTATCAAGCTTTCTGAGCTTAAGTTCTGATTCTGCTGTTAAAATTTCTGAATTCAACTTCTGATTTAAGTTATGTAGCTTGTTTTTATATTGTTTACACGTCAATAGCAAGATTAATAAGCTTTGAACTAAGATTATGAGTCTGCATAAAGCTGATCATATGAGTGTATTTTAACTAGAAGTTCAAAGCTGAAGAAGAAAGAAAATGTAACACGTTGTGAGTTTTACTCATGAAAGCACGCTAGATTGCTAGCATGTCAACATCAGCTTTATACTAGTTTATAATAGTCTGACATGATCTATGTTAAATCAACTTGAAGTGCATGCTTGTAACAATGTCATTGATAAAAAATAAAAAGCTTAGTAAATGACAGATGTGCTGAGTATAAAAGCTTATTAATTTTAATTTCAAGATAATATATTAATCTGATAAACAAAACATTAAGATTAATGCATTAACTTGTTGAGTTGATGTTGTGCTCAAAGATCTCAAGAATGAGCATTATTATTATTAATGAATGTTTATATGATCACTTGATTATATAAACAGTTCACACGCTCGTATGCGCATTCTAATGATTTGACTGCTCAATGAAAAGATATACTGCATTGACTTTGACTAGATTACATGTAATTTAGCATACACACAGCGCTTCAATGCTACTATCTAAATAAATAGCATCATGTTTCATAGTCTTAAACTGCATAAGCACGTAAAACTTGAAGAAATAAAAAAAAACTTTTTTATCAATGAATCATAATTCTGATGTTAAATTAAATGAAGATTGCTGATTTAAAGAAGAATGTTAATTAATTAATTTATTAACAGATTTTTAAAATTAATAAAATTAATGAGAATTATATTTTGCTTCATGAAGTTGTATCAAAAGATGAAACACAATAAAAAGATATCAAATTAATGAATTGTTGAGTTCAGAATGAAATTTTATATCAAGATAATCATTTATGAATCTTGTTTAACAAGATTTTACAAATGAATTTAATTTATAAAGTACATGATCAATTCTGAATTGATCACTCTGATATTTTTAAAACTGTAAAAATCATAAAATGATATTACTATTGATTCTTGATGCAAAAGACAGTAAATTATTATATTAAAAACTGTTATATTTATTAATGCTTAAAGATATTTGAAGATAAATCAAATGAACTGTTACATGCTTTATCAATATTTGAATAATGATGATACAATATAATCATGAATTTCATTATTAATTTATTTTCTTTAAATGATTATAACGTGATTCTGATTGTAATTTGCAAATTAATAATAATAATAATAATAAATTCATACACTTTTATGATATTAATTAAATTGACTCATAAAAGATTTTATGCTATGTATGTTGAGTGAACAAAACTTTCTGAGATAGAAAATCACTCGCTATTTATATGATTACTTCACGCAGTTAAAATAACAAGATTAAAACTATGTATCAAATTTGTTCACGTTGATTACATATTAAAAAATGAGTATTCTAGTCACTTTAAATTGTTTTAGAAGCTTTGTTTTCATCATCATTCTTGCTGCTGTTCTGAAATCTTTCGTGATCATGATGATTATTTGATAGTTCAAAAAGTCAATATCACATAGCATTCTTGATTGCAGATGCATTCAGTTCAAGCAATGCATGAATACATGCTTTGCTGTCTGATAACTTTGTTTGCAGTTGCATCATGAGCTATTCATGCTTAAAACGTTTTTCAAGTGCAGATAAACATTAAGATTTATGCATTCAATTTTAATGTAAATTGTAAGAATGCTTTCAATCTTCTGAAAATCATCATGCATCTTTATTATTTTATTGAATAAATGAGATCTTTGTGCTGAAATTATGTTGATGTCTGCAATGCATTTCTTGTATTTTTCTTATCATTGCTCTCATTAATCTTTGTAATATAATGCTATTGCGATGTTATCACTTATTAAAATCATTATAAAAAGATTAAATCATTTGCATTTAAACTGCATTCTTACATTTTCTTGAATAAATGTGTTCAAAAGCATTATTTTCTTGATGATAGAAAAGTAAGAAGTAAGATGATTAATTTTCATCAGTCAAGCATGTATGAGTTTGCATGTTCATTTAATTTCTTGCATTCTGTTATTGATTTTGTTACAATTCTAGCCTTCATTTATTCTTTCTAGTCTTCGTCTTGATTTCATTCTAATCGAGTCTAGTGAGCATTTGAGCTAGAAGTGATGTCATTGAAACTCTGCATCATATGTGTAAGATGTCAACTTTATTGAGTCTAGCACAGAGCTGAGAAACACACATATAAGAATCGAGTTCTTTTCTGTAGATACTTTTCTTTCTTAGCATTTATCTATTAGTTAAATGACATCTCTATGACTCGCTCTAGATCGATCTCTAACAGTAGATAAATGCTAATCAACTTTGCTATCGACGTGTAAACGATACAAAATAATCTACTTTTATTCAGAAAGTTCGCAAGAAATTCTTTGAATTACTTTCATCAAAACACACATTCAAATTTACTCAAATTTATCAAATCAATCACTTAATCTTATCACAATCAAATCTATCTACCTATCTTTACCTTTTCATCATGATACGTGACAACAAGTCAGTCGAGTCACGAACAGCTTGCTTGCTTAAAAGCACTGCAAATAGACGAGTTTTTCTTATTTCTTTTAATGCTTCAACGAGATCTCAAAATGTTGCTATCTCATGAAACATCAACACAAGTCAACAACTTTGTCAATGAGCTATTAATCAATCAGACGAGATTATCAAGATGCTGATCGAGTTAAGAGATCAATGAAACATGACTTTGAAACTCAACGAGCAATGAATCGATCTACAAGTCAATCACATCAAGAGACTTGATGAGCTAGAAATCAATCAAACGACAATAAACACTCAAGAAGAGACTATCATTGAACTACGAAAGAAAGTATTGAGTCTCAAAAAGAGACAGCTTTCAGCGAATCAGTCTTGAGCTTCTATCGAGAATCATACTTGACGAAAGTCGTTCACTCTATTCAACAACGATCATCACAAGTTCTTCAAGTTTTCGAACTCATCTATATTCACTGATGAAGATGAATCAACATGAGACAGCTGAAGAATCAAGATAGACGAGAAGCTTCAGACAAATGTCAATCACTTCGATAATGAGAATATCTGTATTGTCTATGTGATATCTAGACTAGAAGATGATGCTGCTGAGCACATCTTCGCTCAACATCAACATGACGCTTCGCATTCATACATCTTGATCAACGAGCTATTTGAGCATCTGAAAGAAATATACAATGAACTGAATAAGAATCGAAAGTGTTGTTGCAAGTACAACGTTCTGAGACAAGCAGACAAGTCTTTCAATGTCTTCTACTTCAACTTTATGAAGCTATTCAGTTATCTCGAATACGACAATTGCACTCTGATGAACGATCTTCAGAATAAAATCAATAATCGCTTGCAGAACGCTCTATCAATCTGTTCAGAGAACTTTACTTCGCTCACTCGCTTAAGAATCTTTCTTCAAGATGTGAATAGTAAACAACGAGTCAATTATCAGCTTCGCAGCGAACGTTGCACTGTCATCGTCAAAGTCACTGTCGTATCTGACAAATGCGCTACTACTTTCTTGTCAGCAGTGATGACTTCGATAATCGATTATGTTAAGTCTATCATCTTTTCTATCTCTGAGTCTGATCAAGCGAAATCGTCTATCATCTGTTACATCTGCAAGACTTCAAGACATTTGTTCAAGAATTGCTCTCAGCTGAACAAGATTGACACTTCTGCATCTCATGCATTCACTCTTCGTCTACATGAGATCATCATTTCGAAGAATAAAGAGAATGAGAAAATATCTTTCGAGAATAGCGAGGCAAAAAACTAGAGACTTTCATCAAAGACGCGATGAAAGATGTGTTAATTTCTTCAATGATGAGCATGTCAGATGACTCTTTTGCTTCTGAATCTTTGACTACTGAATGTGTACTTTCTAGCAATGAAATTAGTTACTCATTGAAGTCATTGATTGACATCGAAGCTGCTGACTATTCGTTCATTGATGAAGTGATTGCGCAGATTGTTTGTGATCAGTTGCAAATTGAGTCTCTGACTTTGATCAAAGCAAAGTCAATTCGAGAATTCGATGATCATTATGCAAAAAAACTCATTACTCATGCCATCTATTTGAATCTGACTGTTCAAGATCATACGATTAACACAGCTTCTATGTTGATCATTCAATTAGATCAACATCAAATGATTCTTGAAAAAACATGAATGAACAAAATCGACCTAGTGATAGATATGCGAATTAATTTTCTTCGATTTTCGAATTTCACCTCTAGTCAGAAATCAATTGTTCTACTCTCAAGCAACAAGACAATCACGAAGCAGAAGAGTTTGACTTCTACTCATATACTGAAGAGATCTTTCACTACATCTCAATTCAGTCTGAAATCACTCTCTTTCAGTCAGTTCAATGAGAAGTCAGTTAAACTAATTGAACAGTTAAAATTACGCGACGCGACTTTAACTAGCATCAAAAATTCTAAGTCAACGTTCAGTCTGAAATCATTCTCTTTCAGTTCAACAAACATAGCAATGATAGAAGCAGCGACATATAAAATGTTAGTCAAATGATCAGATGTCAAGATCTTTGCTGTTATCATCTTGAAAATCGATTGACTCATAACTACAGTTGAAAACAAGTCTAAAGAAGTGAATCTGCATGAGCTTTCTCACGCTGAAGTTCTCAAGCAAGTCAAAGTCAAGCT
>JAABVA010001526.1_pt1 | contig 24587 bp, 37 predicted proteins | sample 5560331 | NCBI WGS metagenome assembly JAABVA01 (sample SAMN12812661, study PRJNA571458) | rock metagenome | isolation source: Antarctica rocks | place: Antarctica: Victoria Land, Mt New Zealand sud | collected 2016-01-07
GGCAGTCGGCGCCCTGCGTGCAGTTGACGCCGTGCATGCAGGCGCGCAGCGAGGACTCGTACACCTCCTCCCAGCCGGCGCGCGCATCCTCCGTATCCACCAGCCTGTACTTGGCGCGCAGCTCGTCCCGCTGCGCGCGCCCATCGCGTCGCTCACTGACCCGCGCGTGTGCGCGACGCGCCGCGCGCTAGCGCGCGGTCACCTGACAGAAACCCTTAACGGGCGCTCGTGCCGGAATCCCGGGGTGCCCGGCCGGCCACTGCCTGCACCCTCCTGTGGGACTACACCCGGGCCTGCTCTCCCAGCAGGGTGTACGCAGCTCGTCCTGCTACGTGCGCGGGCACGCCCAAGACTGCACTGCTGAGCTCTTGTGTCTGGCAGTGCTGCTTGGGAGGTCAGTTACACACATGGCGCTTTGCAGGTTTCCGCCTCTACATGGGCTGGAAGAGGCGGTGCGTTGGAAAGGAGGCAGCAAGGTAAGGGGGCGCGCCTCCATGTCAAAGTAGCTCTCGCCCGTATTGGGCCTGCAGGGTCACAGCCGTCTGTCAAGCCCTGTCTGCACTCCATGTGCAGCATCCACACACCCGAGCAAAACATGCCTGCACTCTAGCACAAAAGAAGAACAAGCATTGGAGAGGCAGGGTCCAAATCTGCACACCGCATGCTGCAGTGCGCACCGCAGCACACAAAAGTAGTTTGTCCCGCCAGGGCGCTGCAGCGCCAGGACGGTCATGCTCCGGCTGCACCCGAGTACCATGTCGGTCAGAACGTACAGTGCCGTGCGGCACCATGGTGTCAGCAGGCGAGCATGCAGGGCATCATCATCCGGTGCACACTCCACATCAAACAGTCAGGTACAGTGTCCGATGCGCCTGTGGTGTAGATAGCAGCAATGCACGCAGGTCTGCTCCACTGACCAGCAGTCCGGCAACGTCGATCTGGAAATGCGTTGCTAGGGATCCTGCGCAAAGCTGACTGCTCGAAGGTGCCTCTCAGCCCATCATGCAGCGCTCAAGCGAGCAGGTCGGTGCAGTGCAGCAGGCCGGCCAGCGCGCCGCACCCAAAGATGCGGTTGCGGCTGGCGTAGAAGCCGCTGGCGTCGCCGTCCCGACGCTCATGCTCCAGCCGCCGCAGCGCCGCCTCAAAGCTCAGCCCCTGCACGCCGCGGCAGATGGGCGGCGAATGTGCTTCCTCGCGTGGTTGGCGCACCGCTCTCAGCAGGGTAAACAGGATCGTGCTCAGCGCGCGCCACGGCTCACAGCAGTTGATCTTTACTGAAGAGGACCCAGGACCGCTGGCTGCCAGATCGGGGCCTGTGACATCCTGCCGCCTGCAACGCCGCCTGCAACGCCGGCCTCTGGACAGCAGGGGCGGGTGCGCTGCGCATCGCGACGCATGACAGGCGCGCACCCGGTCCAGCGTAATGTCGTGCCGGATGGTTGCGGCGCGGTTGTTGTACGCGTCCACCCACAGCACCTGCTCAGGCGCGCCGGGGGCGCCTTGACCGCCATGGATGGTTTGTGGCGAACGCTGTGCGATGCCCAAATGCCACGTAAGGCCCAGGGGACGCTGTATGAAGCACTTGTGGTTCACTGTAAATAAGAAGAAGGGAAAGACCCCGTCGTCGACTCATATTGGCCGCCCCTGGTGCTGGCCGCTGCGAACCATGCAGGGCTTCCGTGAGGTCCCGGACCCCACGCGGTGCGCTGCAAGCCGAGCGCCGCCGCCCCGCACGAACGCCTGGCCCACGCCCGCGCGCGCGCGGGCGGCGCGCCTGCGGGCGCGGCTTCTCGCCGCCGTACAGCGAGCCGCCCAGGTCGGAGAAGCCCTCGAAGAAGCGGCCCTCGGCCTTGGCCGCGCGGACCTCGGCCGCCAGCGTGGCCGCAAAGTAGCTGAACAGCAGGTTCTGCCGCGCGACCGGCAGGCCCAGCAGGCGGTTGAGGAAGCGCCTGCGCGCGTGTGCGCGGGCACTTTAGTCGACTTTCAGCAGAGCCATGCGGGCAGACCCTGCTGCCTGCCCCCAGAACGGCTGCTGTCCTGGAGATCCTGTTTTCAGAGTCCTTGATCATTATGTGCTGCGGCGCCAGCAGCATGGCAGACTGATAGTGTTGCAGACCCAAGGAATGTACAATGCTCTAACATGTGGTGCCCTGCTGAGCGATGGGCGCAGCCGCCGCCGCGCACCTGACGTCGCCGACGTCCTTCGTGCCTGCGCTGGGCGGCGCGACCGCCGCGGCGCCCTCCTCCGCGATGTGGTCTGCGCGCGGCAGGCCCACGCCGACGCCCATGATGTCCACGCTGTCGCGCAGCCGCCGGTGCAGGTTCTCCACTGCGCGCGGACGTGTGCACGGGTTAGCTGGAGCCGTGAGGGGGAGCACTGTCGTCCTGAATCAGCCCTGGGTCTTCAGCTGCCTAGTTGCACTGCCAGCCGCTGATGTCTGCTTACGGCAGGGCTACAGCCGCTGGGCCGGGTGTCCAGCGCGCAGGGCCGCGCATGTGCTGGAGCCCCGGGCAGGGTCATGCCGGCCGGCAGCTGCACCCAGAGCAGTCCCTCGGACACCATGCGCGCTGCAAGCCCAGTGGGGCGCTGTCAGGGGCGAGTGCGCGGGGGTGCGCGCCGGACGCGACCAGCTCCGCAGCGGTCGCGTGGCCGCCGCCGCTGTCGAGCAGGCCGCGCAGCGGCGCGAGTACCTCGCTGGCCTCCTGCGCGGACGCGTCCTCCACCACGTCCGGCAGCTGCACGCCGCTCGGCAGCGTGGGCAGCTCCAGCAGGATGTGGTCGTACATCTTCCTGCGGCAGGACCCAGGGCGCTCGCACACGTGATGCCCTGTCAGCCATGTGCCATCTTTTTCCTTCCTTTTCCCTCCTTAAATTTTTTTCCCGGATGTCAGCCTCAGCTTCACTTTCCTTACACATGAAGTGCTGAAACACTTCCTCAGCATGAGCCGACCAGCAAAGCCGCGGGACAACTGCAGAGCAGTTGACCAGCTTGCACAGACACGCTAACACGCAAGCGGCAGGCGACGGCGGCGCGCCGCAGCGACTTGCGGCCGAGCGGGCTGTCAAAGTTGTACTCGGACAGGTCGGCGCCGCTGGCTGCGCGGCGGTCGCCGCGCGTGAGCGCGCCCAGCGACTGCAGCCGCCGTGCGACCGCGGCCGCGAAGCGCCGCTCGCCGCCCACGTCCGTCACCACCAGCTTGTACACCGGCGCGCTCACCTGGCCGGCGCGCCGGCGTGGGCTCGCTCGACCGCGTGCAGCAGCTGCAGGCCTCTTGTCAGGTTACCGTGTCAGGGCACTGTGCAGCAATTCCTGTGCAGCGCATACTATCCGCTGCACAATAGACATTCTGAGTAGGGTATGACCAGGCATGCGGGTTGACTCAGTCTGCTGCAATGCCCATCTGCAAATAGTAAGTATAACAACGGACTGCACATGACGGCTCTTGCCCTCACGGGGGACGTCCGAGGGCTTGATGCGCACCTGGTTGGAGCGGTGCGAGCGTCCAAGCTGCTGGATGGCCTGCATACCACACACCACGCGCGCATCAAACCTCAGTTGCTACATTCCCATGAGAAGCGCGCTGCTGCATTCGAGGTCAGGCACAACAACAAAAGCAATAAGCTTCGCCTGCAAAGCCACGCCCGGCGTGAGCACTGCAACAAGCACACGCCGTATCTGACCAAAAAATGCAGAGCGCATGCGGCCGCGCGCGCCTTGTCCGCCGACCACGGCAGCTCGATGGTCAGGTGGATGCGGCGCCGCTTGTTGGCCGCGTCGGCGGACGCGTGCAGGCTGATGCCGGTGCTCGCGGCGTCCGACACGATCGCCACCAGCTTCTCCCCGCGCATGAACGCCGCTGCGGGCGCCGCGCACACCCAAGGTCGCCACCGCCACCCGCTGCGCCCGCCTCGAAGCGCTCTGCCTTGGGCGGGGACAGGGACGATGCCACGCGCGCTGGCTCGCTTGCTGAGAATACGCACCCGGCGGGGCGACGCCGCCACCTGCTCTCAAGGCATGCATGGCGGCACCAGCACACCCCCGGCGAGCAGCTGTCCGTGCCGAAAGAGAGCAGGCCGCGCTCGTGTAGAGCGCAGTGCCCTGCTGCCCTGCGCCACAGGGCGCCCAAAGACGCAGCATCGTATCAGCTTTACGACCCATCACAGCGCTGTCCACTGTCCCGCCTGGCTGGACGCCAAGAAGCAACCCCTGCCAGGGGCGCGGCAGCTTTTGCAGCGGCAAGCGCGCGCACCGGTCTCGCGACAATCCCTTAAAGCGGCACGGCAATCTGTGAGCCAGTGAGGGCGCCGCACCAGTCTCGCGCACGTTGAGCGAATCCAGCTCGGCGCCGTCGGCCTTGGCGCGCAGCTGGAACACGCCGCGCCCGCGCGCGTCCGCCACCACGCGCCCGCGCCTGCGGCCGCGCGCGCGCGCATCGGGGCGGCCATGCCCCCCGCCTTGCGCCGCTGGGCGCCCACTTGCACTCAGCACAGGCCCGGGCTGCGCGGCAAGTGACATCGCTATGCTCCATGCTGTGCAAATGACGCCAAGTGTTACACAGCATAGGCCTGCATGTCTGGGTTTGCTCAGCACATATGAGCTCTGGAATACCCGGCCAGCAGTGGCGCCTGGCCAGCATGGCGCCGCCTGCCCGCAAGCAGCAGGCCCAGACAGCAGAACCCACCACCCCCCCCCCCCCCTCCTCCCCACCCCACACACACACGCACAACACAGCCCACAGCCCACCTGCCAGTCATCTCGGCGACCTGCTGTGGCCCGCCCAGCTCGTTGAGCAGCAGGTCCAGGAAGTTTGCCGGCAGCGCCGCGGCCGTGATCGCGGCCTGCAGGCGCGCCTTGGACGCCACGCACTCCTCCACCACCGCGCCAAGCGCCGCGTCGCGCGCCGGCGTGCCGCCTGCGGCGCGCCGGGAGCTTGGGGAGACCAGGCGGTGCTCAGCAGCTTGCCCAATGCTCAGCAGCTTGCCATGCGCATGGGGCATCCAGGGGAGGCAGCATGGCGGCATGTCATGCGCAGCCACGACTCCTCCCTGCGATGCGGGCCGACGGAACCAGCAGCCGGGCACGCGGGCGGCGCCGCGCGCCGTGTGCCCTGCGCCGCCCGGGCTCACAAGGCCGCACTGAAACGCCCGGCGCGCCCGCCGGCGGCGGACGGGCATGCTGAACCGGGGCGCCGGGAGCCAGTGCGTGCGGGCTGAGTGAGCCCATCAGCGGGACGCGCAGGCGCGCGCCGCGCACCCTTGGCGCCGGAGCCGGGCACCTCGCGGTGCGTGGGGAAGTGCGCGGCCACGAAGCGGCGCAGCAGCTCGCGCGTGGTGGACACCCAGCCGCACTGGTCGCCCGCGTTGAGCTGCATCGCGTCCACGGCCGCCTCGCCGGTCGACTGCGCCGCGGGGCGTGGCGCTATGTGTGCGCTCCACTGAAGTGCACAACATTTGGCGCCCAGCCACGGGGGTCGCCCACAGCTTGCAACCTCTGCGGGTGCCGCCACGCCAGTGCCGCGGGCCGCAGGCGCAGGCCGTTGGTCCTGAGGCGAGGGCGCGCAGGAGGGTGTGTCGCACCTGCAGGCCGATGACCACCGCGCAGCCGTCCGCCAGCGCCATCTTCGCCTCCAGCACCACCTTAGGCACCTGGCGCGGAGGCAAGGATGGTCGTGAACCACTGAGCACTGGTCTTCCAAAGTTGGCATGGTATCGCATTGGGCTTACGCATGTCATGATCATTCCTGGTGCGCGCCAAGTGCCCAAGCCCCATGCGACACCAGTCCGTCAAGGAAGACCAGTGCTTGCTGGGTGAGGACATACAGGAGGGAGACGTCCAGCACAGTAAGCGACGCAACACCGACTACAGTGAGATTGCCACAGGTGCTGCCAGCGCGCGGGACTGTAGCCAGCATCGACCAGACAGGCATAGCCGGGCAGCGGGCGGCAGAAGTGCTGCATGTAGCCGGCGGCGACCAGGCAGGTAGGCCCGGGCGGCGGCGGCAGCCGCCGCGGCGTGCCTTCATGCTGATGCAGAGCAGCTTGAAGAAGCGCTGCTGCGCGGCCCAGTACGGCTTCCACACGTCGCGCGAGGTGGTGCCCGTCAGCTCGCCCGCCTCCAGCAGCCGCGCACGCAGGTCCTGCGCCGGCGCGGCGCGTCTGCATGCTCCGCCCTTGCCTTTAATTGCGAACAGCACGCACCGCGGCGACTGCATGCAAATACCACACGGCTGCCCAGCATGCCTTCACGCCCAGCAGCCCATGGCGCGCAGCAGCCGCTGCGGCGGCTGGCGCATGTGCCCATCACGCTGGAGAGCCGGGGTCCGCCCGGCGCACCTGCCAGAGCTCGGCCGCGGCGTCGTAGCGCGCCGTCTGCTCGGCGTCCAGGTCGCAGCGCAGCGTCATGAACTCGGCCTGCCTGCGCGCGCGCGGGTAGGTTAGGGTAGGGCAGAGAAGGGTAGCCTGCCTGCCAGCGCCAGCAGGCCCAGCAGGGCGCCGGTCGCCGGGCAGTGCGAGGGCTGGGTGCCTGCGAGCAGGCAGGGCGCAGGGAGCGTGCACCGTTGCGCTTGCCCCGCGACTTGCTGGGGGGCGAGACACCCGGGGGTAGCGCTCTGTCCGAGCCATGGAGGCCTCGCGGCGCTGCAAAGCCGGAGGGCGGGCGCGGCGGCGGCGCGGTGCGGCGCTGCAATGTTAGAGGGAGGGCGCGGCAGCGAGCACAGACCGCGCCTGAACGAGAGGCCGCGCGCCACGTAGTACCCCTCTGCCTGCGCGGCCGCAGCGGGCCCGCGTCGGTCTGCTGCTCGGCTGCTCTGTTGCGTGCGGTGCTGCGCGGAGACAGCTCAGGCTAGGGTTAGGGTTACGTTTAGGGTTAGACGAACAATAACTGACGCGGCCTGCGCGCCTTCATCTCCATGGCCAGCATCTCCAGGAACGACACGCCACGCCGCTTCATGGTGTCCAGGAAGGCCTGCCGCGCGGGCCCAGCCAGTGTCAGCGCAACCGAGAAGAGCAGCCAGGCTGCAGTCAGGCTGCAGCGCGCCCACACAACTGACTGGCACAGGTGTCGGTGCTGGCAATTCTCTCACCCAGCATGCAGCATAGCAAAGTGTCATCCTCTCCCAGAGGCAGCACCTCAGTGCTCTGCTTCCAGGCAATCATTGAATGCACCCATCTGCCGGTGTCAACGCATGTACGGTGATAGAGGGCAGAGGCGGGCCCCACCTCAAAGTCCTTGAACGCGGAGCCGGGGCCCCACAGGCCCAGGCGGCACATGTACGCCAGGTTGCCCACCTGGCGGCCGCGCCCCCGCATGTCAGCCGGCGAGCTGGGGCACGCGCACCAGGCGGCGCGCACGCTGCCGCCGGCGACCAGCAGGACATGAGCACGTCACCCATACTCTGCCCTGCCAGGGGGCCATGAGTCTCGGCGTTAGTGCTGCCTGTGAGGGACACACAGGCGTGGCAGGCAGCAGGCGCGGGCGGCAGCCCCCGCCCCGCTCGCCAGCTCCGCATGGGGGGCACAGCGGCAGGCGCGCGCGCGCGCCTCGCTGACGCCGGTTGCCGAGCAGTACACTACGCGCGCGCGCGGCAGCTGCTGCTGGATTGCCAGTACAGTGGTGGCCACCTGCGCCGGGCGCCAGGCACGCGCTTGCGGGGGCGCGGAAGGCGCGCCCAACTCTTTCGACGTCCCCACGCATCACGTCCCCACAACTGCATTGCGCTGTCTCGAGGAGGGTGCATATGTAAAGAAGGTATGCATGCGCCCTTGGCAGCCATTGCTTTTTCGGTCTGGACACCTGCGTTGTGCCAGACCGGCGCTGTTGGCTCGGCGCTGCAACAGGCAGCGATGCAAGCAGCGCATACACAGCAGCCGTACACTTGGAGCAGGCATTTGGGTTCCCCAGCTCAAGTGCTCGCGTACTGCACTGCAGAGCAGCTGCAGGTGTACACGAGCCTGTGGGGTCTGGCACGTCCCGCAGGCAGCCGCGCCCACCCTAATAGAACCAGGTGAGAGAGCGCGCCTTGGTGCTGGCAGCCTCCTTGCCCGGCGTGAAGTTCTTGGCTTTGTGGCACTCTGCGCAGCAGCAGCCGTAGGCTCAGACAAGCTCTTCACGCCTCCCAGTGGCGTCATCATAGCAGTCAGGGTATGCTGTACCGCAAGCACTGCCGCCTCCACTGGAAAGGACAGAGCATGTGAAAACGACAATCTCTGCTAAGCAAAGCTGCACGCGCACGCGCGCGCTCATGGTCTAACATGTGACGCGGTGTGACGCGTGAGGCCTGAGCGCAGCCACTGACCCGGTTCATGCAGGGCTGCGCCGGGGCATACCGTCAAAGATGAGGCAGCCGTCCCAGGCGGGACCGCCCACCCAGTCAATGACCTGCGGCGCCCTCGCTCGCCGCTTCAGTGGCGCTGGTGGCACTCGACAGGGCCAGCGCGGGGGCCAGGCGAGGACGCGGGTGCATCCATATGTTCGCAGGGCATAGCAACATCCACAGCATGCATACGCGGGAGCTGTGAAGCGGCACACATGACGTGAGGCCTGGGCAGTGCTCAACACACTCTCTGTGCAAGCTCTGCGAAGATAGGGTGGGGTCATGGTAGGGTAGGTCGGGCGTGCGGCCGGCGCGCCTGCTGCAAGCGCGACCGCCCCTTGCCCGACAGCACCAGCGTCGTGTACGTCCTGCGCGTGACATTCGACTGCTCTGGTTCTGGATTAGGGTAGGGTAGGGTCATGTGCGCTGCAATTACGAGTTTGCTCACGATCACAGCGCACGCAGCTTACCACCAGGGGCGGACGACAGTACGCGGCCATGTCACCCTGCACAACACCACCTGGCAGGCTCGTCGAGGCAAGGTTGAGGGTCGGCGGGGCGCGCATGAAGAGCACGCCCTCGCCGCAGCTGCTGGCGTCCTTGGCCAGGTCCAGCGACTGGCAGTTGTTGATGACAGGAATGTGGCAGCCCAGCGCGCGCAGGTCGCGCTCCGCGTCATGGTGCAGGTCCTGCGCGCGCCGGCGCGGCGCTGACGCAGTGGACAATGTGAGGGCCCGCCTGACACAGCATGGGTCAGCGACAGTCGACATCAACTTTTCGAGCGTGTTAACGTCCTCGTCTTTGCGTAAATTGGACAGTACATGCGGAACACACAAGCGCGCCCACCCCGCTCCACGTCTGATTTGCCGAGCGTCAGCGGAACAGTGGCTGCGGCAGGAGGCAGGTCGTCCTATCCAGTCCTAAAGCCCGCGGCCGACGCCAGCCGCCCCGGCCGGGGCGCTCAGGCCGCACCGCGGATGTGGACAGCCACACGGCCTGCCGCCGGCCGCGCGCATAGTTGTCCATGATGATGCCCGCGATCTGGCGCCCCTTGCCCACGCCCGCGCCGTCCCCGATGAAGAAGCCCGCGCCTGCGCCCCCGCACTGCCTTTGCTCGTTCGTGCAGTGCACATCATGGTGCTGCGCTGCATGTGCGCATGCAAAAGTGTGCAGACGTTGACCAGTGCAGCATTGTCAAAGACCTGTTCCAGAGTGAAGGTACTGAAAGCAAACAAATTGAGCGCTATGGAGTGCATGCGAGGTTGATTGTACTCAGTGGCCTCCGCCCATGCTTTTGAGAACCTCGCATGCTCTCCATGGCGCTCAATTTGGTTGTTTTCAGTACCATCACTCTGGAAGAGCTCAATGACAATGCTGCACTGGTCAATATCTGTGCACTTGATTGTACACAGTGGCCTTCGCCCATGCTTTTGACAACACAATCACCCAGCATGAAAGTCTGCATGCACAACATCAATCTGACAGCAGAAGCCCGCTCTGGTGGCAGTGACAGGCTTTAGCGCAACCTGCCAAGGTCGCCGTGCAGGCACAGACTCTGCATCACAGTGCGTGCGAGCAAGTCACGACGCAGTGAGCATGCTCGCCTGCTGGCCGCAGGTTCTTGGAATGAAGGAGGCTAGCTGAGCCGCTTAAACAAGCGTGTAGTGGGTACCATGTGCAGCCCCAGGGCAGGCGCAGCTGGCGCGCGGGGGCGCCGGGCGCGCACGCTCGCCGGACGGCAGCAGCTCCTGGTGCTTGGTGCAGGCGTACATGACGCCCTCCAGCTGCAGCTGGCTCAGCTTGCCCTCCGATACCACCTCCGGCGGCAGCGCGTCGTACAGCGGGTAGTCCGTGGCGGGCAGCGCTATCGCGCTGCGCAGTGGCGGCGCCTGCTTAGGCCCTCTCGAGTCTGTGCAGGCACCGGGCATACGGTATGCCTGCAGACAGGCAAAGCACTGCCCGCCCTCTGCCAATCGTCTGAGCTTCCCGCGCCTCTCTGACAAGCACAAAGCAGGCAATGACGCTCTGTACATACACTGACATGGGCTTGAGCACACAAAACACGTGTGCTTGTGCAGGCCAACGTGTGTCCCGCGCAGCTTGCCCTGCCCTGCCGAACTGCAGGCCCAAACGCGGCTGGGCTGCATAAATAAATTTTGGCTTTGGGACCTCCTGGTCAAAGTACCTGAGGCTGGTAGCCTCGGCGATGTCGCCGGGGTGCGGGTGCGATGCCGGGTGCGTTATGGTGCGGCACGTGTAGGTGGAGAACACCTCCTTGCTGAGCGCCTCGGACACGCTCTCATCACCGCCCACGCCCCGCTCGTCCTCATCCACATCCGCGCGCGGCTTGAGAGCCTGCTTGACGGCTTGCCGCAGCTGCTCTCCGCGCGCTGCTGCGTCCATCGCGCCGCAGCCCGCGGCCGCCCTGCTACAGCGCGTGCGTATAAGGCATTGCAGCTACATCAGGCGCCAGTCCTGATGCTAGTGGGAAGGACGTCCAGTTTCTGTGACCTGTTCAATTCTAAAGAGCCAGCCGTGCTCTGCTGCGCTCAAGTGGCAGGCCATAATCCGGTATTAACCGGGTCCCGGTCACCGGGAGCATCGTCCTCTGCAGATTACTCAAACAACAAAGTTGATCGTCCTATTGTTTAGGCCAAGTGTATCAGGCCAGTGCCTGCTGAATGTGTATGTGATGCCCCTTCTCAACCAACGTCCCGCATGGTGTTGGCGCTGAGGCTGCTGAGCTTGCCGTGCCCATCACCTTCCTTGTGCAACGTGCTCCCTGGTCTGCACACAGCACGCCTGCACACAGCCTGGAGACAGTGCACAACCAGAGCTATGCGGCTGTGCGGTGCGCCACTGCCCACTGCCAATGTACTGTACAGTGGCTACTATTCAGTCACCGCAATTGTGACTGAGCGCCCACCAAGTTAGCACGTGTGAGGGGGCGGCAGATATCGGCGCCAACCTGACAGACGAGATGTTCCAGGTGCAGCTCCTCCTCGTGTCAGTGCTGCAGCATGCTGTGCAGCCCCCCACGCTATATGCATGCTCAGCAAACACCCCTGGCAAAGCCCCTGTTCTGTGCGAGGCGCACGTGCGCTGCAAGGCCTCTACAGCTTCAGTCCAGGGCATGCAAGGCGGCACGCGCCACCCAGACCCCTGCACGTTGCTCGTGTACAGGGCGTGTATGGTGACAAGCGCTACCACGACCCCGACCTTGCGGCCGTGCTGGAGCGCGGCTGGGCGGCCGGCGTGGAGCGCGTCATCATCACGGGCGGCACGCTGCAGGGCTCGCGCGCGGCGCTCGACCTCGCGCGCACAGACCGTGCGTTCGCCACGCCAGCTCACGCCCATGCATGTGCTCTGCTGCTTACTGCGCCGTTTACCACCTTTCTCTGCAGTTCTGCAGTTCTGTTGGTGCACAGCGACCGCCCTCCTGGGTGTTCAAGTCGCCTGCCACGGTCGGCTCTTCACCCAGCCCGGCCACTGCCAAGTCACTCACATCCAGCAGGTGCCGTGCGCAGGCCGGCTGTTCAGCACGGTGGGCGTGCACCCGACGCACTGCGGTGACTTTGGCGCGCACGCGGGCGGGCCGGAGGGCCTGCTCGCGGAGCTGCGCGCGCTGCTGGAGGACGGCCGCCGCGACGGCAAGGTCGTCGCGGTGGGCGAGATCGGCCTGGACTACGACCGGTGCGGCCCTGCCAGCCGGCGCACATAGGCCCGCCCGATGCGGTGTCAGGCCGCGGCGCGCCCCCGCCGCGCGCGCGCGCCGCCTGTGCTCCGGCGCGCCGTCCAGCCCATGGCAGTAGGGCTTTGCTGCAAGCGCCACTTGCTCGAGGCATCCATGCATCGGTTGGCGCACGGGGCACCTTATGCAACCCTGCGGTGTTGCAGGCTGGCCATTGCGGCCACGCCGCTGTGAACGTGCACGTCGATAGCATTCCGCACCAGCGCGCAAGCGTGCAAATTACCACACACCGCTCACTTCACCACGCCTGTGTGCTTCAGGTCCCGCCGTCACACCGCCAGGCGCCGCGCAGGCTGCACTTCTGCGACGCGGCCGCGCAGCGGCGCGCCTTTGAGGCGCAGCTGGGGCTGGCGGCCGCCGCGCGCCTGCCGCTTTTCCTGCACATGCGCGCGGCCGCCCCGGACTTCCTGGACATCATGCGCCGCGCCGCGCCAGGCGCGGGGCCTGCGGCGCCCTCGGGGGGCGGCGCGGAGGCGGTTATGGAGGAGGGCACGGTGGAGGAGGCGCGGGCGTGCGCGGGCGTGGTGCACAGCTTCACGGGCGCGCGCGCGGAGCTGGACGCGCTGCTGGCGCTGCGGCCGCCGCTCGCGATCGGTGCGCTGCATGGAGGCATGCTTTTCTGAGGGTCAGACGTCAGGTACACAAGGCATTGCCGCCCGGTGCCGGCGCCACGCTGCATCTGGTGTGTGCTGTCTTGGCAATTTTCATATCCAAGTACACGAAGTCAAGCAGCATGTTACACAGACATTCAATACTGTTCGTACAAGCCCCAGTCGCATGTGCAAGCAAGCGCGTGCATGGTCCACTGCTGGTTGCCTACGTGTATGTGCCTGTGACATGCCCAGGTGTGCGAGAGTTGTTGTTGTAAAATGCTGCCCCGTTGGGCTTGCATTCTTTGCCAGGGCGCGTGCCGTTGCCGCCACAAACGCCGCGTCACCGCCCTTCTCCTCTGCCTGCAGGTGTGAATGGCTGCTCGCTGAAGATCGATGACAACCTGACGGCGGTTGCCACCATCCCCGAGCACCGCCTCTTGATTGAAACAGACTCGCCCTGGTGCGGGGTGCGGCCAACGCACGCATCAGCGCAGTTTGCCGGGCCGGCGCTGCCGGCGCGAGACAAGAAGAAGCACGACGCGGCGCTGCAGGTCAAGGGCCGCAACGAGCCGTGCAACCTGCGCCAGGTGCTCCTGGCCGTGGCCGGTGCGCCGCCCTGCCCTGCCTGAGAGTTCGCGCGTGCCACGCGATAGCATTGCTGTTGATGTGCTGTGCGCAGCCCTGCTCTAGGGCTGCGCCCGTCATCAGCCAAAGTCGGCTGATACACGGCTGAAATCATTCATTGCTGCATGCTGCATGTTCAGCGACACCGGCGGCGACAGTCACAGGGGTGCTCTGCGAGGGTCAGGCGACTTCGTATCCGCATTGGCCGGCGCGCTGACAGGGCATGGCCTGCCTCAGGCTGCCGCGGCGTCGACGATGTGGAGGCTCTGTCGGAGCGAATATGGGAGAACACCTGTCGAGTCTTTTTCAGCCACGTGCCAGACGCGGCCTGTAACACAGGACAGTCATGATGTCCCCACGGCATGTTGTTGGGCACACCGCATGTCCTACTCCACTATGCAGATCCGGATGCAGGAACTGAGGGCTGCCAAGAATATGGGCGGCGCGACAGCCAGGGCTTGCACCACCCCTCCTGTTACTTTGCAAGCAGGAGCACTAGCTCATCAGAAGTAACTTGTTGGTGTGCATACCCAACCTGTGCGTGCTCACCTCGCGTTAGGGCAGCTCCCCCCGCCGCCCCGGCGGGGCCGCGTGCAAGCAGCGCGCGCCATGTCCAGGCGCAGGAGCAGCAGCTCCAGTGATGAGCCGGCCAGCAACCCGCTGTCGACCAGCTACCACAGGGGCACCCAGGAGGGCTCGTCCTCCCTGCCGCCCGGGCGGCAGAGTCATAACGGCATGGCTCGACCGTTGGACGCCGCAGCGGCCTTGCCGGACGCCGAGGCCGAGAGCGGGCACCACGCGGTGAGCATAAACGCCAGCCCGCCGAGGAGGCGTACGGAGTCCGCTGCCGACAGGCCACTGCGCAAGCAGCGTACCTCGATCTACAAGCGCGCCCTCCCGCCCTTGATGTCCTGCTCTCTTCTCCCGTGCATTCGTTGCAGCTGTGTCGTGCCTCAGCAAGGTCTGTCACCGTGCAAAGCGCCAGGGGAACAACTCCATAGTTCAAGATGACACATGAACTCAAGCAAGTTCCGCGCCCTTGCGCCGCACTGTTATAGCGTCTGGCAACCTGGTAACACCTCTGCTCTGTGCTGCTAGGCTGGGCGAGGCCGTGGGCCACTACGCGGCGCTGGTGATAGCAGAGAACCCCGTGGAGGAGCACCGTCAGTTCCTGCTGCGCCAGGCGACTGTAGACGAAGCTGGAGACAGCACGGCCCCGCCGCCGGGCGCGTGGGACGCAGAGGCGCAGCGGCAGGGTTCGGCAGCGGCGCTGCGCGGCCGCCCGAGCGTGCTCGGAGCCAAGCGCGCCAGCACGCTGGGCGGCGGGCAGTCTGAGCCCGTGGCGCCAAAGGGCGCTCGCGTCAGGCGCGCGCTGCACCCCCTCTCTCCCCTTTCGCTTCAGCTGCACGGCTCCACAATAGCCCTGGACGTTTGCAGGGGCACCATGGGCTGCCATTTGACAAGGACGCGCTGCGCCAGCCTTAAGCAGGTCCTGCAAGTCCTGTCGCCCTCTGCGCTTCAGCCTTCTGTGCTCCTCCACCACCCAGAGACGCAGGCGACGGAGCACACGCCGTCCTGGTAGAGCAGCTGGAGGTCTGAAGGGTGACTCTGGTATTAGTGCAGAGGCGGAGGCTGCGCCCGCTGCGGCGCAGGTGGAAGGGCGCGGTGCAGACGCTCATCAGCACGGCGGAGCTGGTCCGCGATGCCGACACGCTCGCGGACGACGGCGCGGCGCCCGCCGACCGGTGCGCCACTGCCCGGTCGTCTGGGCTCGCTGCAGAGGCTCCCAGCTGGCCTCAGCTGCACGAAGTGGGACAAGGCGGCAGACGTGAAGCTCGGCCATCAGCAGAGCCGCATGCCAAGCCATAGACCACGGACATGCAGAACAATCGTGGCCTGTCCCTGGCGTGGGGGGCACAGCACGTCTGCATGTCAGCGGCGCATTTTTGCTCTGCTGCAGGCGAGGCCGCTCTAGCCAGTCTTGCATGGCATAGCGCTGTCCTCCAAACAAACAAACAAGCATGCTCTGCGAGTGCGGCGCAGCAAAATGGGGGCTCACGCTCAGAGTCCACTGACATGCAGGCGGCGCATGCAGGCTGGCGGCGCTGGTGGGCGTGGAGCGGCAGACGGCGCGCTCGCCGCGGCGGTCCGTCCTGGTGCTGGCGCTGGAGAAGCGGCGGCAGAACAAGTTCAACGGCGTCATCGACCGCCTGATGACCGAGCTGTTCATCACAGGCGCGTGCCGGCGCTGCGCGCCTGCTGGTCGGCCGCGAGCTCGCCTGCCATGCAGTTGTGCAACCAAATGGACCTAAGGGTTGGCAGCTGGGCAAATGGCGATGATGATGCGGCCGCGCTCTCGTACAGCCCGAGGCGCGCAGCTGAGAGCATGCGACAGAGTGGTCATGCCTGTGTTTCCTTTTTTTTCACTTGCGTTTTCTACAAAGGTCTTGCGTGTCTCTTACCCAGCATGTTGCCCAGAGGACGGCGTGCAGATAACCGGACAGCCGCGCATCTTTTGCATACGCTTGCAGCACGCCTAGCCTGAGGGCAGCAGCAGCGCTGTCGGACAGCACCCAGCAGTCCCCCAAGCAGCCCGCCCTAGGAGGCGCGGCGGCCGCGGCAGGCGACGCCATCTTCCAGTTCTTCACGCCGGCGCGGCTGGGCCAGCACCGGCTCTGGTTCACCTGCGGCTTCGCGCTGGCCGTGTTCGTGGTGTTCTTCTTCTGCGCGGGCGCGTTCCCGGCGTTCGCCATGCTGCAGGCGCCGCCGCGGCCCGATCCCGCGCCCTGCCTGCGCGCCGCCTACCCGCGCCTGCTCGCGCTCGGGCCGGCGCAGCTGGCGCACTGGCTGGCGCCCAGGGTGCGGCCCCGTCGCTGCAGTGACCTTGACGGGTTATTGGCCTGCCGCGGCTAGTACTAGAGATGAGGGACTTGCACACGCTGCGCATGACAGCAATGCCTGCACACTGGGTGGTCCTCAAGCATAAGAAGAGCACACGCGCCTACTTGCACCATGTAAGCAAAGGGAGGCAGGGAGGAGCCGTCATGCGTACACAGTTGCGCAGGCCGCAGCGTTTGCCACTGGCCTGCCATGTCTGCAGCACTGGAATGTGCCCCGGTGCATATGACAAAGAGAAAGGCCCTGGCACCTCGGCGCCGGGAGCGGGTCATGCACGGCGCAGCAGGCAGGCGCCGAGTGTCAGCGCTCTTGCTCTGCAAATACGCGCAGGGGGCGCCCTGGTGCTTCGGCAACACGCCCTGGATGCTGAGCGCCGACTTCCTGGTCGCGTGGGGCGCGCGCTGGGGCCCGCTGATGCGGCGGCAGCCCTGGCGCTTCGTGACGTCCTGGTTTGTGCACGAGAGCTTCATGCACCTGCTGTCCAACATGCTGCTCTTCATGGTGGTCGCCAGCCAGGCACGCCCGCAAGCGCGGCGCCGCGGGCGGCGAGGCGTAGGCCAACGCGCGCGCTCAGGTCTCCATCGTGCTGGGACAAGGGCGTGTCGTTCTGTTGGATGTGCGGGTGTGTTTGTGGTGTTTACTCCAGCGCAGGGCATGTACTGCCTTCCACTGTTTCCGTACCTTCCTGCCTCCAGCACCTTCCATGTGCCACTGTCCCAGCTTACCAAATGCACTAATGTGTAGATAAGGCTCCTGCCGTGGCGCGAGCGCAGATCGAGGAGAAGTACGGCTGCTGGCGGATCACGCTCTTGTGGGTCGTGTCGGCGCTCGGCGGTGCGCGCCTGCCGCATGCCCGCTCGCACGCCTCGCCGGCAGCATGCAGCTCTGCAGCTTCTTGACGGACATCGCAATGTGGGCTTAGGAGTGTAGCAGCACTAGCACCGAGGGTGCCGTGTCGCGGCTCCCGCCATCACTTGCGCCAGGCGGCCACAGTGAGGAGCGCATGCGCCGGCGAGCAGCACCCCCCCTGCAGCCCATGCCCGCGCCACAGGTGACACCAGCGTGCCGCCCGGGGCCGCGCGCGCGCAGGCAACTTCTTCAGCGCGGCGTTCGAGGACAACTGCCTGGCGGTCGCCGGCGCGAGCGGCGGCATCTTCGGCATGATCGGCCTGTACCTCGCGGACATGATCCTCAACTTCCAGTCCATCAAGCGGCGCGGCCCGCCCGGCGCCCGCCCCTGCGCATGCGCGTGACCAGATGAGGCTTTGCATGCAGGCGCATGCTCCCTGGTGGGCAAGGGGCCCGAGCTGACGCTGGCTGCACCTACACTGCGAGCAGGCCTGCCTGCCAACCTCGCGCCTGCCAAGGCCCTTGAGAGAGCCAGGATGCGGACATGGCAGTATGGCAAGCAGCGCCGTCTGCGCAGGGTCGTGCACGGGTCACGCAGGGGCGCGGCTGAATGCGCCGGCGCGGCGCAGGCCGATAATGCGTGGGCTGATGATGCTCGCGTTCCTGGCATTCTTCATCGTGACGGTGGCCACCACGCCGGCCGGCACGTCGCACGTGTCGCACGCCGGCGGCTTCATCTGCGGCCTCTTCCCCTCGTTCCTGTTCCTGCCGCACCTGCGCAGGCGCGCCCGGCGCCCCCGGCGCATGCGCCCGCGCCCCCACCCGGTCCAGGACCTGCCCAGCCTGCGCATGTCCGGCCCTCCCCCCGTCCCTGCTGCGCACCCCTGCCATGCCTCCTTCTCTCCCGACGAGGCACGACGCCCTGTTCACCTCCATGTGCACTTGCAGCTGCGTTGAGATCAAGAGGCGGCGCAAAGAAGGGCTTGCCACAGCACATGCGTCCCATGCCCAAGTGCACATGCAAGTGATATACAGGTACCTCTGCGGCAACCGGACCGGCTTGATGTATGAGCTGGGCCGCCCCGCGATGCGCTCGCGCGGCCGCGCAGCGAGCGGTGGGAGGCGTGGCTGCCCATCGCGGGCGGCGCGCTCACCGCAGCAATCTTCATCGCCCTGCCCACCTACTTCTACGTGGGCCGCCTGCCGCGGCTGGGCGACTGCGGCGAGGACCTGTCCCGCTACACCTAGGTGCCCTGGGTGGCGCCAGGGGCGGGCGGGTGCGCTGCCTGCTTGGTGCGCCGTCGGGGTTGTCCCTGAAAGGAGCAGGCTGTCGGATTTTGGTCAGGATGATGTGCTGGGTCTCCGTAGGACCGCCGCGTGCGCCTGGGCGGATGCGGCACGAGAGCCGTGGCGCAGTGAGGCGCTTTTGAGTACCTTCAGCAGGCTGCTTGCGTGAGTGCCTTCAGTGGGCGGATGGGCTGGCATAGTGTGCACGCAGGTTGTCCAGGAAAGAGTCTGGGCGTAGTCTGGTCACTGCTTGCCAGGCTGAGCCTGTAGTAAAAAGGAGTCAGCTGCGGGAGCTCCTTCAAAAGCGTGTGGATGCATGCAATCTCCTGGTGCACCTGCACCCGCTGTTTGGTGGGCAGAGCAGCATGCTGGACCCCGGGTGCTGAATGACAGCTTGATCAGATTCCACCACCACCAGATCACCTTTCCATGTGTAGCCAGGTAGATCACAGGAGCAACTGAAGATTGAGGAGAAGAATGTGGGAAGTGGGCTCTGGCTCAGGTAGGAGAGCCTTAAGCTCTATCAGCGCTCTTGGCATGGGCAGCACAGGGAATGTGATACGCTGTAAAAGCGTCCTGTAAGGACGTGCCTACGTCACGGCTGTGCCACCGCTGCGCAGTGCAAGATGTTCAGTCAAGGTGCCCTCAGTCCATAGGGCGCAAGTGCGCAGATGGAGCACCCCGTGCTAGGTGCTGCAACGCGACTAGTAGCACTGATGGCTGGTAGTCACTGCCGCGCTCCTGCGATGCGCAAGGTGCGTGGCTGTTGAGAGACTTCAGGCGTACCGCATTCTCACATCTGAGAAATCAATACAAGGAAGGAGGTTGCCTTGTTGTCTGGCACCGCTTAATTTGAGCGCCAAGCGATATCACCCTGGAGGGTTCGAGAGATGGGCCGGAACTGGCCTAGCGGCCAGCGTACTTCTCTCACAGCTTTGGTTCGTGAACGCTCTGTCGCCACCGCAGCCGCCCTCGCCTGTGCGCCCGTACTTTCCTCTGCAAAGAGCAAAGATGCCTGGCAGGCGCTGCTGGTACCGCGCGTCGCGCGCCACCAGGGACAAGTGGGCGGCAGAGCGCCAGGCCAAGCTGCTGGAGATGGCAGCTGCGTCCAAGCGCGCCCGCCTGGTGTGCGCCGGCCCGTGTCTGCACTCAAACTGTGGGGGCGAAGCAGCCTACAAGGCAACCGTGTTTCACTCTTACGATTGGCTGAACAGGCTGAGCTTCAAGCTGGCGCAGGAGCCCGCCGCTGACAGCCAGATCGCTGAGCTGCGGTTTTTGCCGTTCCCTGTAGGCCGTGGACCACACCGGGGCCGAGCCCGACCACCGCGGCAGCGAGGAGGGCAGGGCCGCCAAGCGCTCGCGCACGAGCCGCGACGGCGAGGCCGCCACACGCCCGCACCTGTGCCGGGAAGCCTGCATCGCACTGGCATGCGCAGCTTGCGCGCGGTGCGCTCGCGCCCAGGGTGCAGCGCAGCCAAGTGCCCCACACCCGTGGTAGGTTTGAGGGCCCCGCGGGCCTGCAGCTGGGCCCTCGAGAAAGCTGCAGCCCCAGCTTGCGCTCGCCGCAGGCGCAGGTGGTGGACCCGGCCGAGCGCGACCGCGAGCGGCAGAGGCTCCTCGCCTCGTGGGCGGCATTCCTGATCAGGGCCTTTCCCGGGTCTGACTTCGGCGGGCGCCGGGCGCAAATCGTCGCCGGCGCGCTCATGTTCCCGGCGTACCCCGACGGCCGCAACAGCGGCGGCGGCGACGACGGCCCGCGCGCGCCGCCGCTGCTGCCTTACGTCGTTCCCGGCGATTCTCCTGCACCGACGGTGACGTTCCTTGCAGAGGTGTGCGCCCGCCCGTGCCAGAGCGCCCCCGCCCGACTGCCGCGTGCAGCTGTGCGCCTACAGAGCGACCGCGCCAACAGCGGCGCGCCGCTGCGCGTGCGCTGTTAGCCTGTCAGTGAGGTCGCTGCATGTGCATGCGCAATGAGCTCGTTGCGACAGCCGAGGCATACAGGCGGCACAGTCAGCTGCAGGTGGCGCAGCCAGCGGGCGCGCGCCAGCGGCTGGCCTGCTCGTCCCGCAGAGCCTTGTAGCAACAAAGTGCACCGCCTCTGGGTGAAGCTCCTTGCTCAGCCCGCTTGTGCGCCGCGTGCAGGACGCCTGGTCCGCGGCTAAGGAGAACCAGGCGCCTCCCTCGCGCGCCGTCAAGCGCCGCCGCGTGAGCGGCAAGGTGCCTGTCCCTGCCAGCACCCTCCACCCCGGAGGTCTCAACTGCTGCTCCAGCCGCGCCCTGCAAGGCTGTGCGCTGCCATGCAGCGGCTGCCAGTTGTGACGCGGCCTGCAGCAGCCCCGGCGCTCTGCAGCCTTGAGGCGCGGCGCCTCGGACGTGCTGGCTTGACATATTATAAGGTGGCCGATGGCGTTTCGAGGGCTCTGCTTGTCGCGCAGGCCATGCGGCGGGTCGCGCGCTCCCTCCTCTGCGACTTCCGCTGAGGTGGAGCGGCGATGAGGCAGCAGAGGCCGAGCGGCCATGGTGCGGGGCTGCTGGCGGCGTCGCACGCTCTGGCGACGCCCTGGAGCTTGGGGCACGTTCAAAATTCAGCAATCAAGACCGCAACATTGAGGTTATTTGCAACCGCCCCATGCTGCAGGTGCTGGGCACGCACACGCATGTGGCGTGCCCAGCACCGTGTGAATGTGTTTAGGCCCTGGTTTCAGGGCGCCCTGCAAGGCAGAATGCGTAAAAGATTTCATGCTCTGCACCCCGGGCTTGCTGCGCGATCCCCATGCGCACCGCCCGCCTGCTCCAACCATATCGAGGGCATTGCAGCCCCCATGCGCGCAGCGCGCACTGCGCCGAACGGGCCGCTCTGGCAGTGCGTGTTGTGCTGTGTTGATGGTGGAAATGTGCTTTTGCACCATCGTCTCCAGGATTGACTAGTTTTGGCTGTCCCCAGTGACCTTCCCGTGCTGCTCAGCAGCAGTGCGGATGTGGCTGGAGGTACTCATGATTCCTGCATGACAGCATGCCACTGAGCGCCTTGGGTGAAATGCGACGCTCTAGGCGCAGTGTGCTCCAAGCCGGCCGTTCCGGCCGGGATTTATACAAGGCAGGCGCTGCACGCCTCCACCAGGAACACACCTGTGTGTTGAGTGCGGGCTGCAGGCCATCGGAATCGCTTAGACTTGCACTTGTGGTGTTGCCAGAGGTCCAATGTCGGAGGCAGTCGTATGTACAGGTCACAGGCCTCTCGGGCATGGGTAGTAGGTACGGGTTTGGGTGAAGGCATGATTTTGTGGTAGCATAGGTCGGACGGCAATAGTAACAAAGCACACGACAGGGCAGGCTCAGCCGCCCTCACCCACACAGAAGAGCCATTTGCAAGTCCCCAGCTCTAGCTCCAGCATGCCCACCCCGCATACGCACCCAGCAGTGCTGCTCATATTGGCAGCTCGAAGTAGTGGTAAACCGCCTGGAAAATGGGGATGTCTCTCATATCTTGCCCAGCCTTGCGGCCGCTCACACCCAAGGGTATAATGCCGCCGGCCGGCGTGCGCCCCGCTCGACGCACGCGGACCCAAGCAAAGCTCCGCCAGCAGGCCGCCCCGGGCCATAAGCCGGCGCTCAGACCGCGGGCGGCTGAGGCCGCACGCGGCCGCGACGCGCTGCAGCGTCTGCGGCTCCCGCACGCCGTCGTCGAGCGCTGCGGCCGCCGCGGCCGCAACTCCTCCGCCGACCGGCCCGCCGCCACCTGCGCGCGGCGCGCGGCCACCTGTGTCAGCATGCGCGCGCGCCCCGCCACCGCCGCCTGCGCTCCGAGCCTGCGCCTCAGCTCGCAGGCCCGGCACTGGTAGCCCGCTGATGGTGACGGACACCGCCAGCTCTCCGGCCGGGACGTCGCGGCAGCGCATGCAGGGCAGCAGCGGGCATGCAGCGCTGCCTCGAGGAGCGCCCGGCAGACCCGCTCCGTCAGGCTCGAGCGACCCGCCTTGCCACAAGACAAGCGGAGGGGCGCCGTGCGACTCCGCCCTCCCGTGCAGCCTGACCCTGCTCAGGAAGGCGTGCCCGCCGGGCGGGCAGCGGCGGCGGCAGCACGGGCGGAGCCCTGGACTGCACCCCATCACACACCCTACATTAGGCTGCCCGGGCGTGCGCGCCCGCCTCCAGGTCAGCAGCGGCGGCGACAGCGCCATGCGAGCGACCAGCGCGGCGAGCACGTTGCAGAAGTTGTCCAGGTCGGCCGCCAGCTGCGCCGCGCCCGGGCCGCTCAGCCCCCCGAGCGCGCCCAGCTCGGCCACGAGCGCGCCCGCGGCGCCCGCCGGCCACCTGCGCCGCGGCGGGCCCTCAGGGTGCGCGCTGGGTCGGCACAAGATTATAAGTGGATGCTATGCAGTAGCAATGCTTACCCCCGCACAGCCCTAACTGGCTGTAACACCAACACAACCCCTGCGCGCACTCAGAGCCTTCCTGGCCATAGCTGAAGCCTCTTTCAGCCCGCCTCATATGTGACAATACAGGTCGTGCTCGATACTATGATAGACCTGAGCTCCTTCGCGGAGCCTGACTTTGACGCGAAGGCGTGGATTAATGATGCATGCGCGCAAAAGCCCGCTGATGAGGCAGTAGACAGGTACTGTATTGTGGAACTCTGCTTGCCCTGCAGATAAAAAGTGGGCATTGTCAGGTACTGATTGATGATCATCAGAGGGGCCGATCAGTGTGCAACGCCTCATCGTGCAGGTACCTTGCGGACCTGGAGCTGCATGTGCACCTGGCAGCGGAGGATGTGGACGCCGCGCTGGAGGCGGACAGCAGCCGCGCGCTGCAGCGCATCCCGGCTGCAGTGCAGGAAGTCTCGCACCTGCACGTGAGCGCGCTCGCCTCGGCCGCGCCGCGCTGATGCGCAATCATGCACACCGTCTGAGCAGTCAAAGCAGAGCGCTGCCTGCCGTGCTGAGCTCGGAATGTGCTGGAGCATATTCGCAGTCGATGCCCGGCATTTTTTTGCAACTTGGTGCCGCAACTGTAGAAAGGCCCACACTGCTGCCCACGCCAGGTTGGCCCAGGCTTGCTGGCAGGGGCATGACGGGCATCGAGTCAACTGGAGGGGGAGGGCTGCGGCAGTGCGGCACCCCCGGGGACAACGCGCGAGCCGCTTGCGGGGAGGGACGGGCTGGCGGGCCAGCCGCCCACAGGCGTGCAGGCGCACCAACTGCAGGCTGCCCGCCTGCAAGCACGCGCCCCAGACTGAGCCCGTGGGCGGGCCGCGCCAGGGCGACGTGGCGGGCCTGAAGGGCGACGTGGCGCGCGCGCTGCGCGCGCTGGGCGAGGCCCCGGCAGGCGCCGGCAGCGCGGTCGCCGCGCTGGCCGAGCTGGAGCGCGTCAAGGCGCGCATGGAGGCCGCGTGCTCCACGCTCAAGGCGCCCCCCGCCGCCCCCTCCCAACCCCCTCCGGCAGGCCCTCCGCCCCTAGCGTTCCCGCTCAGAGGCCGCGCTGCACTAGGGGCTCCTGCAGTGCTGTCGCTGGTTGCGACCCGACTTCATGGCCTCCCGGCTGCTCCTCACCGCCCGCGGGGAGCGGCGCCGACCACCGCCCGCTGCCCGGCGCATGGCCGCACGTCCCCTGGCGCCCAGCACACAGCCGCGCGTGCTGGTTAGGATATGGTAGAGTGGGGCCCTATGCCCGACGCGCCCGCCGCGCGCAGGAGGCGACGGAGCTGAGCGCGCTGTTCGGCCGCGTGGAGGCCGTGTTCGGCGGCGGCGACCTGCCGCGCATGGCCGCCACGCTGGCCAGCATCCGGCGCGGCCTCGCGCTCGTGGGCGCCGTGCCCGAGTTCAAGGGCGGCGCCGCGCGCCTGGCCGTGCGCACCCCCGCGGCCGCACGGCACGGCCCTGGGAGCATCCTCATTCCAAGGGGGGGCCGCGGCATGGTCGCATGTGTGCAAGCGCCGCACCATGTCGCCGGGCTGCACAGCCTCTGCAACGTACTAGAGGCGGGCGTCTGGCCCTGGACTTGCATTATTGAAAGCCCCCGCGGCAAGCAGTGCTACCGACCCTGTCAGCCGCATGCACACGCTGGAGCTGCTGCTGCGAGGCGCCCGCGGGAGCTGGCGCGGCAATGCGCGCGGCTCGGGCGGCGCGCTCTCGCAGACCCTGTTGGGTCAGCCCCGAGCCTGACCCTGGGGCTGCCCCGCAGGCGCTGGAGGAGCGCTTCGAGGCGCTGGTGGAGCCGGCGCTGGCGGCCGCGCTGGGCCGGCGCGACGGCGAACGCGCGGGCCAGCTGGC
>JAABVA010001528.1_pt1 | contig 24556 bp, 38 predicted proteins | sample 5560331 | NCBI WGS metagenome assembly JAABVA01 (sample SAMN12812661, study PRJNA571458) | rock metagenome | isolation source: Antarctica rocks | place: Antarctica: Victoria Land, Mt New Zealand sud | collected 2016-01-07
AAGTTCACCACCAACAACCTCACCGACCTACTCCAACGCCTGGAACAACGCCAAAACGGTACAGCAAGCCCCGCCCAACCCCGAGCGGCCTGAACCCCTGACGAACTATCGAGCGAGACCACTTAGCTCGACGGCATGGGAACCGTGGTCTCCTTTGATGGCAAAGCGATGATCGATGTGCTCGATGGGCAGCGTGCCAGTCGTGGGCTGGACTGGAACGCGCTGGCCCTGGAGCTCTGGGAGCAATCCCGTGACCTCACTGCGCAACTGTCCGATCATGGGCTATGCCAGGGAGCGCTCGTCCGAACCGCGCATCGGGGGACGATGTCGTGTCAGTACGCCTTGATCATTCTTCGCTGGATCCGGCGCGCGCCGGAGGACTTCCTGACCGGCCCAGTCGTGGATGTGGGAGACGTTCGTCTACCGGAGGCAGACCCGGACCGCCGGCTCCGTTGGGATCTCAATCAGCTGCATGCCTCGCTGGACGAGCATCGGCAGCAGAGCAACCTGACGTGGGCATCGCTGGCCGACGAGGTTGGCTGTACGCCTAGCCGGCTGACGAATCTGCGAAGGGCGCGCCTGGCAGATATGGATCTCACGATGCGCATCACGCAGCAGGTCCAGCAGCCGGCCGCGACGTTCGTTCACGCCGAACGCTGGTAACGACGGGCCGTGTCCGCGACCGGTCGGTCCGTACATAGCCGCAAATCGAATGCCCTCTACCCGGTCACGCTTCGGCTACCGGGACGGCTTGCTGAGAGGGCAGCAGCTGTTGTTCTTCGTGGTCGGTGAGACCAGGCCATCTACGCAGCAGAACCGTCCGTCAATTCTGCATGGCTGATGAGGTGGTGCCGGTCGGACCGTGCGGGCGGCGGTAGCTGAAAAGCAGCTCGACAAGGATGGCGCTGGGGAGTGCGACCACCACGCCTGGCCAACCGGCGATCAGCGCACCCGACACCCCGAGTACCGCCCACAACGGCAGGCGGATCCTCCAGAACAGATAGGTGTACCGCTCAACGAGAAGCCCATCTGGAAGGTGAATCCTAGTCGGCGGCATCAAACAGCGCCCGGCGCGATGCCGCCACACAGCTCGGGCATACCGGCGGCGCCGTCGTCGCAGGGCACCCGGATGAGCAATCGAGCGGTACGGCGTGACGACGCTCGGAGTGCCTGGACCGTCTGGAGCGATCCGCCACCCAGGTCCGACCTCGCCGAGCTGTTCAGGTGGCAGCCCAGGTTCCGGTGTCAGGTAGCCAAATCCGCGGCGTACGGCAACGGGATAGGCGAACTCGTCGAGGACGGGCGTGCGAAACCACAGTTGCAGCCACAACGGTGCGCGACTGATGTCGAACCATGACCCGTATCCATCCGGAATTTCGTTCCAGCCCACGAGACGCATGGCTCGAGCGTCCTCCGATCAAACGGGAACGCAACCCCTTGATCGACGAGCCAGGCGCTCCCGGCGTGAGTGCCCACTCGACTTTCCTGTCGCGACTCCGCCCATGCCGTGAATAGCGTGCATTTGGGCCCGGTCGAGGATCGTTGACCGAACACCGATCGGTGACCGAACACCGATCCCTCATCGGTCATCCGCGGCAACTGTTGGGATCGATGCCGGCCAGACGCACCAGTCCAAGATCTGCACCAGGAACGCACACGTACAGCACGTACGTGCGCGCATCGCGGTGCGAATCAGCCCACGCGATCACTTCGGCCACGTCCGCGCCCGTGATCTCGCGTTCGTCACTGGCACCCGCCGGCCCGTGGAAGTAGACGCGGTAGCGCGGCTGATCGATCTCCCAGGTCTGGTCGCGCGGGTCGACCAGGTTGATTTCCATGTCGACATCATGCCGACCGCTCCGCGGTCCACAAGACGATCGTCTACCGGAACCGGGATGGCGGGGGGCAGGGGAGAGGTGTTGGTCCTCCTGGTCGGGCCCTCGACCACGAAACAGGCTACAACCATGACGAACTGGGACAACATCACGGTCGGTGGCGTCACTTGCTTGCCACCATTCTCAGCTGGAATGTGGTCGGGGTCGGCAGACCCAGACCCAAAAGTCCGGGAGCCGGCGTGACCACTTCCTGCCGCCGTCACTGGCAGCCTCGGCCAGCGTGCTGTCCACACCGCGCAGCCGTGTGGCTTGCCTAGTCAGCGGTGCCATCTTCGGCACCCTGATGGAACGATGGACAAGGAATCAACAGCACGCCGGGCGGCAGCGAACCGCGGCACTGACCGAAGACTTGACCCCGGAAGAACGCACGACAGCTCTCAAGGCAAGCCGACGAGGTCAGCTGCCGGTCGATCCGCGGGCCCGAGAGGCTGCTGCCGCCATCATCCAATACCGACTCGAACTGATTAACCGACAGGCGACAAAGAACTCCCTCGGCCTTGCGGCCTTCATGGTCTTCTACGTTCTGATGGCGGTTTTCTCATCCGCTTGGTGGTGGCTCGGATTCCTGCTGTTCGCCTTCTTTCTGACCATGGGTTGGTGGCAGCCCAAGATGCTGCAGCACCGACTGACGCTCCTAGCTCGGTGAACACAAGCAGGCGCGTGTAACTCTCCAGAGACCAGCACAGCGCCCCGCGCGTGGCATGCGGGCGACCTCGAGTGTCGGCGCGGTGCCTGTCCCGCAGGCCGATCGTCCTGCGGGATGCGCTCGGGCCACCTTTGCAGTGTGGGATGACATGACCGATGGCCGGCGCACGGCAACCAGCGGTGGACGCGGCACGTCTGGTGGGCATGACCGGTGGTGTAGAGCTCGCTTGGCAAGGGTGTCAACGCCCGCGACCTGGGCGGAATGGGCAGCATCCGTTCTGGCGCTGTGGTCCGGATGGAAGCACCGACGCGCCTGACTGATGCAGGGTGGGCCGCAGCGTGGTCCTACGGGGTCCGAACCGTCATCGACCTGCGCAATTCCGATGAGATCGTGCCATGTATTGCACCGAGGTCTTCGGGAATGAAAACGTTGGAGGTGCCGCAGGACCCGATCGGCACACCGTTTCACCAGCACTGGTCGACGGTCGACAACCTGGCCTCACCGCTGTACTACCCGGCGATGCTGGCTAAATACCCAGGGCCGGTCATCGCCGCTGTGCGAGCGATCGCCCAGGCTGAGCCGGGCTGCGTCGCCTTCCACGGGCTGAGTCGCCCGGATCGGGCGAGGCCGTTGGCCAGCCCAAAGATGCCGGTGTACTTGCCACGGCCATTGGGCGTCGGCGACTCGTAGCTGATATAGAGCACGGTAGGCAGTATCCAGCTCCGACAAATATGCCTCCGCAGCAGCGGAGGATCTGCCACCGGTCAGCGATCCCCTATTGGCGATCAAAGATCCCTGGAGTGGGGCCTCACCGCGGATGCGATCCGTAGCGTCGATCATGTCCGAAACCCCCGACAGTGGGTTGCGGACACCTTCCACTTCCGATCACGGATTTTGGACGGTTTCTACTCTGCGTGTCGCCCTCGCCATCAGCGGTGTCCGAAACGGATCCGTTCCGGACCGTGCGGTTCGAACCACGGCCGCTGAACCAACCGTGACCAATGACCGATGCCTACTACTGGACTCTGCGGCCGCGGGAGGGTGGTCGAAATGGCGATGTCTGGATGCTGCAGGCCGCGCGTTGTATGTCGATCGATGGCCCAGCCGCTCCGGGGGGCGCTCGGTACCCTTCACCGCATGAACGCGCAGCCAGCAGAATTCGATGTGGCGTGGGTTGACCTGACCGTTGCGGCCGCTCCTCCAGAGGGGGTGCGGGCGTCCCGATTCTCGGAGGCCGGTAAGACGTTGGTCGAAATGGTACTGGGGACCGTTCGGCCCGACCTGGCCCTGGTCGAGAACGGTTTGCGGCCGACCTCCGGCGGCATAAGTTGCCCGCTGGTGGCCGTCGACGGCCGCGACGACGCCAGCGTGCCCTGGCAACTGCTGCCGGAGTGGGAGTCGACGACCACCGCCGCCTTCCGCAGCGCGGTGGTCAGCGGCGGTCCCTTTCCGGACCGGCCTGGCACCCGCCAGCTGACGGATGCCATCGGGTCGGCCATCGAGTTCGCCCGGGCCGATCTCATCCGGCTGCGTGGCGAATGACCGGGCGAGCCGAGCCGGCCGTCTGCCTGGAGGGGCTGACCAAGTTCTATCCGGACCGCAAGGACGCCGACGGCCGGCCGGTGCCCAGCGTCGACGGCGTCGACCTGACGATTCCGGCCGGCCAGGTGTTCGGCCTGTTGGGGCCGAACGGCGCCGGCAAGTCGACCACGATCCGGATGATCGCCACCCTGCTGGAGCCGACATCCGGGCGGATCACGGTGTGCGGCCTGGACGCGACGACGCAGCAGCAGGCGGTACGGGGGCTGCTCGGGGTGGCGCTGGGCGGCGAGCGGAGCCTGTACTGGAAGCTCACCGCCCGGTCTAATCTGGAGTACTTCGCGGCGCTGCAGGGCCGCTCGCGCAAACGGTCCCGCGCCCACATCGACGAACTGCTGGCCGAGGTCGGACTGATCGACCGAGCCGATAATTACGTGGAGACCTTCTCGACCGGCATGCGGCAACGACTGGTCATCGCCCGGGCCCTAATCAACCGGCCGAGTGTGCTGCTGCTGGACGAGCCGTCCAGCGGCTTGGATCCGCAGGCGGCCGACTCGCTGCACGCGCAGATCCGGCAGCTCCGCGAGCGGGGCCACACCGTGCTGCTGACCACCCACGACATGAGCGAGGCCGACTCGCTCTCCGACCGGATCGCCATCATCGACGGGGGCCGGGTGATCGGCCAGGGCACACCGGCCGAGCTGAAACGGACCGTCGGATCGGACCGGTTGCTCCACACCCAGGTCACCGGCAGGGCCGCCGACCTCGACGCCTTCCTGCGCGATCTGGGTCCGTGCGGGCAGATCACCGAGACGCTCGACAACGGCGCGGTGGAGGTCTCGGTCAACGGTCAGCACGGTGAAACCCTGCTGGCCACCCTGATCGGCGCGGCGTCGCGGCACAACGTCACCGTCGAGCGGGTGACGAACGAGGCTGTCGATCTCAAGGACGTCTTCCTCGCGCTCGTCGGCCGCAAACTGGGACAGGCGACGGATGCTGCTCCGGCTACGCGCTGAGAACGTCGCCTTCTGGGCGACGGTGCGCAAAGAACTCCAGGTCATGTTGCGGTACAAGGGTTCCTTGGTCGCACTGGCCGTCTTCGCGTTCCTGGCGCCGCTGGGTTACTACGCCCAGGCGGTCGGTTTCGCCGGCAACAACGATCAGGCCCTGGCCGCCTTCGCGAGCCGGGCAGGCACCACCCAGATCGCCGCCTTCATCTACCTGGGCTGGGCGGTCTACCTGTGGATCACCCAGATGCTCTGGGGCCCTGGATCCTCCCTCCGCCAGGAACGGATGGAGGGCTCCCTGGAAATGGTCTTCCTGACCCCGGTCAGCCGGCTGACCATCCTGATCGCCCCCGGGGTGGCCCAGTTGTTGCCGACCACCGTGCTGTTCGGCAGTGTCGGCCTGATCCTGCGGTTCGTGTTCGGAGTCCAGATGAGCCCGCTCCAGTTGCTGGCCGGGCTGGCCGTCATCGTCGCCTCCATTCCGGCCCTCTGCTCGATCGGCGCCATCGTCGCCGTGGCCGCGCTGCGGTTCCGGGACTCGGACGGGATCATCGAAGCGCTACGGGGTCTCATCGCGGTGCTCTGCGGCGTCGCCTATCCGATAGCCGTGCTCCCCGGGTGGCTGCAGCCGATCAGCCGGGCGTTGCCGCCGACGCAGATCATCGACCAGCTTCGGTCGGCCGTGCTGAACACCTGGTCCGGTGATGCCACGGTCCGGGCGCTGCTGCTCATCCTGGTCGGGGTCGTCCTCGGCTGGGCCGCCCTGATCCTGCTTCGCATCTCCATGCGCAGCATCCGGCGGACCGGCCGGCTGGGGCAGTTTTGACCACCACCGAACGGCCCGCCACGCGCACCGACCAGCCTGATGCGACCCAGCTGACCCGGTCCGTGCTGGCCATCGTGCTGCGCGAGATCCGGGTCCAGCGCCGGTATCCGATCAGCATGCTGAACATGGTCCTGTTCACGCCGCTCTACGAGCTGGCCATCCCCAGCCTGCTGTTGGGCCGCGCCTTCCTGGTCGGGGGTTCGGCGGTCGGACTCTCGCAATACGTCGGCAGCACGGATCTGGTCGGCTGGCTCGGCGTGGGGGTGCTGGTGGCGTCGGTGCTGGTCGGGTCCGTGGTGAGCGTGACCGACACGATGGTGGCCGATCGGACGACCGGAGCCCTGGAGTACTCCTGGTCCAGCACCGCGCCGCGGTCGGCCTTCGCCGTCGGCGGGGTCATCACCGGCTCGCTGTTCACCCTGGCCTCGAGCCTGCTCATCCTGACTGTTGGCGTCGCGGCCCTGGGCGCCCGTTACGACCCGGTCGGGGTGCTCTGGTGCGTACCGGTGTTCCTGTTCCTGCTCCTTGGCCTGTTCGGGCTCGGTTTCCTGGCCTCGGCGGTGACCTTGCTGATGCGCCGGCCGAATGTGGTCCTGCAGCCGGTGCTGGCCATCATGGCCTCCTTCTCGGGAGTGTCGTTCCCGCTCAACGTGCTGCCGGACTGGGCCCGCCCCCCGACCTACCTGATGCCGACCACCTGGGCTCTGGACCTGATGCGACACGCCACCCTGGACACGCTGACCCTGGCCCCGGTCCCGGTCGAGATCGCGGCTCTGGTCACGACCTCGCTGACGCTGCTGACGGTGGGCCGGTGGGTGTTCCGCCGGATCGAACGGAAGGTCTGCGTGAGCGGAATTCTTTCCCAGTACTGACCCGCACCAACCGATCCCCATCCCGACCCGATGACTCCAGGGGATGACATGTTGCAGCACTCCGAGCGCACCCAGTCCGGCGGCCCCCGCAGCCTGCAGCCGGTGGCAGCCCCGCCCCGATCGTCATCGGCCCGACCACCGCGCCGTCCCAGTCGGGGCGTTGCTGGGTGGGCGCTCGGCGGCTGGTTCGGCTACCCGGACACCGTGCTTATCGCAGCCTGAGTGGCCGCCACCGCGCCGATCATCTTGCGGACCTCACCATTAGGGCGGATGCGCACAATCCCCGAACGATGGGAAGCTGAGCACTGGACCACCCGATTCCAACCCGATCCCAAGCGAGCTCCATCGAATTAGCAACCCGCAAGATGGCCGGATGCCCGTGACCATCGACCGCCCCGGTGAACGATCGATGACCGGAACAGATTTGGCTTCCAACTCGCCGTGTGACGCTTGATTGGCCGTGCGGGTGCAGCGAGAGTTGTGTTATGACACCGGATTGTTCAGACCTCACGTTGTCGGAGCTGGACCGGCGAGAGCTCATCGGTTGGACAACTGATTGCGTTCGGCGCCTCCTACCGATTTTCAAGAGCGCAGCACCACATGACCGTCGGCTCTTGGACGCGCTCGAAGGCGCTGCGGCGTTCGCGCGCGGCGAGATGAGCATCGGAATGATGCGCAAGCTCGCGTTCGACTGCCACGCGGCCGCGCGCGAAATCGATGATTCGGCCGCCTCAGCCGTCGCCAGAGCATGCGGGCAAGCGGTGGCCGTCGCCCACATGGCCGGTCACAGTCGAGAAGTCGCCCGGTACACGAAGAAGGCCCTTGGAGCCGGTTCAGCATCCGAACTCGGATGGCAGCGAGCCCACGTACCCACCCATTTCGAAACGTACGTCTACGACGACGGGCAGAGCACGAGCGCCTGAAATCGCCGATCGTCTACCGGTGATCGGAACCGTGCTCCGTAAACCGCAATTTTCACCGGCCGCCGGCGGCGGAGTAGTCCTCAAGGAACAAGGGCTGGGATAGTCGACGAATGGTCGCGACTATGAGCTTCGGGTACGAAGGCGACCGGGGTCTGGGCGATCGGCTCCTGCAAGCGGTACTGCGGGGGGAGAAGACCGCGACGTCGTCACTGGCGGTGGAGTACCTGTCCGGTGAGCTGCTGCCTCGGGTCGGGCAGCGCCTGATGTTGGTTGATCACGACGGGCGCTTGCATGGAGAGGTAGAGACGACCCGCGTGACAATCGTTCCGTTGCATCTCGTCGGCGACGACGTGGCCCGGGACGAAGGAGAGGGTTTTGTTGGCGCAGCAGAGTGGCGCAGCGATCATGTGGCGTACTGGACCGAGGTCATCGATCTCGTGCGCTCCGATTGCGGAGATCCCATCTGGGAGCTTCGGGAAGCCGAACCGGTCGTCGTGCATTGGTTCCGCTTGATCAAGACCGGCAGCTTGCCTATCACCTCAATGGAATCCCGGTAGACCATGGCCAAGCGGTACCAGTTAGTCGCGCGCCGGCGGTAGTTTGTCGATCATGGGCGCGTGGAGTGCGGGGACTCTCGGGCTCTTGGCGCTGCCGTCCGGTCGCCTCGTTCGTGGCCGCGGGTCGCGTCGACCGCTACCGGACGGCCCCCTGCCCGAGTTCGGGGTCTACCTGTTTGACAAGCGACCCGAGCCCGTGGCGTGGGATGCTCGATGGGTCCGTTGGCCGGACTTCCGGCTGCCCGCCGACCGTCAGGACGCCCAAGACGCGCTGCAGGAGGCCTGGCGCCGAACTTCGAACGAGCGGGTGGAATTCGCATGCGGCGGGGGACGCGGCAGGACCGGCATGGCACTGGCTTGTTTGGCGGTGTTGGACGGCGTGCCCCGTCGCGAGGCGGTCGGCTACGTGCGCGAGCATTACGATCCAAGATCCGTCGAAACGCCCTGGCAGCGCCGCTACGTCACCCGTTTCCCTACGTCGTAGGGGCCCCGTGCCGGAAGCCAATCGTCTACCTGGATGGCGTTTGCGGTGCGTCCGCGGTGCCTCGCGGCACGATCCAGTGCGTGGGTTGACCTGTCACCGAAGCGATCAGGTCGTACTCATGGTCGTAGTGCAGCACGGTCACACGGTGTCGCTCGGCCGTGGCTGCGATCAGCAGGTCTGGTAATGCTGCGCCGCGATGCCCGCTTCTAGTGGCGAGGGCAGCCTGGACCTCCAGGGCGCGCTGGAAAACCTCATCCGGCATGGCTAGCTGCTCGAAGCCATCGTGCAGCTGGCGTTGCCGGCGGACGTAATCATCTGGACTTCGCGCCGAGAACAGCACTTCGAGGTCGACCATGCCACAAGTCGCGACCTGGCCGGCCTCGATCAGAGGGGACAGCGCGGCGTCAACGACAGGACGGGCAAGGCGTGACAACGCGCTCGTGTCGGCCAGATACCGCGCTACTGCCGCCACGCGCGGTCCATCACCATGTCAGCTGTAGCGTCGGCGAGCGCCCCCGCTCGAGCATCGTCCAGGAACTGCCGGCGCGCGTCGAGTGCGACCACCTGGGCAAGCGCGGCGTTGACGGTGTCCTTCTTCGTGCCGGTACCAAGCAATACACGGGCGCGTTCGAGGAGCGCGTCGTCGGTGTCGATCAAAGTACGAGTCATCGGCATCTCCTCGGTCGCGAATAGATATCAAAAGACTACCTGATTTGATATCCGCCGTGTCCGGTCAGGGATCGGCTTGCGGCCCGGCATCCTTCATCGCTTGGGGAGCTGCTAGCGGCCTCGGGCAGGTCAGACGCTGTGGCGTACTCGTTCGAGATGGATGGCGACAAAGATTGGTGCGACTAGTGCCACAGCTAGGACGATGATTCCAATCGGCAGGGGAAAGCTGAACCCGGTGGTAACGCAGTGGGCGAGCGCGTGCGGACCCACCGCAGAGGGGTGCGGAGCCACCAGAGTGGATCCCGGCGCCACCGGGAGCGGGACATGGGATACCTGAACTCCTGAGGAGCATGCGGTCACCGAACTGCCAAGCTGACCAAGAAGAAGGACACTGAGCAGTCCTCCAGGGAGTACGAAGGTGCCGAGAAGCTTGTCGCGCACTCGCCACGTTGACGATGACCACAGGAGACCGACACCGACGAACCAACCCACGACCAAGGCGAACCCCCCGAGGAGTAGAAGCCACGGCACCCAGGCATCACCTCGCCGAGCCGAGCCGCAGAGCTCGGTGGTGCCTGCTGCCTCGGTGGCGATCGTCTCCTGGTCGCCGACGCGCTCAAGCAGTGTTCGAATGCCAGCTTCGTCCTCGTCGTCGAGGAGCGAACGGCCTTCGGCGATGTGGTCAGAAATTTCCTCGACGATCTGGCGACGTCGGGGTGCCGCGACGCCGCGGAGTGCTTTGTCGAGTTCGGATAGGTAGCGATCAACGGTTTTGTCGGCATCGCTCCGTGTCTTCATGCTGCTGACGCTTCCTCAAGGATTCGGTCGATAGCGTCCCGGAACAGCGTCCAATGGCGGACAAACGCCGCCAGAGCGAGATCACCGGACTCGGTGAGCCGGTAGTACCTACGGGGTGGCCCTTCCAGCGACTCTCTCCAGGTCGTCTCCACCTGGCCGTTGCGTCGGAGACGGGCGAGCAGAGGATAGATCGTGCCCTCGCTCCCGATCAGGCCGCCAGCGTTGGCAAGAGTGCGAGCGAGTTCGAAACCATACCGCTCTCCGTTGCTGAGCAAAGCGAGCACGCAGTGCTCGACAGACCCGCGCCGGAGTTGAGCTAACCAGACAGGATCGTCACCGAGAACCATGCGTTGCACGGTAGTGCCGGAGCCGGGATGCGTCAAGAGACACCCGAGAGTCCTGCGGGCGTTCTTCGCCTCCGACAACGACGAGCACCGTTCTCGTGGGGAGCCCTGCATAGCACCGGCAGCGGACGGGCCCAAGGGCTACGAGAAAATCGTTAGGACGCCCGAGCCGCCCGGTGCATGCTCGTCCTGTGGACCCCTTTGTGCAGACCGCGCGCCTAGTACTAGAACGCTTCACTGCAGATGACGCTGACTTGCTGATTGAGCTGGACAGCGACCCGGCGGTGATGCGTTACCTGACCGGAGGCGAGCCGGCAAATGCGCCGGAGGTCGTACGCGAGCGCGGCCTTCCAAGCATCCTCGCCGGCTACGAGAGGTGGGGCGGCAAGTTCGGGCTGTTTGCTGCGCATGAGAATGACAGCGGTGCCTTTATTGGTTGGTTCTGCCTGCGTCCGGAACCGGGCGGTCCGACGGACAAGGTCGAACTCGGGTACCGCCTACGCCAGGAAGCTTGGGGCAAGGGTTATGCCACTGAGGGTTCACAGGCCCTGCTGGAGAAGGCCTTCACGGAACTGGATGTGCGCTTGGTCTGGGGCGCGACGATGTGCGTGAACCTGCCCTCACAGAAGGTGATGGAGAAGGCCGGGATGACGATTGCGGAATCGCTACCCACTCCTGATGACATGCTCATGGTCGAAGGTGCTGAACTCGGTGGTCTGCAGTACGAGATCGCCAAGGAGCAGTGGGAGCAGCAGCAGCCAGGAGCCGAGTGAGGTACTCGGGGTGCTATTAACGCCTCTGTCACCGCCCCAACAGCGCTCCAGTTGAGGATCCGTGACCGGACACCGAACCCGCTTCACTTACCGCCCGTTTATGTCTGCGACCGTAGCTTGACCGCTGTGACCGGGGATCAGCACAACAACGACGAAGAATCCGACAACGTAGGACAGCAGCCGGAGGGTGAGGATGAGCATTCCGCCGCGGTCAACCGATGGCGGAAGCGCTCAGACCGGCGGAACAAGAAGGCCAAGCGACCCTTGTGGGTCGAGCTACCGGCCTTGATCGTTGTGGCCTTCACGTTGACCTTCCTGATCCAGACGTTCGTCGCGAAGGTGTACTACGTGCCGTCCGGCTCGATGGAAAAGACCATCCATGGAGTCCCCACGGTGGTGACCGGATCCTGGCCAACAAGGTCGTTTACGACTTCCGCGACCCCGAGCAGGGCGATGTCGTCGTCTTCAAGGGCCCCGGCACCTGGGCGGCGGAGGCCGATGTCCCCGGGCCCAGCACCTGGTTCGGTAAGGCCCTGTCCTCGGTGGGGTCGGTGGTCGGCATTGCCCCACCGAATGAGAAGGACTTCGTCAAACGTGTCATCGCGGTCGGCGGCCAGACAGTGGCCTGCTGCGACGTCAAGGGCAACGTCACCGTCGACGGGAAGCCCTTGAACGAGCCGTACATCTTCGAGCCGCTGCCGTTCGAGCCGGGTGTGGCCGATTGCGCGGTCGGGGGTTTGGACGCCGATCACTACGGGTCCAGGCGCTGCTTCGCGCCGGTCAAGGTGCCGGCCGGTGGGCTGTGGGTCATGGGCGATCACCGCAGCTACTCCGATGATTCCTCCTACAACTGTCTCCAACTCAAACCGGCGGCTGCGCCGCCGACCTGCGGCCGGCCCATCCCCACGTCCGACGTCATCAGCAAGGCGATTTTCATCGTCGCTCCCATCTCACGTTGGCGCACCATCGGCAATCCCGACATCGACCCACAACGATGAACTGACCGCTCTGGCATCTGCCTACAGGCGTTGCGTGCTGCCACCCTGGGGGCCAACGACGAGAATGCACATGCTCCTGCGCCAGACGGTCGGATACCGTCCATCGGTGGGCATGTGGAACTATTTGGTCGAGGGCGTCTCGGGCACGGGCAAGACATCGGTCTGCAAGGAATTACGCCGCCGTGGCTTCCATGCCGTCAACGGCGACACCGACCTGGCCTACCAGGGGGACCCGGAAACGGGGAAGCCGACGGATGACATGTCATCGCACTGGCGTCACATCTGGCAGGTGGACGAAGTCCGAAGCTTGGTCGCCGACCAGAACGAGCGCTTCACCTTCTTCTGTGGCGGTTCGCGGAACTTCTTGAAGTTCCTTTCCCTGTTCGACGGAGTCTTCGTCCTGGAAATCGATCTGGGCACTTTGATCCGGCGACTGGATCAGCGACAACAAGGCGAGTTCGGCGCACAGCAATCCGAACGCGATCTTGTTGTGCGCCTGCATCGAACCAAAGCAGACGTGCCGCCAAACGGCATCGTGATCGACGCCACGACACCGCTCACCGACGTCGTCGACGAGATCGTCCGCCGAGCGACAGCGAACGACAGTAACAACGCAGATCTCGCTTGACTCCTGATCGGCTTGTTGCCAATCGGCCGTTCCGAGCGGAGTTCGACGGTCTAGCGGTCGTGTCGTTAGCGGAACGTCTACCGGTCACGATCAGCGATCGCACCAGGGCTCGCTGAGCATGATCGTTTCGTCTCGATCGGGGATCGTCGAATGGGACGGCCTTATCAGGGCACTCCCCGGTGCGTCACACGACGAGCTTCATCCTCGACGTAGCTGACCTGGGTCAGTCGGTGTCAGTGATGCAGAGCAGGGTTACTCGTTCGCTCCGCTTGTCCGTGATCACCCAGGTGCCGTCCCAGACCGTCTCGTGGAACCATCCAGACCAGGATGCGGAAGATCGATCGACGCGGAAGTCTTCGTACCGGCCGCCGACCAGTTCTTCGCAGACCTCAACGCACATTCGCTTGGCCTCAGCCTGGGTTTTGTCGAACTCTTGATACGGCCCACCCCAGACCAGCGCTGCGGCGAGTTGACCGTCCAGAAGTAGGGGATTGGACTCCTCGAACTTCGCTTCTATCGGTTTCGGGTTGACGGGCGCCAGTGGAGGCAGGGTGGTCGCTAACGCGTCGGATGTGAGGAGTTGCTCGATGAATCCGTACTCCGCGAACCGGTTCCGGCTGAAAAACCAGTGCGCAGCGTCGTCGACATCATCCACTGTGAACGCAGCAAGGAGCGCCCCGCCGTCGTGCGTGAGAACGGACCCGAAGGTATCGACCAGACGTAGGGCAGCCGGAGAGTTGACCGTGGCAAGAGTGAAGCGGATCCGCCCATGTGAGGCCACTACATCGTCGGCTGTCGGACGGACCGCGTTCCAATCGATTTCAGTCCACCGCTGCCACATGATGGTCAGCCTATGTCTGGTCGCGGTGCAGAAATTTGCCAGCTGGCACCGGACAGTCTGCCCAGCGGCGCTGCGGTTTTCAGGTTCGCTCCGTGTACGTGGGGCTGGGTGCGCAGCGGTGGCCGCAGATGGACGTGACTGGTCCCCGATCCGCGATCGGTAAATTCTCAGCGACTCGCGGAAGTGGCGTGAGGCGGCGCGGCCGCCGCAGGCCTCAGGGCAGGAGTTCCAAGAACTGCTTACGCGCTGGCATGGCGTGGATCACCAGTTCCTCACCGCGCTCGAAAACCAGCACGACGGTCTCGAGCAGCCGTGCTTGCGTGTCGAAGCCGAGCCGCAACTCACGATGCGGCCAGTCGTCGTCCTCGAGAGGCTCGATCCACTGCGACCAGTCGGCGGCCTGCACCGCGTCCTCGCTCGACACCCCGTGTTTGAGCGCGTTGCGGTGAACCTTCACGCAGTAAAGTCGGCCAGAGCCCGCCGGATCGCCTCCGAACGCGACAGGTGCTCCCGCTCGGCTACCTCATCCAGCGCGGCGACCTCCTCCGCCGTCAGGCGGACAGCCACAACCTGCATCGGCTCCGCCCCACGCCCCGGACGACCACGCCCGCGACGTTTCAACTCCCGGACGTCGTACCCGGCCTCGGCCTCGTCCGCCCAACTTTGAATCTGCTCCTCAGTCACCATGCCAATATCGTATGACGTAAATCGGATCGGCGATACACCGGAGTCTGCCACGCAACGTGAACGGTCGATTCAACAGGAGCAGCGCGTCCCGCAAGGCCGATCCGTTGTTGCCCTCCACCACTGTCCGGTAGCCGATCCCTGAACGGGCGGGAGAAGCGTCTTTGATACGTAATCCGCTATCATAGGGCTATGGCAACGATGGGCACGACGACTACCCGGTACGTGGATCGGCTGGCAGGAAACCTGCTGCGGCGGGCGCGGGCTGAGAAGGGTCTGACGCAACGGACGTTGGCGTCGGCGGCCGGCGTGCCGCAATCAACGGTGGCGCGTATCGAATCGGGCGCTCAGCAGCCCTCGCTGCCGCTGCTGGTCCGCATCCTGGCTGGGGTGGATTTGGAACCGCGCATCGCGCTGGCGCCCTACGACGCCCACGATGACGTGCTGGATGCGACAGAGGCGCGACTGTCGCCAATCGAGCAGGAAGCCCGAACGCAGGAGCAGGATGAGTTCCTCGATGCGTTGAAGGCGGGTCAACAGCGGTGACCGGCCCAGCCTTCAATCCCCGTGCCCTGCTCGCGGCGCTCGATCGCCACCACGTCGAGTATGTGGTGGTGGGCGGATACGCGGCGAATGTGCATGGCGCGGTTCGGCCGACCAAGGACATCGACGTCGCGCCGGCGACGACCACGGAGAACCTGACGCGGCTGGTGGCCGCGCTGCGCGAACTGAATGCGGGCATCCGGGTCGACGAGATGCTCGAGGGCCTGCCGTTCGACACCAGCGCGGAAGCGCTGAAGGGGATGAAGATGCTGAATTTGCGCACCAGGTTTGGTGACCTTGATCTGGTGTTTTCACCAGCCGGATTCCCCGGCGGCTATGCCGACCTGATCGGCCGGGCAGGTGAGTTCGTTGTGGACGGTTTGACGATTCGGGTGGCCGCGCTGCAGGACGTGATTTCGAGCAAAGCAGCGGCAAACCGTCTCAAGGATCAAGACGCGCTCCCGGAGCTGATACGCCTGGCTCGGCGCGCCGACAGTGGCAAGGACGGTGGCACCCCCGCTAATCCAGCCGACCGATAGCCGATGGCGGGCAGCGATCCTTGTCGGTTGGGGCCGACTGACGGGCCGATTCACGCAAGCCGCACGCTACTCGACCGCGCGGTCACGTTCCCAGCTTTCGCGAGCGAGATCTGACGGACGCATGCTGAGCCTGAATTGGCGGTTGTCTTCGACAGTGTCGAGCACGACCGCCTAGATGTCGGTGCCCACAGCGGGAAAATCATCCGAACCTTGAAGTGCGTTGGGTGGTTGCGGATCAACGATAAACGGCAATTCCACGAGGCCGTTGACGGTTTCCCCCAGATCCACGAAAAATCCGAACCGATGGTGGCTGAGCACCGGGCCATGGACGTGGATGCCCCGGCGGTGGTGAGTTTTAGCAATGCGCCACTCTTCGTCCGTAGGCGACCTCCGCGACTGCATAGTCGCCCACTCGTTCTCGAACTGGTCTCCTGGCACCGGCCTAACGTACGGCTCGCAGAACAACCGCACCAATAGCCTTGACCCGTATGTGGAACCTCCTGCGGCGCCCGGAACCGTGTGTCGAGACTGCCGACGACCAAGTCATGATCGTCGATTGGGGATCCGTGACCGGTCACCAATCTTCAAAAGGAGAATGCTGCAACGGTCAGTTTGGACCCAGGGCGTCCGCCCCGGTGAACCATGACGTGGGTGAGTCCGGATGTTCCGGCAGAGCGACTGCGTTGATGAATGCTCGGTAATCCGCGAGTGAGCGGGTTTTGGCATAGACGGTCAGTCCAAAGTTTTTTGAAATAAGGCCGACGCCCTTCGCGGCTTCGGCGCCGTAGATGATCCACTGTCGTGTTCCCACCGTCGTGGTCGTGGTGTCCGGCTTGTCGGCGGCCTGCAGGGGAGAACCCAGACTCCAGCCTATGGACCAGGTCGCGCCGTGCCAGGTGAGCTGGACGCCGCCGGCGTTGGTGTCCGGGTTGAGCTGGACGATGGTCATGTCGGCGGCCAATCGGAGCGGTAGACGGATCGTGGTGCTCTGCTGGTGCGCGGCCTGGGCGATGCGAATCTCATCTGCCAGTACTGAGGACTGCTCGGTTGCGGTTGGTTGCTTCGTGCTCGTTTGCACCGCGGGGTCGCCGCCGGTGGGGGTCATCAGGGCGTCTAGGTGCACCACCGCCCAGGCGCCGGTCGCGTACTGCCACATCAAGGCCTGCACTTTGGGACCGGGATTGCCTGGTTGCAGTGGGTCGGTTGCATCGAGTTGCAGGAGCTTCTGGTAGGCAGGGCGCCCATCCACGGCGGCAGTGGTCCCTGCGGGGAGGGAGCCCGGGTTGAACGCCCCGGCGACGTAAACGCGTATCTCGCCCTGGACCGCTGCACTGCCGGTGGCTACCACTTGCGCGATCTGCTGGGTTGGACTGATTTGCACCGCGGCGGTCTTGTAGCCGGCCACCGGCGACAGCGCGAACTGGAGGTACGGGGCGACCGACAGAGGTTTGATGGGTGCGTCGAATGCCCGCGCCAGCACTGGGGTCGTCGCCGCTGCGTGGGTTGCGGTGGATACCTTCGGTGCGGATTGAGCGGGACGGACCGGTGCAGTCGGAGCGGCCGCGGGTGCCGGTCGGGCTTTGGCGGTCCCGGTGCTCGCAGCTGTTGTGGGGGCTGGTGTCGAGCGGCCGAGCGGGGTAACCGCACGTGAGCCCGCAAAGTTCACCAACAGTGTCGCGCACACCGCCAGGACCGCCACCGCCGCTGCGGCACCCAGGATGGGGCCGGTGTGTCGATACCGAGCTCGGTGGGCCTGCCGCCCAGGTGCTCGGCTCGGTCGCTGGGGCGCCCGATTCTCCAGATCGGCCAAGGCGTCGTGCAGGTCGTGCAGGGATGGCATCAGATCTCCTTGGTCAGGGATGGGACAAGTGGGTGCATGGCAATGCGAAGTGCGGCAAGCGCGCGTGAGGCGTTGCTTCTCACGGTGCTTTGCGAGCAGCCCAGCGTCCCGGCGATTTCGGCGTCGCTGAGTCCCTGGTAGTAGCGCAGCACCAAGGTGGCCCGCTGCCGACTCGGGAGGGCGGCCAACCGTTGCAGCATCTCGGTTCGCTCCGCGTGCGTCTCGGCGTGGTCGGTCGTGACATCAATTGTCTCGGGGATCCCGGCCAATGGCACGAGCCTGCGTCTGCCCCGCCGCCAGGACAGGTAGTCGTTGACCACCATGCGGCGGACATAAGCCAACTGCTTGTCCGTGACCGCAATTGCGGCCCACCGCTCGAACACGCGGTCCAGGACATCGGCCACCACGTCGGCCGCCAGCGCAGCATCCCCGGTCAACACCATCGCGAAGCGAAGCAGCCCCGTCTGGTGCGCTTCGAGGAAATCCACGAAATCCTCTGTCGGGCCGGTCACGGTATCCAACGCGCCAACCCCCACATCTGCTGCATCTTCGAGCCCCTTTTCACGGCCCGGATACGGCGTACGCGGTGATCACGGGACCACATCACCGGATGGCCCGCTGCTGGCGCAAGATCGTCAAGACCCCAGGGCGGAGCACGGCCCGAAGGCGGTTCATCTGCCGGTGAACCACGTTCCGGTAGACGATCCCTGAGCGACACGGCCAGGCTGAGGTGCCGGTTGGATTCACTTCACTCGTCGGGGGTGCGGCAACCGATGGCATCGAGGAGCGTCTCTGGCCAGGTGGGGTCGTAGTGCTCGAACACTGGTAGGCCGTGGTGTGCCAGCGGGAAGCCCAGCGGTGGGCGGGCGGTCCAGTGGTAGGTGGCGCCGGGGTTGTGGACCGCGAATCCGCTGGCGGTGAAGATATGAGGGCTGCCTTGCACATCGGGGCCTTGCGCGGTGTGCCACTGGCGGTAGACCTCTGCGCGGCCGCCGCCGGAGGCCAACAGGCGCGCGAGTGCGTGGTGGCCCACCGCTGCGCATCCTTCGGCGATGTCTAGGATCGTCGGAAAGATGCTGATGGGTTGGCTCTCGACGAAGAATGCGTGGCGTAGCGCCTGGTCCAGCTCGTCACTGGCCCGTAGACCGCCGACGGTTGGATCCTTAGCGGCCTGGACGGCCTCCATCGCCGGCAGCAGCGTCGCGGGGTAGGCGTGCGCCGGCCCGTGCCACAGTTGCCAGCCCAGGTCCGGGATCCGCCCGGCGATGACGGTGACCTCGGCGTCGACGAGTTCTTTGGGTGTCGGTGATCGGTTGAACAACTCCAACGGAAAGGCGCGGTGATCGATGAGCAGGCCGCTGCCGCGTTCGGTCGCTGCCAGACGCAGTGTGTGCAGCGCCAGCGTCGCCCATGGGCAGCTGAGGTCGGACCACACGGTGATCGTTGCCGGATTGGGGTTGGCCAGCGCGTCACGGCCGTCATCGCCGGTGGCGGGGACAGTGGTCGCGGTCATGTGTTGTCCTGGGTATCGAAGCGGTTGATCCAACCGGTCGTGAGCGCGCGGAGCCGCTCGGCCTGGAGTTGATAGACCCGTTCCCTGCCCCGCAACACGGTCTGGACCAGCCCGGCCTCCTCCAGCACGCGCAGGTGCCGGCTGGTGGTCGGCCACGAGCAGCTGAACCGGGCCGCGATCGCGCCTGAGGTCATCACGCCATCGTTGGCGTGCAGGACCGACAAGATGGTGCGTCGGGTCTGGTGGGCCAGCGCCCCGAAGACCCGGTCGAGCTCGGCAAGTTCGGCGACGCCACGCATCTGCGGGTTCGTCACGCGCTCAGCTCGACCGCCCGGTAGAACGGGAAACTCATCCCGGCCACGTTGCGGTCCTCAACGCGGTTCTCGACGAGTGCCTTCATCTTCTCCCAGATCGGGATCACGTCCGGGTGGTCATGCGCCGGGCGCATCCCGGCCGCCTCGAAGGTCATGATCTCCACATACACCGGCGGGTCCTCGGTGCTGCGCAGCCGCATCGGTGGGTCGTCGGTGACGAACCCGAGCTCGCGCAGCGTCGGCCAGTGCCGGGCCAGCAGACCGACGAACTCCTGTTCAGCCTCCGGACGGACTTGGTAGGTCCAGATGCACAGCTGACGATCCTCGTTGTTGTAAGTCACGTTGCTAAGTGTTAGCCGTATTGCTAAGCAAGTTAAGAGCGTCGCAGCGGCGCACCCGCACTCCGAGCCCGCAGGCCGAACCTCCGCTTCCACCATGAGCCGAATCTGTGCCACAGGAAGAACGTCCTACGGTGACCGGAACCGCGCTCGGAGGCGCAGACGACCAAGATCACGATCGCGCCGTTTGGGGATCCTGTTCCGGTCACCGCCCCCTCGGCCGCAGCACGTCGTTAGGTTCGGGTCGTGAACAGGTCCGCAACTGATGGGCGGCCACGGCCACTGGCTCGTCGATCGCGGAGAATTCAAGCGCCGCGATGCAGACCGCCAGCCCGGGTGTTTCGCGATGCCGATTCGTGAGCAAGAAAAGTCGCGCGACGGTGATGCAAAGTGGTGTCGGGCGCCGTTGAGTAGGAGGCAGAACCGATCGGGAGGGGGCGCTGGTGACATTTCAGGAGTTGTTGGCCGCCGAACTCGAAAGTCTGAGCCGGTTCGCCCGCGTGCTCACCGGTGACCGGGAACAGGCTCACGACATCCTGTTCGACGTGTTGGAAAAGGCGCAACGCGGCTGGCCGCGCATCGCGGAACTGGAGCAACCGGCGGCTTACTTGCGCAAGATGGTGCTGAACCAGTATGTGGATGAGCGCCGCCGGTGGTCCAACCGGATGATCCGGCCGACCAGGTCCGGGATGCTGCCGGAAACAGCCGCCCCCGATGGACAGCGGCGGGTGGACGACCGGACCGAGTTGGGCGCGCTGCTGGTGACGTTGCCGCGTCAACAACGAGCCGCCGTCGTGCTGCGCTACTACCTCGACCTGTCCGATTCGGACATCGCTGATGCGTTGGGCTGCAGCCAGGGTGCCGCCAGAGCGCACATCTCCAGAGGCCTTGGCCGACTCCGGATCGCCACGTCGACCGAACCGGCAACCGGCAACGAGATGAGGAGGGGATCATGAATACGACCGACCTTGCAGCCGAACTGCGCAATCAAGCCCAGGACCGCCCGGAACCTGCCGATCTGCTCGCAGCCTTGACCCGCGGCCGCACGATTCGCCGGTCACGTCTGGCCGCCGCTGGACTGGCTGCGGTGGTCGTGGTGGTGATTTCCTTGAGTGCCACGATCTTGGGTCGGCCGTCACCGACCCACCCGGCGATCACGTCGTCCACACCGCCTTCGCTGACCGCAACCACGACCGCGGCGGCGTCGACGTTCGAGTTGGTCTGCGCCGGCGCGATCCGCGCTACCGCTGTCCCGGACGGCTACCTCACCCAGGTGCAGGGGGTGGTGGCGATTGCCACAGGCCCGCAGCAGGTCAGTGCCAATAGTCAACCTCCCGGCCGTTACTACGATCCGGCACAACAATATTTCGCCAAGTCGGGGCTACAACTCAAAGCCGGCCAGGCATTCCGCATCCAAGTGCCGTCGGCCTGGCATGGCAGGGCCGAAATCGGCTGGAGCAACATCCATGTCAACCCCGCGGACGTCATGATCGTGCCGGCTTGCCCGCGAGTATCGTCTCTGCCGGCATCGTCCACCCAGACGGGCACACCGGTGGTTCAGTGGTTGACCTATCCAGGCGGGATCTGGGTTTCCGCTCCGGCTTGCGTTCCGCTGCAAATCATCACAGCAAACGCCGTTACAACGGTTCACATCCCCGTCGGCACTTCCTGCCCGTGATCGGACGGAGTGACCGCTATCTGGCATCCCGACAGGGCCATGGTGTTGAGGGGGCGTGCCAGCTGTCTCGAAGGACAGGCCCGTGTACACCACCCAGGTAACCGAAGCATCCCCACGCGCCAGATCGTAAACCGGCAGATCGACACGCTGATCAGCGATCGGCGAGGCCGCGCGCATGGCCGAACTCGCGGTCGCGTCAAGAAATCTTCGCCGGTTGCGGATCCTTATCCGGCGAGGTAGGAGTCGAACGCCTCCTTGAGGATGACCGGGGCAATTGCGGGATCCCGCGCGGCCGCGATCGAGCACAACGCAATACCTGGCGCGACAATGTGCCACCAGGATCCCTTGACGAGCAGGACTTCAGCACAGCCGTTGACCTCCCCGGGGCTCACCTCGTTCTCATCGGCTGCACGCTCGGCAGCGTCGCGGACCTGATTCCACGCGAACACGTCCAGGCGAGAGGGCGGTAGGTAGGGCTTCCGGGCGGGACCGAACCATCGGCAGGATTCGATCCACAACGTGCGGGCGGCATCACGAAGCGCCGAGCTGCCTTCAAGCGAAGCCCACTCCGGAGGGTCGACGACCGGACCGTGCCAGGTTGCGATCTCGCGAACCCAGTTCTGTGACCCGTCTTGTTAGAACGAAGGCCCCAACTGTGTCGTTGCCACTTGGTTGACCACGGCGCGCAACCACGATGGCCACCGTGCGGCGGCGACCACTGCGGATGCCGGGCCAAGCACTTGGGAGCGGTCGGGGACGTCGCTGGCGAGCCGAGGCGGAATGACTCCGTCATCTTCGATCTGGAGGCCGAGGACATCCCGCAGGTAGAGAACGCAGTGCAGACTCTCGTCGATGTCGTGAGCGAAACGCCAAGATTCGGTTCCGGCCTTGCGCATCTCACGCCCCTCAGTCGTCAATCACCGATACGGCAATCCTCCCAGCGTCCCTCACCCCTCGGCAACCGCGACCGAGCGAACCCGGGGAACGTTCCACGGCGACCGGAACGCACTCCACCCGGGTCGTCGCCGCAGCAGGATCGTGCTGCGGGACACCGTCAGGTGATGAGCTCGACGGGTAGGCCGACGTCCGCGGCGTTGCGGGCAAGCTTGCCATCCAGGGTCCACATCGCGGTGCCGAGCTGGATCGCCAGTCGAATGTAGGTCGAGTCGGTCGCATGACGCCGCCGAAGTTGCGTGGTGATGGTTGCGAGGGCGGGACCGTCCTGGGTGAGGTCGAACGGGTGCAGGACCACCTCGAGTGCCGCCAGGTCAGACCAAGTATCGGCGATGTCTTCGGCGGCCAGGACGCCGTCGAAGGTCAGCCGCGCGAGCACGTTGGCGACCTCGTACGGCAGCACAGCCGGTGCGTTCAACACCTCGCCCGCATCGACCCAACGTTCGAGATGAGCCTGGACAGCGGCTTGGCGATCGTCTGCGACGATCAGCGCCACGATCAGGCTGGCATCGACGACCACGCTCACTCGAGCGAGCCCAGGGCAGTCCGAGCGTCGTCGACCAGCGCGACAGCATCGCCCGGCGGCCGCTGCCGGGAGCGCCGCACCAGCCGGTCAATTGCGTGCCTTGCATCCTGGCGCGCCGTTACGTCCTCACTGAGTCCGGCATGGACGAGCATCCGAGCCAGAGTTCCTGGCGAGACCCGGAGCTGGTCGGCTTGCCGAGCGAGAGCCTCGTGATCAGCTTCGTCGAGGCGCAAAGTGATGGCTTTCGTCATCAGGTCATCCTAACCACTCCGATGCGAAACGATGCGGTGTGCATCGCAGTCGTTCCACATGGGGATCCATACCGGGCGGCGGGACCGGACGGCCGCTTGTAATCGAAGTGCCCGGGCAGGTCAGGCTCGGGGCGCACGCGGTGCGGCCTTGGTGGTGACGGGCCCCGCGGCTACTAATGGTTACGATCCGTAGCAGCCGGCAGCGAAGTCGACGGGGAGGGGTGCATGTGGTGGAGGTGAACCATGCGGGGATCGCCCGGTCGGCGCGGACGATGGACGACGAGGGGTGCTTCCTGCTGCTGCGCACGAAGGTGCGGTACGAGGTGCAGGTGCTGGACGCGGTGTTGCCGCCGGATGAGGGGGACAGCCCGGCGAACGGGGGCTGGTTCCGGGCGAAGCCGGGGTGGGTGCTGCTGCTGGAGGGTTTCGCGAGCGAGCGGGACCCGTTCGTAACGGACCTGGTGTCCCGGATGCAGGCGGCGGGTATCGAGGGGACGCTGACCGGGGCGCGCAGCGCCGGCGGGCCCGCCTGGTCGGCTGACGTTCCGTACGAGACGCAGCTGGCGGCGGTCATCGGGTTCCGGCCGCAGACGGGCCGGCGGTTGTTGGACGGATGGATCGGAGGGCCGGAGCAGGAGCCTGCGGTGATCGACGCGGGGGCGCGCTGGCTGGCGGGAGCGGCGCAGACGGTGATCTTCGGCGGCCCGCACGGGTTCTCGTCGTGGTCCGAGCCGGCCGCGGCGGCCCGCCTGACGGTGCGCGGGGGCGCATTGCGAGGCGCCGCGGTGAGCGAGGCCTACGACGAGCAGCGGCGCGAGATCCGGCGAATGACGGTGTACGACCCTGGGGTCCTGATGCTCGCCGCCGCGGCGGTGGTCTACCCGTGGCCGGAGATGGTCGCGGCGCTGCGGGCTGCGGTGCTTGGGTTGCCGCTGGCAGAGGTGTCGGTGGCGATGGTGACCCACCGGGACTGGGCAAGCCTGTCCCAGGGCCCGGAAGGCGGTGAGCTCTATGCCGGGCACGCTTTCCGATTCCACCCGGAGCGGTGGTCGCAGTTCATCCCGGAGCCCTCGGGCATCCAGGTGCTGACCAACACCCACCTCGATGCCGCCCACGACCTGTCGGGTTGGGTCACCACCCGCTTGGACGAGGACCATGTCCTGGTCCAGGCCCGCGACCTCGGGCCCTGGTACGCCGAGCCCCGCCGCGAGTACATCCCCCTCCCCGATGAGGTCCTCCTCCCGGCACGCCGCGACTTCGGCGACATGCTGCTCACCCCCCAACGAGCCCGCGATCTCGGCCTGGACACCAAGCCCGACTTCCAAACCCACACCATCCCCGAGGTGTAGGCCAAGATCGATGGGACCTGGACGACGCCATCGAGAGTCACGCTCAGTTGCGCCGATCAAAACTATCGCGGCGTTCCTTCCATCTTGCGGGGCGCCTTGGGGTGATTCCGTCACCACCACGCGAACGACCACCGGTGAAATCGACACCACAAGGGCACTTCTGCGACGATCTGCCGCCAGATCTGCGAGCGCGGCTCACCGTAGGAGGAACGTCCTACGGTGACCGG
>JAABVA010001531.1_pt1 | contig 24525 bp, 19 predicted proteins | sample 5560331 | NCBI WGS metagenome assembly JAABVA01 (sample SAMN12812661, study PRJNA571458) | rock metagenome | isolation source: Antarctica rocks | place: Antarctica: Victoria Land, Mt New Zealand sud | collected 2016-01-07
TCAATGACAATCATTACCTAGCATCTGCTATCTACCGGTTAACCCTAACGTGCCTGGAAACCCTCTTATATCACAAGCTCTAACCCCTAGACCCTATACCAGAGGAATCTCCGGTCGGGACGTAACAATGAAGCCTTGGAATTGATAACTATATGTGTTCAGCTACTAATAGAGAAGTTAGGTGCAAACCATCCCAGTATAAAGGCTTGCAGTAAGATACTCGAAGAATGGTCACAGGAATAGCTACTTCCCAATGTATCTAACAGTAGGCGAGTGGGAATTGAAAAGATCTGACATGCTATATCAAAATTTGACTCAAGTAAAAACGGAGGCTAACATATTGATTTTTTTTCTCATCTTGAAAAATTCCATCTGTCTTGGGCTCATCCGAAAAAACACCGCCATAGTGAACGTGTGTGACTCAACCATTTGATTCGTCCTAGCGCTCCCCATTTTGACAACGGCAAACTTTTGTTCCTTGAAGACAACGCTAGTCTTCCCTGGAATAGCTACGTTGATACTGGAAAACAACATACTATTGATTCACATCTCCTGACCTCAGATCGTCGTCTTAGGGGCAGACTCAGAAAAGACTTGTTTGCCGTTCTTGTGAACTATATCAAATTCAGCCCTCCTGCCGAGCGTACCGCTCTTTCGCCGGTGCGACGTTCTATCAGCCCTCAAATATCATGGACGCAATAGTCTGATATTTGGGTACACCGGCCAGGATCCGAGGAATACAGCACTCCTGTTGCAAAAGGCTGAGCAAGGGTAGAGGCACCAAAGTGGCGAACCGGTAATTCCATCACAGCAAAACTGTCAGAAGTTGAAAGCCGCGTCACCCGCGTGAAGGCCGATTGCCCAGCTCGGTAAAGCGTTCCTCATTCGGTTTAGCCGGTGCTCGCCGCCCTGCCTTCACCCCCCCGCCCGCACTCTGTTTCTGGCGCCCTTCAACTTCAACCGCCATTTCTGACGTCCGACCCTGGATCGTCGGCGAACCTGCTGCTCAATTCTGCTCCTCGGTATTGCCATGGACACTTTTGATGGTTGCTTCGTTCTTTTGGTTATTTTACATTCTTCTGTTACCGTACCTGACGAGGTGGTTTTCTTTCGACTACCGCAGAAATTCTGTCCTCAGTCTTTGTCCGAACCGCCCCCTTAGCCGCTATGTATGCATGCCTCACTGCCCTCTGGCTTCCCGAGGGAAGTCACCTCTGGCCTGCTCCATCCTGGCAGTCTTCCCCTTTCCCGTGGACGGGCTGTGCAACATTGACCATTTCACCTGTCACATGAGATAGCAGTCCTCTTGCCCCCCCCAAGTGATGTCTATAGAAGCCGGTCCAAGCCCATTGCTTGCGATCCATATCTGAATACACATAAGCATACAGAAAGGCAGAACCAACCTGCCACCCAAGCAAAATCGCACGCCACCCACTATTACTTTCTCAGTATCCCCCAAGCTATTAGTCCACGTCTCACCCCCTTCTTCTTCTTTCAGCAGCTGCCGATATCGCCCCACTCCGACTTTTCTTGCTGCTTCTTACTCTTCTCCTGTTCTCTTGATGTTCTGGCCTGACATCTATCTGTGCCAACTTCATCTTGTCATCATGCCACCGTTTCAGATTGAGGGCCCGTGGACCGATGAGACGGATGATGTCAGCTCCTCTGATCACTCGGAGTTTGAGATTGACTCCGACGTGTCTGATCCAGAGGTGCTGGAGATGAAGAGAGTGCTGGAGGAACTGCAACCCACGAAGATTCGAAGCAACTTGGCAGATGCGACTGTGGAGCTGCAGAAGCAAAATATGAAGCTATGGGAACAGTATTGCGGCATGCTACGCAAGGACCCTGTGAAGGTTCTAAAGAAATGTAGCTTTCACGCTTTTGCGGGTTACCTCAACTGGTATGTGAAGAAACATCCTCGCGCTCGAAGACTCAACGCCTATGAGAGTATCTGGAAAGGCATACGACAAGTATACTACGACACGACTCGAAAAGTGGTTGATCCAGCTGTTGGCAAACCGGTTTCAAGGGTGAGTTTCTTTCTACCCTAGACATGAAGGATTCGCTGACGTCTGGAGCACAGTACTTGAACGGAAAGTTCTGTGACGACCACGGCCTCACTCGAGGTATGCAGGCGAAACATGTGATTGGTCACAAGGGCCTTCGCGCGGCGCTCTATTATCACTGGAAATTCGATACTGAGCTCTTCTCCACTGAACGTGATCGTGTGCAGCTGGCAGCCATCCTTCTGTTTCTGGCGTACACCGGAGCCAGGCCTGGTGCCATAGTGGAGAGTGACTGTAAGGGGATCCGCCGCACAAATGCCGCGCTGCGCTACCGAGATGTGAAGCTGATGCTTCTGCGCCCTCCGGACGGGGAACCTCTACTGATGATGAAAGTGACCATCCTCTTGGACAAGGGCAAACGCAAGCGAAACGAACCGTGCGTCCACCTTGCCCACCACTTCACAAGCCGTCCGCTAACCTGACGTCTAAGGAAACATATGACTCTCTATGAGAACCGTGCCTGCCTGGCCATGTGCCCCGTCACCCATTTCGCGGCCCTAGCGTTTGCAGACAACGCCTTTCATCCCCGCCTCACCGCTGCAGGACTGACACCGCAGGCAATGCACGTTCTCAACAGCCCCGACGCGAGAATCACCATTGAGTTCAGCTTCCGCGAAGAGATTTTGGATGTACCAATCTTTCGACGTTCCGAGCGACGCCTGGAAGGTATGTTCGTTGACCCGCTGAGAGCTACCTCAGGGGATTTCTTGTCAAGCAACACAAAAAGGTTGGGCAGGAGGGCCGGTTTTGAGCACCCTTTCAAGCCGTACAATTTGCGACGCGAGGTTGCCACTGAGGTGACAGGTATGATTAGGTTGTGTGGATTGTCGTTTCCATTTGCTACACTGCTGACAATGATCGTAGATCATGGCGTCAGCGATCAGCAACGGAATCAGATTCTTGGCCATGCCCGAGCTGAGACATTCTTGAAACACTACATGTCCTCGCACATCGTAGTTGATGTACAGTCTATCTTCCTCGGTCGAGATTCGATGTCAGACGTCATCAAGGAGATTGGGAAACTGTCTCTGCGCCGTGATCCCGACCTTCCAAAGCGGCTAACAGCTGAGCAAAAAGCGCAGGCTCATCAGCACCCCGACATAGTTGCCGCGAAAGAAACAAGGGAAGAGCTGAAAAGATGGGTCCTGAACGAGTCTGGGACCATCAGGAAGGGCCAGCACTCGTCGAACGGCATTGCATACAAGGCTTTTCAAAACAAGGTACAGGCTTTGCAGATGCGAGAGGAGCGTCTAGCCTTGGATCAGCTACTGCGTGAGTTCCATAACACGGCCGATCTTAATCATATGGTGGCGCAACTCGAGGGAAAAGAGCCGGTCACAAAGATACTCACCCCGGTGCAGCACATATTGCCGGACCGCAACCGGCTGGCTGATGGCCTGTTCGTTCCGGCGACGAACTCGATGTTTTCCGACATGGTCGAAGTAATGTCGCGCTTTTGCTTACAGTATGAGAAGAGAGGTGACAGAGATCACGGTTGTCTCGAGTCTATGGTCGACCCTGCATCGGACGAGGTTCTCTGCGTTGGCCCCCAGCAGCCGCTGCCAGCCCTCAATGGCAACACCCAATCGACTGGCCTTCCCGGATGCATCGACATGGGAGAAGCTGCCCAAGCAGTTTCGGCTCTGGAAGCTGCCCTTGCCTCTGAAGGAGTCAAGGCCGTTGCGGTTGCCACAGAAGCCACTCCCGCCAAGGTCACAAAGTCACGGAGACCGCCCACGTCGTTGATGTGCCTTTTCTGTTATCAAAGATGCCCAAAGGTGTTCTCGCGCAGCGATGCCCTGCGGAAACATTACCGCATGGTACACTTCCAATATCAGCTAGGTGCCTTCCCATGCCCTGTTCTGGCTTGCGGCCAGATCATTCATGATCTGAGCCACTTCGCCAACCACGCCGTCCGTGCACACAGGTCGAACCTCGGTCTCCGGGCGCCTATCACGGAGGTGCATGAGCGTAGCACCAGACCAGGGACGCTTCCCGTGTTTTCGTTGTGATTGTTGCCGGTTCCACCATGTTTGTAAAGGCTGAGGAGCAAGCGCCGATTGAGGCGCTCAGAAGTCCATCGGGGACCAGTCCGTATAGTTGGTCATATAGATATAGTCATTCTCAGTCCATCACCATTGCTACCCTGTGCCTTTCCTCCACCTGAACCTATCTCTCAGTCTACTGTCCCTACACCGCCTCGTCATCAACCCCATGGCTGCCGCCGACTCATGGTTTTGCGCATGTCCCCCTCTTTCCCTCCAGCTCTTCCTATGCCTTGTTGCTCTAAGTTCACCCTGAAAGGATCTTGATTAGTCTTTGCTTAATCTGGCTAACCGAACGTGTTTGTCCGAAAGGAGGATATGGCTCTGGGACTACAAGACAAGTGATATCTGCAGAACAGCAGTGTCCAAACTGCAAGATAACAGAGCCTTAGTAATCTTTGGCAAAGAAATAGGGTGACTTCTACGCCAATCCCAGAGCATTTGGATCTCAATCGCATCCTTCACATAGAATGTTGGATTGGACAGAATTGGCGCAGACCGTTGTGGCGAACGAGAAGTCAGATCAGACTGCCTTGGCTGACGGGTGAGCCAGCAAGCGAAGCATCGTCACATAGATGAACATCAGGTCTTCACAAATGTGTCTGGCACGTTGGCCCAGGCCAGAAGGACAGATTGCCGGGAATTCCGTTCTCCCGTTGACCATGGGCCCTTACAATCAAGGATCCAGCGCTCGTCAATTGTGATCCATTTCGTCAGTCTCACATTAGGTCCTCAACTGCAATTGTCCGTTGTCAACTGCAATACACACCCTCTTCAGCGATACGAGCACAGACATATCAGCATACATAGACCAGCCACGGTCTGAAGTCATAGGACAATCAAAAGCGATGATCTGACTTGCAAGGCAAAGATCTCGCACATGGGACTGGACTGGATCGAGACAGACAGAGTCTGCTGATATTGGTACAGCTCACTTCATGGCGGGGGATATACATCCTTTATGTACCTTACACACATCAAGAAGCCATATCATCGTTAGAAACTTCATTGAACTAGCTCGACCATAAGTAAGTTGGACAAGAAGATCAACAGACAAATTCTTCCTCTTCCTTTTTGCTCCAAAGTTTCTTCAGTACTACAGCTCTGCAGACTCCTCACAAATGCCTAGTTGAACCACATTCGGATGCATTGAAATTGTTCCATCTCAATGCATTGTCCCACCACTAGAATAGATTCAGCTTTCTTCACGAGCTTGTCTGCACTGCAGACAACTTACATGGCGAATTGTCAGGCCGGTATGAGTGGAGAAAGTATTCACATGCCTCTCCATGTTGAGGTCCCAGCGCCACCTTGTCTGGATCCACAGAAGGTCTGCTGAAGTCCAGCTGTTCCCTGCCAAGCAAACGGCGTTTGTCGAGAAAGAAGCTGACGCAAGGGAACAGGAATGACCGATTCAAGCCGTATCCATCTGTCAGGTCGCCAATAGGGAATGAAGCTCCTTTGCCTAGACTAAGTAGTTGGCTTAATTTGTACAACAACCCACACAACTAGGATGCATTGGGAAACATACATCCAGGGCTTGTCCATGCGCTGAAGCCAAGCTGGCCTCCCGCTGCCAATAGCCGAAGAATATCTGATACCTGTGCTGGGTTAATGCTTTCATCAGAGGACGAGGCAGCTGTAATAGAGGATGAAGTGGTTGTAATAGAGAACAAGGCGGCTGTAATAGAGGTCGAAGTGGTCATAATAGAGGACGAGGTGGTTGTAGTAGAGGACGGGGGCGCAACGATAGAGGACGAGGTGGACGAAGCGGCTTCACTTGATATGAGAGAGGACGAGGTGGCTGTAGTAGAGGACGGGGGCGCAACGATAGAGGACGAGGTGGACGAAGCAGCTTCACTTGATATGATAGAGGACGAGGTGGACAAAGTGGCTTCACTTGATGTGACAGAGGATGAGGCAGACAAAGAGTCTTCACCTGAACTGGCAAGAGCAAGGTACACAACGAGAATGATGCCGACACAAGGGACATTACAGTGATGCATGGTCAACATGTGGGATTCAAAGATGGCAAGAAAATGTTATGGACAGTGGACCAGCGCAGTTCATATCAAACCAGGCCTCAGAACTGACTGTAGGACAGGAAATGATGTTGAGTCTGAAAGAGATCCAGAAATAACTGTGCCTCAGCAAAAAGGGTCAAATTGGTGCCTAGAATGACGTCTAGAAAGGTGCTTACAATGGCACCCAGAATGGCGCTCAGGCGAAGCCCAGAATGGAGCTCAGAATACAGCCTAGAATTGTGCTCAGCATGGAGCTCTTGGTTGTCATGGACAAGACCAGTCATTGCTGTGAAAGAGATGTTGAAACCAGACATAGTACACCCATGACCAGTCACACCCAGGAATCTACACTCAAGACTGGTCACTACACGCAAGACCGGTCACTACACCCAAGACCAGTCACTACACCCAGGACTGGTCACTACACCCAAGACCGGTGACCAGTCACTACACCCAGGACTTGTCACGTCTTCGACCTTCGTACGAAGCCGTCGCTATGCGAATAAGGTGTTGTCGGTCTCCGTTTGTTGAGTTCTCGTGGTCGTCCAGTTCGTAAGGAATGAGGCCGTCGATCTCGTCCAGAAGACATCCACCCCCGAATCGTGCTGTATGGGACCCCACAACGTCGTTCAGCCCCCCGAACCCATTCGCCCATTTTGTGGTTTCTAGTGGGTCGAAAACTCATGGTGTTGATATATTTACATGTGAAAACTAGCTAACCGAGCGAAGACTTTTGTCCTTCACTCTGTACCTCGTCGAGGCAATGAAGCAAATCATGAGAATCAAGCTCTTCCTTAAGAATCGCCTCAGCGTCTAGATCTTCCAGCCGATAGGTCATCCTACGATCCTGAAAAGGATTGTGGAGTATACTGTCAAGCTCTGCTGCACGACTGATGAGATACCCAAGTTTTGGACGTAACTTTTGTAGAGCATTGGCAAAAAGTCGCATGTGATCATGCGAAAGTTGGAGATACCTATCAACTCGTAAGCATATGAGCAGTTTCGTGACTTCAATGAACTTATACATGTTAGGCTTCACAACAATACTGTCATCAAGAGGGCTTGCCATGTTCTGCGCAGGTACCAGAATCCACAGTCTCTGCTTGCAGATTTCATTGAAAATATGGGCTGCTTTGCCTTCATCCTTAATCTTCCGTATCTTTTGCTTATAGGCGTTGCGCCGTTCAAGCTGGCGCAACTCTTCAACAGACACTCCAAGCGCATCGGCCGCGAGTTGCTCCAAAGCATAAAACGCTGCCTTGTTTGTCACGGTCGACGGAGGAATGACCCTGGTTGAGGCTCCAGACTGTATTAGTCTCTTGTCTTGACGGGCAGCCTTACGTCTTGCAACCTTCCATGACCCTTGCCTAGACTGGACGGACTTCTTGATATCTTCGAAAGCGAGGTACATATAAATAGAAGCGTATCGCATCCATATCTTGCTTCGAAGAAGGCTCTTTTCAGCATCTGTATAAAGATTCAATGCAGCCTGTGTCCGATTATTGCCTGGAGGAGGTGTTTGTGTGTCTCGCAGCATATCTGTCAGATCAGCAATAACCTGAGGACAGCCAACAGCTGATACAAGTGCAAGTATAAGGTGCATATCCTCCGGCGTTCTGAGTTGAGAATCAACCTGATCTCGATAATACTGAGTCCACTCTGCACCAAATCTTGAGATTTTTTCAGCGATTGTGTCTTTATTGAGCGCACAAACCCTTTCTGCAACTGGGATACTTAATGCAAAGGGGAGATGCTTGACTCTTTTTGTCTGGTGTTCCGCAGTGCTGATGTGAGAAAAGCTGCCCTTTCGCTTTACGTGATTCTGCCCAAGATGTCTTGCACTCTCAAGCTCAATGTAAAGTGGTTTCACAAGCCGTCGAATATATCGTAATCGCAATTCCGTGGGGCTAGTACTTGGGAGTTGACCAGAGCTCAAGAACGCTTCACTATGAGCAATGGTGAAAACACCGCAATTGCTCTGGTCAGCGGGCCCAGGAAAGAGCTTAGACACAATGTCAGCACCTTGGAGATCTGGCATAGAGTTGTACATACCGGTTTGTGCGTCACAGTCCATCGAACGGATGTCGAAAGAGAGTTCTCAAGGAATTGCACAGCAGGGTTCGTCTCTTCAGTAGTATCATATGTCTCAAGCTTTCCATCTGAAAGATTGACAATGAAAAGACACCAGTGATCAATCTGATGATATGGTACAATAAGGTGTGTCATATCAGAATCAAGATGGAGAAATCTAGTATTCCTCTCTTCCAAGGCTTTCGTTAGATTGATGGGATCCAGAACCTGTATCTTCTTGTCAAACAGAAATAGAGATTCAAGCACATGAAGTATGACACGATCATTCAACCAGGTCTTCTGAACAGGCTGTGCGGTAGGGTCAAAGCAAGAGAGATCATGTCGAAGTTGCTTTGTACTTTGTGTAGTACTCGGGAACGAAGACCAAGTAGATTTCTTGTGATGGTGAATTGCATACCATATCCACCACTGTATTTCACCAACACTATCACCCTCTCCATATGCTGGTGGTTTTTCATCAGCGTCGAAGTCTTCCCCTTCTTCTTCTTCATCGTCGCTATTTTCCGTTAAGGTAAGATCGGTGATTTTGCAAAATTCGCCGCTCTCTATGCTCTCTGTGCTCTTTTGCTTCTGTATGCCTACAAACATGCTCTCGACTCCTTCAAGGTTGACATCAGAGTTAGTTGCCTCATTCAGCTCAGCGTCCTCCGGTCCATTAGGCTTGGGTATCCTTGCATCTTCTTGCTCATCGTTGTGTCTTTTCAGGTTCTCTTTCCGCATTCCATCAATCTTTTCTACACCATCCGTCTCAGCATTCTCAGCATCTGCGTCGCGTCGTTTATCTTTGTCGACATCACCTGTCTGGTCTGTCTTGACCGCACTCTTTTCATTCTTCTCAGCCTCGCCCTCTTCATTCTTTCTGGCCACGCCATTCCCGTCATCCTTGGCCCTGCTTTCCTCATCCTCCTTGCTCGCTTCACCCTCACCCTTCTCATTTGTCTCTACCTCACCCTTTGTGTCTTTCTCTGCTTCAATCTTCTTATTTCCCTCACTCTCACTCTCACCCTTCTCATCCTCACCCTCCTTATCCTTCTCATCTTTCTTCACTTCCATCTTCTCCTCACCCTTGCCCTTCTCGTTCTTCTCTGCCTCACCCTTATCGTCTTTCTCTGCCGCAATCTTCTTATCCGTCTTATCCTTCTTCACTTCACTCTTCTTATCCTTCTCTGCCTCATCCTTCTCATTCTTCTCACCCTCTCGTCCCTCATCTATCTCCATCTCACCGTCCTTGTCTTTTGGTCCCTTTTGTTCCTCATCTTTCTCTGCCTTGCCTTTCACACTTTGTCCGAGGCCCTGAGCTGATCGAGTAGTTGTGTGCCTTGGAGTGGGTATTGATTTTGGATACTGCTTTACCGTGTTTTTTGATCTCAGCACCATATTAGTCTGCTTTGATATCGGTGCCTGGGAATGGCTGTGTGGCTTAGGGTAGCTCGTTCTGAGCCCTATTTCCTGATAATCCTCGATGTCTAAGGCTCGAGCACTTCCCATTTTCATCTTGACACTCAGCATGTGTTTAGTATCCCCGCAACCCTTATTCTTCATGCAATCTCCGTAAGTAGGAGGTACGATCCAATCTGGATCGGAATAATTTATTGCCTCCGCGATGTTTGGACCAAGATTGACACCATAATGATATGCATTCGAATCAATAAGGATCAGATCGCCTGGTTGTTGAATAACCACAGAGAACTGAATTCGCCATGAACGAAGAAATGAGGGTGATAGAAGAAGCATCTTGTGACGAAGAAATTGGCTGCATCTTGATTGAATGTCCAACAATTCTGCTAGACGTCCTTCCAGCTTGTGGATGCACTGTGGGTTGATGATAACCCACAGTTTGGCAGCTCCGGCATGCAGTAGATTTGCAGATTTCAGATAGAAATCTTCGACATGAAGTGTGAATTTGGTATGATTCTTTGAGACATAAGCGTATGACGAATGAATGCCAGGGTAATGTTTGAGAGTGCTCAAGAGGCAAGTACCCGCCTCCAAGGGCGACTCGGGAAGACCTAGTTGTTTTCGACTCTCGGTAGTATGCGCCGCAGCAATGAGGTAGTCCTGAGAAGTTTCGAGATCTGAACATCCTGCCAGTTCGTCTTCCATTACTTGCTCAAGCTCCGAAGGGTTAGCCGCATAGTTGCTCGATATGTCTTTAAGAGAAGGCATGGTAAATGGTGCCACATCATCAAAAAGCCTCCTCGGTGCTCCATCAGCCTCTTTCAGATACACTAAATTCTCTTCACACTGGAATTGTTGCTGCTGAACGTCGCCTCGATAGATCTTACAACCTCCAACATCTGAGTAGGAAGATCCCACACGTATTACCGAATATCCATTAGAGAGAGGGCCGTAGTCTTGTTCGATCTGGTACAGGTTTGAGAGACAGAGATCTTTAGGTGGCCTGGGCAGGGCGGAGACCACTGTCACAGTCTTGAGAGGTGAGGTTTCGAGAGTAGAAGTGTTGGTTGTTGAAGGCAAACGAACTGTGGCTGAGGAACGTGGTTGGGCAGATGAGACCATTGCCTCCCACTTCTGACGCAGTATCGCCTGTACCTCACTGGGTGAATGGTTTTGCCGTAGTAAAGACTCGATCGCTTGGTCGAGGATATCTGACATCTTGCTTATCAAAGGCTGTTTGTGATGATGAGCTCAAGCGGCTCTGGGTACACCTGAGTCCGCTCGCTTAACTGTGACCCGTTTCGCGGTTTACGAGACGTAAACCGGGTCATCCCTCACGTGAGGTGTAACCACATCAACCTAATGCAATGCGTCGAGTTTACTTCACACCTACAATCTTCTACTAATTACCATTGTGAGCAACAGCTCACCTGAGACTTTACCGCAACCCTCCACTCTGATTTGAGCCAATGTCACCAAAACAAGTAAGCCATACGCAATAGCGACCCATAAATTCTTGAGCTGATTGATCACTCACTCACCAACTATCACATGAAGGATCTTAAAGATGCAAGAAGCTTGTAGAAGACTACAAAAGGAAGCAATGCTACCTAATTACCGACAATGCCAAATGATTGCCGTTACAGATTGAGCTCTGAGCTCCTTATCTACCTATCACATGCTACCTACCTCATTCTACCTACCACGTCCTGCTTGTCTCATTCCGGCGAGGGCTTCACTAGACGCCTTTGAAAACTTGCTGTCTACAAAGACTACACAATCCGGCTGTCGCCGCTTACAATATAAAACCGAAAACGAGGTCACTCTATCTACCTCATGATACAAGTTACCCACTATCCAGCGAAGTCTACACCAACTTCAGGCCTTGACCACAGCTGCCGATCTCAGCAAGGGGATATCAGCCGGACACCGAGTCGTAAACGGCTGTTCAGAGACGCCGACATCACGCCCACGCCGAGAAGCAGATACATGGACTTGGCGGGGACGACGGAGGGGCTGGCAGACACTACAGCAGTGTTGGCCATCCTACAAAGGATGGAGCAAAACCAAGAGATGATGAGAATGGAAAACCAAGTGTTGAAGGAGGAGCTCTCACGAGCCAGGCAAGAGCTGCAGGATGAGCTATCGCAAGTCAGACAAGACCTGCAGGAGGCCCTACAGCCCCTGCGCGTCCGACGGTAGGGACGTACGCCGAGGTCACGGCAGCCGGTGACAGAGAGGGCTTCAAGCTGCACCAAAGCAAGAGCACAAAGCGCAGAGCAGGCCAACAGGCGAAGGACGGGTTCCAGAAGGTGGTGGGAGGTTGCCGTTGATCCATTGCAGAGCTGTTATGAAGTTGGGATGATTTGGAAGGCTCTTTGCATTATGGCGGGTGAATGGATATTATAGTGTAATCAGAGCACTGATCCACTAGTTAAAGCCCTTGTGAATCTTTACAAGGTGGACCCTTACGTGATAAAGTGGTATCCAGCTATTGGCTTGCCAAAGACGAAAGCTACCAGAAGAGTTCGGTTACAACTGACAGTCCCTCAGAAAGTTGACCCCATTCAGAAACATTGACCAATCACTCTCCGGACTCGATGTCTCGGCTGCTGAGATCAGGCATTGGATTCGCTGGACCCTTGAGAACATTGTCTTCAACCATAGTCAGTTGACGGACCGCAAGGAGCCGGGTGCTTTGGCTTACTTAAGTTCCTGAGTGCGTGAATAGCTCCCGCAAGCGCTGAAGTCACCCCGTGTGTAACCTGTAAAGTGATATTTCCCTCGTCCTCCTTGATTTACCCCACAAGAGACGGCAGCTGCCGCACACAAGGGAGTAGCTCCACAAGTGAGGGCACAAGAGAACTTGTTATTTGTCGCACCTGACAATCGAATATCTGTTCTTTAACCTGACAAGCCTCGGTGTCTGACATCGCAGAGGCTATGGTAGTAACAGATGTCACTTTTATAGCTGTGGTTGACGGCCACATACTGGTCGCCAGAGCTGCAGAGTTCGGTAGGGCTGCACGATTCAGCTTGGCTGACAGGGTGGCACGGTTCAATGTACCAGCGCTCGAATAGGGGGGAGGCGTTATGAGCTTCAATTGGGGACTGATAGCTGCTGCTTGAGCCGACGTATGGCTCCCGCTCAAGATGGGTGGTCAGAGTCCCTACAACTTCGGGCCTGGCATCTCACACGGAAGGGTGCCTGCGGGGCTTCGATCAGACATTGTTGGCATGTGGTAGTAATATAGTTTGAACACAAGAATGCTTACTTGGGACGAGTGGGTGACAAATTTCGGGGAGACAGGAAGACAGCAAGCCTCACATCATCTCCTAGATATCAATCCACACCCATACCTGCTCTGAACACACGATGAAGAATGTTCAAGCTGGCAATAACTTTAGGGTTGTTTTTGGAAAAGCTTGTTATGAATCTTATGTCATCATAACCAAGAAAACGCACCCTTTCTACGGTGGCCATGCTGATTACCGTAGTGGTGTACTCGACGCACTAAGGTATGGCACACATACAGAACAACCGAACCGATCAGATCTCCAATGACAATGCATAAACTGAAATGCCCGCCACAACCCCCACCACCATCATCTCCCTGGATGATTCATCACAAGATCCCTGACTACGTCAACAAGTATGCCAGAAGACTCTTCAGACCTTGTACAGACTGTGTCGCCAACACCTAAGCTTCTGGAGCTGGTCCAGCAAGCTGCACAGAATGTTAGCGCCGAAGCGGCGGAGGCTCATACGAAACCTCTGACAAAACTGAAATGGTCGGAATCTTCTGATGAAGTTACTAAGGAATACTTCACAGATCACTACCACAAAGTACGCCAAGCCAGCTTGTGATGCCGTTAGAATACTAACCGCTCAACCAGATACCCAGCAATTCCCTCATTGCCAAGATCATCGATCCTTCCAACATCGACAAATATTATAAGCCTGAAGTGTTTGTGTTCTTGGAAGGAGTGTCCCGCCTAAGTTCAGATAATGCTGGTGTCGCTATATGTCTCTGTCATGACGGACATCTGAAAACTAAAGCAGAAGATTCGAAAGGCCGGTCAGTTGAGGTTGAATGGAACCAAGGGTCAATCATTTATCTGGCAGGCGATACAACGTTCAGGGCTTCTGGAGAAGGAAGAATTGTCTGTATCTTTCTGGGATTTGGAAAGAAGGGATGATGGGGAACTCACTGTGTAATTATGTTCGAGGCGCCTCTGGCTTGTTATTCACATTATGGAAGAATCTTATGTGTTGACGATATGGCACAGGTATCGATGATTTGTGACAGGTTGTGAACTCTGCCTCTTGAGTCCGATGAATGAAGAATCAGCAGCTGACTGTGCGCCACTGGAGGTGCCAGAATCCGCAGGGGAACCTGCGAAACTGTAAGGGTTAACTGGCGAAGGATCAACACTTTGCTGTGGGCCGCTGAAGGTGCTAGTATTTGCAGGGCAATCCACAAAGCTGTAGGGGTTGCTGTATGGGACGCCTTCAGCAGGTTCCAGGATTTCTCCAAATATGTCTACTCCAACTGACGAAGGATCAACACTTGTTCGTGGGCTCGCAGGGAAATCTGTGGAGCCGTATGGGTCATGTGAAGCAGATTGATCCGCAGAGAGATCTGGGAAGCTGAATGGGACGCCTTCAGCAGGTTCCAGGATTTCTCCAAATATGTCTACTCCAACTGACGAAGGATCAACACTTGTTCGTGGGCTCGCAGGGAAATCTGTGGAGCCGTATGGGTCATGTGGGCCACCAAAACTGACTGGACCAGGGACCATCGATTGATCTGGAGGGGCTAGCCCTTGAGAGTATGACTGGTGAGGCGTGGTGAGTTGATCCATTGACACAGTTGCGACCATTATTCCACCGACCGAGTTTCTATCGATCACCTCATGCTCTGTTCTTTCAACTTCCACTCGAGACGATTTGCGACTTCTATCAGCCTTTGCCCGTTTCGTCGGCAAGTGGCATCGAGGTTCTGACACCGGATCCAGCAAGGCCTTTCTCTTCTGAGATGTCCATTCGTCATTGAAAGGAAGTGCAATGGAATCCAAGATTGTGTTGGCAGCGTCGTTATACCGGTTGGCGAACTTCACAATACCTAGACTTCTCAAATGTTCTACTGCTTTGCTGATCTGGTCATTGGGGCCACGCTCGACCCTATTGCTTGGTTAGCACATTACGATATATGCGATACAATTAACAAACATGGTTATACTCAGTCCAGCAGCACGATAGAAGAGGGCACCCTCCCCACCCAACAACTCAGCCCACTTAATCCACCTTGGTCCTTTTTGATATAGGTCTAACAGAACGAATTCGATAATCTTTGGGTTATGGCTCCTTGAATATTCGTGAACTTTGTTTACCAGGGAATTGATGAAGATTTTCCGCCTGGTCGTAGTGAGTCGTTCCCAGCCCATGCGCTCCGCAAAGGCATCGCCAACCCTGCGAATGGCTACTGAGGCAAAGATGTGGTACATATCCGCGTCAGCCTTTGAGGTTGTAACTTTGTTGTATAAGAGGCTGATTGGATGGATATCTCTAGGGATGGGGTCGTTGTCGCTATTCCCTGACCAAAAAGACGAAGCAATACCAATCCACGTATACTCTGGGCATTCCTTCACTTGGGGTGATATCGAGAGCGTCCGCACATCACCTTCTGGATTGGTCTTGGACGAGCTGGCTTCGCTGTGAAGGGCGTTCACCCAATCATCTTTTTGACGAGCGCCAGAGATCCCAGCACGGTCGATTGGAATACCTTGGAGACAGGGCGATGGTGATGACGATGGCAATGAACAGGTGGTTGATGGCAATGGCAATGAGGAAGTTGGTAATGAAGGCGATGACGATGGCAACTGTGAGAGCTCCTGCAACTTCAAAAGCTGTCCCACCTTCGGCCTAGGATCTTTCTTTGGGTTGACCTTCGCAGTGCTGTGACTGGCCTGATAGACTTCCACAAGAGAAGACAATTCGTTCTTCAGGGAAGCAACATTTGCCTCGAGGTAGACAACAAGCTAATGCAATCAGTGCTATTGGCTTTCAATACGGCTTTCAGACTTCAGTACCTCTTTAAAAAACCCAGCTGAATCGAATGCTGGACCTTGTAATTTTGGACCCAAGAAGATGAGCTTCTCAGAGAGGCCTTCGAACATCTTGATGAGTGGAATGAACAAGTCCAGAATGCCAAGAAATTAAGACCGCACAATGGGGTCTTATTTTCTTGGCACATGAAGCGGCAAGGAATACTATAGGTATGGTGGCGCCGAAACGACATCGCTTACTGCACGACCCACACCATTCATCACCCTTGTCTCATGGTTCACGTTTTCCTCCACTAGCAATACCAGCAATATGCAGCCCAATTCTGACCGCGGCTGTCCTTGCTCTAACCGTCTATCGTGCATTGACCACACAACTCTCTTCGCAAATGTGGATGGCTTTGAACTGCCTTCACATGTGTTTGGCTCTAACATGCGAGGTCGGGAGCCTTCCGTCTTCCTCGACTTGGTTTACGCTCACCGCTCCATAGTTTACTCCAGTTTGGTACTTTCACCGCAATCCTACTCGCCAGGCACTCCCTTATCCTTCTTGGGCTGTGTTGCTACGAAGTCTTGATATTATAGCCCCTTTGTTATTTGTTACGTTAGTTTCGTTTATGCCCTTCAGATTGTTGGACTCGTCCTGATGCTGGAACATTGGCGTCACGCTGGGCCTCTGGTGGCAATTTCCGGGGTTACTCTGGCTTCACTCTACATCAATCTTTTCTATTTGTGGACAGTTAAGATGAGAAGTGCTGCCGCTTCGAGGGAGGCGACTCCAATGGGAGAGAAACGCAGGCAGGGTGTTATTAGATTCGGGCTTTTCAATACTCTGTCTTGTTGTCGATATGTTAACGATCTCAACATCCTGGGTAATTACTGTTGACCCTCGAACGACGATGCCTGGTCTCGATGTAAGTATTATCTAACAGTGTGATGATCAATAACTAATGATTGGTAGTGCCAAGCTATCATGCTCGACGCATGTGCTACCTTGCGGTTGTTGCCCCATCTGATTGCTGCGTTGCGGCTTCTACATCGACGGATTTGGATAAAGGGACAAGGAGCCAACGGTCCATTGGGAAGTATTAGCACACTTGAATCCACAACCTCAATAGCAGATGTGCGAAGCCTCTATTAGACTGCATGAGCGTGTTGGGGTTTCTTTTCTTTCGCCTCCTATCATGTTTCGGGACAAACTTCTCCTTTCATTTCATCTTCTTGTCAACCTGTAATATCTGGATCTTATATTTAGCTGCCTTCACTTCAAATGGAAAACCCATACGCCAAACAATGTCTGATCCAAGTCACTCAGACGTACCTTCCAGCCAGACCGTTGGTCCATATGGTGTGTACTTGGGTTTTCTTCAGGACCGCTACGGGCCCTTGAAACACGAGAGAGACCTCTTATACGACATACTTAGAGGATACCGCGACAACCAGGTACTTCACACCTCCACATTGGGCGACACCCTCAATCGCCTCGACTTGCAGGAGAGGCTGGTCGATGACAACGCCCGTGGGATATACGACATGCTCAGAAAGTACCACGCCGATCAATCACGCCATGCCCTCGCATTAGACGAGGCTCTCAGCGTATTTGAGCAAGACAGCCCGGTCGAATCAAACGATTCTCTCACCTCATTCGAGCAAGACAGCTCTGTCAAAACAGACGATTCCCTCACCCATGTTGTACTACCGGAGCTCCCGACTCCCCGAAGCCAATACAGGCCAGTTGAACAAGACGACAGCCCCAGCTTGAATGAGATTTCGGACCCCATCGAATATGAGAACGCCCTAGAGCAACACAGCCGCCTTACATCCGAGAGTGTTGGACCGTTCGAACCTATCAGCACTGTCAAACCAGTGGTGTCAATGAAGATTTTGGGGCCCGCAATGTTCAGTGATATATTACCAAGAGTGAAGGAAAATGTGGACCGCACTGCGGAGCTGTACAACGCTGGCTGCGGACCAGCCCTGGACGTGATGCACCAGGTTCATAATATTCTTTATAATGCGGTTCCAGAGCTTGAACGCTTGAGTTAGTAGCATTTGCAGTCCATTGATATCTCAGCTGATGTTGTGCAGGAGCGGAGAACGAATGTGCCATCAGTATGGACGGAGATTGCATCCCAGGAGATGCTGGTGGAGAGACAAGTTAAGAAGTGGTGTGTGTGGGTCGTCATTTTTCTTCTTCAAAACACTTAATACATAGTCACTATCCAAATCTATAATCCTTTCAAACCGACTCTTAGTAGCCAGCTGTTCATCCAAGTGCTGTGTCTTCGACATATCAGTTTCCTTTCACTATGACTCCAGGGGAGAGCTTAAAGGACCCTGAGAAGGCGGACCCAAGGACTACTGAAGAAACACCCACCTGTCGCAGGTGAGCCTTTCCACCCGCCATCAATGAGAAACAATAAGCTAACATGAAACAAAGCACCGGTCATAGCATCCTCACTCGAACTCGACTGTTGCTTTCCATCAGATATCTATCGTTTCGAGGTCACAAATACGGATGCACAGATCATCAATGTGGCAAGACGTTTAGCTCCTTCGGCGCCTGGAAACGTCACGAAAACGAACAAAACCAGCGGGAAGCGTGGCGGTGTGATGAACCAGTTGCGCCCGGCATCCAATGCGTACGAATTAGCTACAGCGAAGATGACTTCTTTCAGCATTGTTGTGAGCACGGCAAACACTACAATGAGTAGGATATTGAGAAGCGGCGGGTAGGGTGCAAGTTCAATAAACGGTTCTGGTGTGGATTGTGTAAAGTGATTGTACATTCAGGGCAGACTGGTCTTGAGGGGCAAGAGGCTCGAGCTTATCACATTTTCGTAGAGCATCATGAGTCGATCGTGTATTGGCTTCCATGGAACAAAAGGGGAGTGAATGGGGATGAATATTTGCCGTCGACGGTGACCATCAAAACACGCACTTTGGGTATGGTCTTGGTAGCGGTGGTAGTGGCGATAGCTTCAGTGTTGGTAGTACCGATAATCTCTACCCTAGATTAGAAGTAAGCTCCTATTCACGGTAGTTTCATTAGTTAAGCAACTGAAAATCTAAATAACAATCCTATTTGGGCCTTGATATGGCTGTTGGTTGCTAGATTTCCGCCCCTTTCGTCCGCCAGATAGATGCAGCTTTCTCTCAACCGCCCTCTCAACCGCACCATCACAACTCTTGACTTTCAAAGAAACAGCCCTTGTTACTTGTTAGATGCTGCTTCAAAGATGGACTCACTACCACGGCAGCAGGCTTACCTCAGACCGTAGCCTACAACCCTCCTCACAACACCCGCCTGGCTTTGTTGGGCAAGATCGGTTATCCTATGATAGCCCCATCGATTCTTCAAGTCAACCACTCAGAGGAGAACAATCAAAAGAGATGGATGAGATCGACTTAGGATGGCAACATCAGGCAGTGTATGTCGAGGGCTTCGGTGCAGCGCCACAGCCAAATCTCTGCCATACTTCGTCAGGGCAACCCACAACAGCTTTGGACCCCCTCCCAGCTCCCATCTTACATAAAGGGAACCCACTCTCAGAAAAGGCTGCACTTCAGCTCTTACAGCATGCGTTGAGACCGAAGGCATCAGCGTCAGGCAAGGAGTCCGCACAGGTTTCCGAGGTGGAGCGAGATAACAAGGGCGAGAATGTGTTTGCTGCGGTGGTAAGTGGCCAATGCCAATAAGATCAAGAGTAATGGAACCGGATGAGAGCAAATTGATTGTGTTTGACTTGCGCAAGGGCCTTATCTGAGCACCTCCCAAAGGAGAGATGAGGGTACGGAGTCATTCTTCCGGCGGATGAGAGATGGCGAGTTCTCGGGACGGCTTTGCTTGATTGATTTCTGAGGTTGAAATAAGAATTGAATGGTATTGTTGTCATCTTGAGGTTAAAATTGATGATGAAGATTTGATGAAATCTATGGTTAAATGTGCAACAAGTTGAAGCAGCATCAACAGCTGCAACAATAGCTGCAACAATAGCTGCAATGACTATGATCAACAGTATCAGAAGTGCTCAATTTACTGATAGCTTTTTACACTATGAAGCTGACTATAAGATGCTTATTTGCAAGGTGCATAACTACACTCTTTAAAGCATAAGTACACATCTTCACAATCAGCACTTCATACCAGCAAAGACATGAAAAGCTATTGTCAAAAAATATAATAGCTATACTCTCTTAAATTTAAAAGATATCTCACTATCATCAATGTTTAGACCATCATTTAAAGTGCTAGCAGCCTCAATAGAAGCATTCTTATGTGATGAGAAGCAAAGCAGCTTTATCAGCAAGAATTGCAAGGTTGTAGTGCAGCACTGCAACAAAGCTCATGAGTAAAATTCAACAAAGAAAGATCAAGAGCATTGAACAAATATTAAAGTGCAGACATTTTTTGCTAGCAGTAACTTTCAGCACTATTTCATTGTGCATGTTTCAGAAAAGCAAGAGAGTCAATGAGCAGATAACAGCAATAGTGAGAGATTTGTAGCAACAACACTTAGAGTATGAAAGAAGACTGATAAGAAGTATGAAAAAAGTCTGAAAGTAACAGATGCATAGATAGCAAAGATAGATTAGACAGAATGATACAACTGCACAAACTAATTAAAGTATGTTGCAAAATGAAATCTAATGTTTCTTGTGCACATAAGATGACTACTGAACCACAATGAGAAGAAGCTACAGCAGATAGTACACTTAGTGAACTTGCTGATGAAAAGATATGTAATAAGACTATTAACACTTGCTCTTGAGATGAGACAATGACTTAAAAGTGTAAAGCATGAAGAGATTGACATTAGACTGATAAAACATCTGCAAAATTCAGAGAGTCAGAAGTAATATGCCAGATACTGAAAGTAATTTGTCTGCTATTGTCTCTAAATTATTGTGACAGAAAAGAAAGAAGAAATTACTGAAGCACTTAATAGTGAGAAAGACAGTACTGCTAGCAATGATGACAACACTAGTAGTCAGAATACAGAGAAGGAAGATGATAGTTAGATTGAAGAAGAGAATGATGAAGAAGATAATGATGATGATGATAATGACAGTGAGAACAATAATGAAGACAATAAATATAACAGTGAAGCAGAAATGAATAAGAATAATGTAAAGTTTCTTCAGAATATCTGATTGCTTTTTTGATGACAAGCTAGACAGAAAAGACTTGCAAAGAAGCTATAACATTCACTGCAGACAGCAGAAGATAAGAAGATACTGACAGAATAAGTACTTTAACTCTTGACTTTATTTATCTTTCAAAGAGTTGATAACAATCTGTTTAACAGTAAACTTGTACACTTTCTCACTATGCTAAGCATCAATGAAGACTTGAAGCAGCTCTGAACAGCAAATAATTTTTCTTTTATGCTTACAGACATGATGTACTGTGTGCAGATGCTGACTGTTGAGTTATTACTTTCATTCACTGAAAGACAGAAGCAAGAAGACACTGAGTGAATGAGATTTCTTAATAAGCAAAAGCAATTTCTGACTGATAGTTCTTTCAGCTCAATGAGCATGATGATTAGCTTACTAGCATATGATAAGACAATCACTTTAAATCACAATAATTTGAGTGGCATTTTTTGATCAAAGAGCAAAAAAACTGTCTATCTGCATGAATGATCAATCATGATTGAATGCTTTCAGAGAATAATTAGAGATGCTGTTATCAAGATGAAGCAGATGTTGTGACAAGAGTTGATGTGAGTTTATAAATAAGAAAGGTGGTTTTTCATTGTGCTGAACAAGGTTGAGAATGATATTACATTTATGAAAAGAGATATTTCATTTGTAAGCAAGTCAAGTAACAGACTAGATAACAGACTGAAGTGAATGCTCAAGCAGATGCAGCAGAGTTAAATTGATAAGAAGATGTGAGCAAAAGATGTATAGCATGCATGATGAGTTCAGCAGTATGTTCAAAAGATTAACATATTTCTTAAGCTGCTTTTGTTCATCATGCATACAACAGAAAGACAGTCAGCTAGAGAAACTGAGATTTCTTCATGCTGACATCAAAATGACTTTTTGCGGAAGAATCTCTACAAGCGGCTCTACAACAAACATCAAGAAGAGTTCCGGCAAAGCTGGTTTGAGTCCTCTGGTGCCGAGTCAGTCCATCAACAACTACTGGCAAACACTGCAAACCTAGACGAGGATGAGTTGCAGCTCCAATCAGATGAAAAATTTACAGATGCAGACATGCTTGGCAAGCCTGACCCATATTTGCAGCCATATTTTCCTCACAGATTTCGTATTGCCCAGTTTTTCTACGGTCCTTCCAACCTGTCCCTAAGCATATCTGACATTGTAGAAGACCTGGCTCGGCTAGCTCATCCTAATCGCCAGATCCTGTTCTACCCGGGAGAGTCACCTGTCAATGGACAGTGCCCAAGATGCTCAACTGAGATGGAGAGGTAAGCAACTGACCCAGGTTGAATCTAATACACGATGCTGACTTGTCAATAGTGTTGCACCCTCAGACCGTGCTGTCCACATCCATGCATGTATTGAGAAGCAGTATAATCAGCAGATTTTCGCTGAATTCCAACATCAGTACAGGGTTCCAACCTGTCGCTGGGCTGGGTGCCATGCTACATTCTCTATGCATAGTCAGTCCCAAGACGATGGTCTGCCACCTTTAGGGTCTCAACGCCTCAACATTCAACCACCTACTGGGTACAGATATCACTTTGCAAACCATCTGAGTGGCCAACGGCAATGTGGTTGGGACAGTTGCTCTAAGACTCTCCAGTCGACAAGCCAGCTGCGTAGGCACCTTCATCAATTCCACAGAGTCACAGATCGAGTCGAAGCATTTCGTGCCTAATATTGTTATGACTGCGCTCAATGGTTTAAGTGTGAATTTGAATGGGAAGATCGTTGTCAGTGGCATCTGCGAAATCTTTCACTTGACTGTGGCATGTTGCGTCGAGATCTGACAATGGTCACTGCACTGAAGTGCCCATTCTATCTTGGAGACACCAGCGCAGACCCTTCAAAACGATTCCGGCAGTGGACCAACCGGGGATCATTTCACATCCATATCGAGTCTATGCATTTCAAGAATCTTAATCGCAGCTTGGTCATCAACTGTCCTCACCCACTATGTCGGTCATCATCAGAGAGTTGGGTGAATTTTATGAATCATCTGTCGGAGACACATGGGATTGTTGAGAGAGGTGCTTGTGCAAGTCGAATGAAGAGAAGTAAGAACAACCCTGACAATGATCTATCTCAAAAGAGAATCTGCATGTAGATTTAGAGTCATTGAAAGAATTATATCATCTATTTCCCTGCCGACAAGTCAGGAAAAACCTCAATAATTATTCCTCCTCTCGCTGTCACTATATGGCTGTGTATCCGATGCACCATGTTCAACTATAAGATGAGTGCAGCATTGTGGATGTAGTGGCTTGCATATGTGATGGTGTGGCTTTGCGGGCGCAATGATATCCCTTTCTTGGCTTGGGGCTCTCGGGCTGATCCTCCCGCAGAGCCTCAGTCTAAGAAAGATCATACTAGTGGCCTTGACTGCCGCATAGCTTTAACCTTAATGCCGAGCCTCAAGATGACCCTGACTGTAAAGGACAGCGCAAGCATACTATTGCGACTGCGGTGCAATCAATCTCGTGGTGCTCCATGTATAGGTCAAGACACTTGACTTCGGTACTCGAGACAATCTAGTATATCTGCTATATGAAACAACAAGTGCAAATAGGAAGACCTTTCTCCGTACATGAGGTACAGATTGAGTCAGACAAGGGGTTTTCTTGTATCACATTTTCGTGGAAGCCGTGAACCTCTGTAAGCCTGCTCCAGGAAAGGCCTGAAACACGAGAGGAGTCTGGATCCTCACGTTGTTGGTAAACAATTTCAACCAGCGGTTTGCCAAGATCGCGTGTAAGCATCGTAAATACCAAGTGGAGATGGGAAAGCTGGTCCTCGGTGAAGAAGATACCCCATTCGTTGACTAATTGAGCTATACGTTCCTGAAGGGCTTCAACTCCCATGTGGATGACTGGCATCTCCAGATGTGAAATCATCCCTGGCAACTGCTCCACAATTTCACGGAACCACGAAAGCCTCGCCCGCTCACAATAGACCGGTCCCAAAGGTGTTTCCCCTCCAGCACAGTAGCAGCTTCTGCAAGCTGTAAGCATAGAATAATCGATTATGCGTTCTGGACCTACAGATAGATGAACTGACAATTCTCGACGACTTGCAAGGACGCAACATAGTGTCTGCAGAAGTGATTTCAGTATTTTCGTTTTGACCAAGACTGAAGGATTGACATACGTAGGAAGTCTGACAAGCATCATCTGCCCCTGAAGGATGTCTCTGAAGAACGAGGTCATACCAGCAGGCCCGGTCTCCGTCATCATCCGACGTGGGTTTTCACTGAGGGGATAGCTCAACCCAACAAGTTTCTTTCCTTCATCATAGTGATAGCACATCGGATTGTCGATATTGGTACGGAGGCTTGGTAAGGAGTATTAGCCTTGAATTTATTCAGGTGAACCGAGTACTCACCATTCACCAGTGGGTGCCCAGATGTGCCAATATATCGTGCGGCCTTGGTGTTCACGAAACTTGTAGAGTGGGCGTACCGGAGAAATGAGAATACTTACCATAGGGTCAAGTTGATCGGCCATACTCCTCTCTTGCTGAGTACATACGGTGGGAACATCATTATTGAAATACTTAGGCACAGAGATGTCATTTCTAAGCTACTGAAAGCCATGCGACGGGACAAGGAAGGTCCAAACGCACAAGCAAGGGACTTATGATACTCCGTACAGAAGA
>JAABVA010001535.1_pt1 | contig 24493 bp, 25 predicted proteins | sample 5560331 | NCBI WGS metagenome assembly JAABVA01 (sample SAMN12812661, study PRJNA571458) | rock metagenome | isolation source: Antarctica rocks | place: Antarctica: Victoria Land, Mt New Zealand sud | collected 2016-01-07
CGGTCAACCAGGGCGACGTCGTGCTCGGTGGCGATGCCGGACTCTCGACGTGGGTGCGGATCGCGGTCAACTACCTCGTGCCGTTCCTCGTGGCCAGCTTCGGGTTCCTCGCCGCGCGACGGGCGCCACTCGTCGCGGACTGAGCGGCGCCACACCAGGTCGCCCGCGTGAACGACGTCAACGGGTTCAGACGGCGACCGGCAGCCCGCCCACCCGCCATTCGAGCATCCCCCCGGCCAGTCGCATCGCGCGCCGGCCGTGTGCGGTGAGCAGCCGGACCGCGTCGTAGGCGAACACGCAGTACGCGCCGCGGCAGTAGGCCACCACCTCGACCTGGGCGGGGAGCTCGGAGAGCCGGGCGGCGAGCTCGTCGATCGGGATGCCGATCGCGCCGGGGATGTGTCCGGCGGCGTACTCATGGGCGGGCCGGACGTCGAGGACGACGACCTCCCCGGCGCGGGCGCGGCGGAGCAGCTCGTCCCGGCCGACCTCGACGGTGTCGTCGCCGCCGGTGGTGCCGAGATAGCGCCGCCGGGCGAGATCGACATCGGGCAGCCGGGTCGCCGCGAGCGTGCGGAGCTGCAGATAGACGGCCGCGACGTCGTCGTCGGCTACGCGGTAGTGGATGGTCGTGCCCTGTCGGCGCGTGGCCACCAGGCCCGCCCGCTTCAGGACCTGCAGGTGTGCCGACGCGGTGGTCACCCCGAGCCGGGCGGCGGCGGCGAGGTCCGCGACGCTGCGCGGTCCCTGAGCGAGCAGGTCCAGCAGCTCCAGGCGGGTGCCGCTGCCCATGGCCTTGCCGACCCGGGCGATCCGGTAGAAGAGTTCGGCCTTGGCCTCCAGGTCACCCACCATGTCCTCCATTGTTATGTGGAATATCGTACGATCGCGGCTCGGGTCGGTGGCAGCCGCCGACCGGGGAGGACGAGCTGATGCGCACGGCGGAGCAGGTCGCCCGTGAGCGGGCCCGCCACTGGGACGATGTCTACACCCGACACGACGACACCCGGGTCAGCTGGTTCGAGTCCGACCCGACCTGCTCGGTGGAGATGCTCGACGCGGGGGGTGCGCTCCCCGACCAGGCGGTGATCGACGTCGGCGCCGGGGCGTCGCGGCTGGTCGACGTGCTGCTCGCTCGGGGGTTCACCGATCTCACCGCGCTGGACGTCTCCGACGGTGGGCCGGCCCGCACCCGGGCCCGCCTGGGGGCCGCCGCGGACCGGGTGCGGTGGGTGGTGACCGACCTGCTGGACTGGGCCCCCGATCGCCGGTACGACATCTGGCACGACCGGGCCGTGTTCCACTTCCTGACCGATCCCGCCGACCGGGCGCGCTACCGCGAGCTGCTGGGCCGGGCGCTGGCCCCCGGAGCGTTGGTGGTGCTCGCGACGTTCGCCGACGACGGGCCGGAGCAGTGCTCGGGCCTGCCAACCGCTCGCTACGACGCGGCCGCGCTGGTGGCCGAGATCGGCTCCGGGTTCGAGGTCGTGACCAGTGCCCGGGTGGTGCACCGCACGCCGTGGGCCGCGGTGCAGCCGTTCACCTGGCTGGCGCTGCGCCAACTGCCGCGACGGTGACCGCGCGGGCCACCGCGGATGGTCACTGCACGGCCCGGCGGAGCACGGCGCTGGACAGGTCGACCAGCATCGTCAGGACCAGCAGGGAGCCGATCGTGGTGACCGCGCCGCCGTAGTCGAACAGCGCGAGCTGGGTCCGCAGCAGCATCCCCAACCCACCCGCGCCGACCACGCCGACGATCACCGTCTCGCGGATGGTGACCTCCCAGCGGTAGAACCCGTAGCCGGCGAACCGGGGCGCGGCGGCGGGCAGCACACCGTAGGCGAAGGCCTGGGCCGCCGACGCGCCCTGCGCGCGCAGCGCGAGCAGCGGGCGGCGGTCCAGGTTCTCGATCGTCTCGGCCATCAGCCGCCCCAGCACACCCGCGGTGTACACCCCGAGCGCCACCGCGCCCGGGAGGATGCCGGGGACCAGCACGAACAGCGCGACCAGCGCCCACACCGGGGGCGGGATCGCCCGCAGGACCACCAGCAACAGCCGGGTCAGCGCCGACACCGCCCGCCGCACCCACCGCCGCGACCGCCCCGGCCCGGTCGGCCGGGCCGCGGGCCCGGCGAGCAGCAGGCCGGCGGTGAAGGCCAGCGCGATGGCGAGCACCGACATCGCCAACGTCGCCAGCGAGAGCCCGAGCAACCCGGTCAGGCCGCCCGCCCCGGCCCCGCCCGCCCCGGACGGGCCCGCGCCCAGCGTCGGCGGCAGCGACGCCGCCAGCAGCTCACCGGCCAGGGTCCACGAGCGGGCGTCGACGAGGGGGGAGAGGTCGAGCTCGACCCACCAGGCGCAGGCCGGGAGTGCGGCGATCGCGACGGCGACCGAGCCGACGATCACCGGGTCGCGCCCGGCACGGGGGGAGCCGACGCGGGCTGCGAGCCGCGAGCGCACCGCAGAGCCCCAGGCGTCCGCGGCCAGGCTGAGCACGACCAGTGCGTAGAGCAGCGTCCAGATCTCGGAGTAGCGCAGCGTGCTGAAGCTGAGCTGCAGCTGGAAGCCCAGCCCGCCCGCGCCGATCAGCCCGAGGATGGCCGCGCTGCGGATCGCGCAGTCCAGGCGGTAGAATCCGTAGGACACCAGCTCGCCCGCGGCGCCGGGCGCCACCCCGTAGCAGAACGCCGCCGCCCGGCTCGCGCCGGCGGCGAGCAGCGCGTCGCCGGGACGGCGGTCGGTGTCGTCGATGATCTCGGAGAACACCTTCGCGGTGATCGCCCCGAACGGGATCGCGATGGCCAGCACGGCCACCACCGGTTCGATGCCCAGCACGCTGAGCAGGAACAGGCCCCAGACGACCTCGTGGATCCCGCGCGGGACGACCAGCGCGAACCGGGTACCAGCCCAGGCCAGCCTGCCCGGCCCGCGCAGCCCGCGGCGGCGGCCCCCCAGCCGCCACCACGTCTGCGAACCCAGCACCCCACCCGCCACACCGATCACCAGGCTCAGAGCGGTGCCCAGCACCGCAAAGCCCAGCGTGGTGAGCGCGGCCCGCGCGGTCAGGGCCAGGAACACCGGCGCCACCTCGGGGCGCAACGCCGCGGCGAAGAACTCCCCGACCGCGCCCAGCCCGGACGCCCGCACCATCGGCCTGCCCCCGACGACGCTCGACGCGACGGCGGACCCGACCGCGACCGCGACGGCCAGCAGCGCCACCAGTGCCCAGCGGCGCCGGGAGGCGGACCCGGTGCGGAGGGGCAGCCTGCTCGCCTCCCGGACGGCTGGCTGGGTCAGCACCGGCGCCGGGCCGGCCCCCGCGGCGGCGCCGGCGGAACTCCGGGCGTCTCCGCGAGGTCGTAGAGAGCGTCGGTCATCGTCGCGGTCAGGGCGGCGGGGGTTGTGTCGAACAGCAGCCGGCCCGCGCGCATCCCGAGCACCCGGTCGAAGCCCCGGCGGGCCAGTTCGACGTCGTGCAGGCTGGCCAGCAGCGTTGCGCCGGTGTCGCGGGTGACCTCGTGCAACAGCGTGACGACCTCCGCGCCGCGGGCCGGGTCCAGGCTGGCGACGGGCTCGTCGGCGAGCACCAGCGCCGGGCGTTGCACCAGGACCCTGGCGATCGCGACCCGCTGCTGCTCGCCCCCGGACAGCGTCGAGGTCCGCTGGGACATCCGGTCGGCCAGCCCGACCCGGTCCAGCGCCGCCCGGGCGGTGTCGACCCCGCGAGGGCGCAGCAGCGAGCTCACCGATCGCCACAGCGACCACTCGCCGAGCCGCCCGGCGTTCACGTTGTGCACCACCCGGAGCTCGCCGACCAGGTCGAACTGCTGGTTGACGGTGCCGATCCGGCGCTGGACCCCGCGCAGGGCGCGCGCCGAGGAGTCGGCCAGCTCGGCGCCGAGGACCCGCACGCTGCCCGCCGAGGGCGCCGCGGTCCCGTTGAGCAGGCGAATCAGGGTACTCTTGCCGGCGCCGCTCGGCCCGATCACCGCGACGTGCTCACCCGCGCCGACCCTCAGGTCGAGCCCGTCGACCGCGACCCGGTCCCCGTAGCGGACCTCGACCCCGTGCAGCTCGACGGCCACCGCCGGTTACTGGATGAGGCCGAGCTGACGGGCCACGGCCTCGATGTCGGTGTAGTTGTCCGCGGTGGTCGGGACGAACGAACCCGCGCTGAACAGCGCGAGGATGTCCTTCTCGCGCTGGTCGCTGCCGTCCAGGTCGAGCAGCGCGGCGCGCAGCCGCTCGGTGAACCCGGCGCCGAACTGCTCGTCGAGGTCGGGTCGACCCAGCCAGTGGTAGTCGTGGTAGGGCGGGGTCCGGAAGATCTCGGTGACCTTGGCCTGGTCGACCGTGCCGTCCTTGACCCGCGCGTCCCACACCGACGAGTTGAGGGCTCCGGCCTGGAAGGTCCCGGCCTGGACGAGCTTGATGGTGGCGTCGTGGGAGCCGGAGAAGCCCGGATCTCCCGCGAGGTCCGCGGCGGTGACCCCGGCCTGGCCGAGGAAGAACTGCGGCATCAGCCGTCCCGAGGTGGACACCTCGCTGCCGAAGGTCAGCGACTTCCCGCGCAGCTGCGCCAGCCCGGCGACGTCGGTGACCGGCGCGAGACCGGTGGCGGTGCCGGCGATGAACACGCTGCGGAACTTCTCGTCGATGTCGCGCTGGGCCAGCAGCACGGACCCGGGCAGCTGCAGCCGGGCCTGCACCCCGCTGAGCCCGCCGAAGAACACCGCGTCGATGTCCCCGCGCCGGAACGAGGTCACCGACGCGGTGTAGTCGGTGACCGGCTTATAGGTGACGGTGATCCCCAGCTTTTCGCCGAGGTAGGAGCTGACCGCCTCGTAGCGGCGTTGCAGCTCCTGCGGGTCCTGGTCGGGAATTGCGCTGACGGTGAGCACCTGTTTCCCGCCGGCCTCGGCGGCCACGCCTTGCGGGCCGCTGCCGCATGCGGCCAGCAGCAACAGCGCCGCGGCGGCGAGCAGACACGTGCCGATCCGTCGGGCCCGGATGATGGGGGCCCTGCCCTCATGCTTGGGGGGCATCCACTCTCCTCGTTCGGGTCTGTTCGTGATGGATGAAAGCGGCTGGAGAGCGTTCCGGGACGCCGGTCAGAAGGGCCAGCGATCACCGAACCGGGCGGCGAGCCTGCCGTCGAACCCGGCGTGCCGCCCCGCCGGAACGATGGCCAGCAGCAGCAGCGGAAGCAGGTCGACCGGGTAGGTGTACAGGTACTGGGTGGCACCGGAGAACAGGTACATCACCCAGATCGGGCCGATCAGCAGCAGCGCGCCCACCGCCGCGGCGCGGGAGAGCACGCCGAACAGCAGCCCGAGGCCCGCCGCCAGCTCGGCGATGGTGAGGAACACCCCGAACACGCCGAAGTTGGGTAGCACCACGCCCTGGTAGAACGAGCCCAGCAGGCCGAAGGTGGTGTCGCGCGAGGCGGCGTCGGCGATGAACTGGGCCTGGCCGAGATTGATCAGCCCGAAGGACAGGACCCCGAGGTCGTAGGCGCCCACTCCGATGATCTTGGCGAGCGCGTTGGTCAGATAGATCAGCCCGAAGAAGATCCGCAACGCGGCGAACCCGCGGGCCAGTGCCTGCTGCGACGCCGCGATCGTCGCGGGTCGTGCGGTCGTGGTATCGCCGGGCGGCGGCGAGTCGGACATGGCGGTCACCGTTCTGAGAGGAGACGGGAGGTCGGGAGTGCCCGGACCGGGCACCGAGTGATCATGCTCATCTGATGTTGAGCGCGGGAGTCCGCACCGCGGGGTTGGCCCTCGACCAGGCGCAGCAGCGCCTTCGCCGGTACCGCCGCGATCGGCCGGTCCACGGTGCTCGTGGTCACTGCCGACGACCCGCGGGGTGAGGTGCGGCGGTGGTCATGAGAGCCCTTCCGTGGCGAGCCGGGACATCGTGTCAGGCCCGGTGGGCACCGCGAGCGCGGTGGCGAAGCGGTTGAGCAGCAGCGTAGTGCCGACCAGCGCGGTCAGCTCCACGACCTCGTGGGCGGCCCAGTGGCCACGCACGGCCGCCCGCGCGCTGTCGGCGACCGGCCCGGTGCCCGCGACGATGTCCACCCAGCCGAGCAGGGCCAGCTCGCGGGGGTCGGAGAAGGCGTCGGCGACCGCGATGTCGGTGCGCAGGGCGCGCACCTCCCCATGGTTCAGGCCAGCGTCCAGCGCCACCACGGTGTAGGTCTGCACGCAGTAGCGGCACCCGGCCAGCGCCGAGGTCCGCACGATCACGATCTCCTTGGTGCGCCAGTCGATCCCGGAGGGGCCCAGGGCGGCGCTCGGGAACGGCATCGCCGTCTCCAGCAGTTCGGGTACCTGGGCCAGCGCGGCCACGGTCGGGCACGGGTCCCCGTCTGCGCAGTACGGGCGGGCCAGCAGGGGTGCCTGGTCGGGCCCGACCAGCAGGTCGCTCTGGTCGTCGACGAGGGCATGCATCGTCGTCACCTTAGGGTGCCGACCGCCGTCGGCACACCGGTCGCACCGATGACGAGACGGTGACGTCTCGATCGCGGAGTGGGGCGGGTGCACGTCGGCCGGGGCCGGGCGGGCACGCTGTCACCGACGCCCGGCGGTTGCGCGCGGCCTGTCCAGCGCGGTCCGTGACCGTCGGCGCGACCGGATCCGTGCGTCGGCGGGCACACCGAAGGGAGCCGTTCGTGGTCGACATCGCCCACCGGAGCGCCGTCGCGATCCTCGTGGGACCCGTGGACCGGGCCGGCCGTACCGCCGCCCGGGGCGGTCGGGCCGGCCGCGCCCGGACCGTGCTCGCGGTGCTGGCCTGCCTGGTGCTCGCCGGTTGCGGCGGGCCCGCACCGGTCGCGGGCGGTGTCGCCGCGGAGCCTGCCGAGGCGCCCGAGGCCCGCACGCCCCCGGCGGGCCGGTGCTGGTGCCGGTCGAGGGGTCCGGCCGGCTGGTCACGATCGGGTTGCCCGGCGGGGCAGTGCTCGGCGACGCGGCCACCGGCGCGGGGCCGCACGACGCGACCGCCGCGGCGAGCGGGCAGGTGTTCGTGGCCGACGAGGCGGGCGGCAGCGTGACGGTGCTCGACGGCGAGCGGGTCGTGGCCACCCTGGACGGGCCCGCGCAGCCCGGGGGGATCGCGGCGGCCGGGAACCTGGTCGGCGTGATCGACGTCCGCGGGTCGACCCTGACCGTTCTCGATGCCGTGTCGCGCACCGGGCTCGCCACCGTCCCCGCCGGGGACGGCCCGACCCACCTGGTAGCCGACCTGCGCGGCCGCCTGATCCTCACCGACACCAGGGGTGACGCGCTGCTGACCTACGAGCTGACCCCGCAGGTGCGGCTGGTCGACAGCGTTCCGCTGCCCGGCAGGCCCTACGGCATCGCCTACGACCCGGTCCGGGACCGGCTGTGGGTGACGCTGACCGACCGCAACGAGCCGGTCGGGCTCGACCTGGCGGCGGGCACCCCGGTGGAGATCGCCAGGCTGCCCACCGTCGGGCAGGCGAACTCGATGGCCGTCGACAGCGCCACCGGGCGGGTGTTCGTGGCCGGGGTGACCGAGGGCAACCTGGCGCTGGTCGACCCACCGCTGTGATGCGGGGTCCCGTCCGGCCGGGTGCGGCGACCTCCGATCCGCTCGCCGCGCAGGTCACTGGCGGGCGCTGCGGCGCCGACCAATGCCAGGTGCGTCCACACACCGGTTCCGTGCCTGGCACAGCAGTCGCAGCCGGTGTGCGCAGGACGGAACCGGTGTGCGACCGCGGCACACCACTATCGGGATGTGCGCGGAACTGCCCCGCCCGGCATCGACCGGATCAGCCGGGTCATCGCGACCGCGCCGAGCAGCGGTCCGACCGCCAGTACCGGTACCGCCAGCCGCCAGCCCACGGTGTCGGCGAGCGTCGGCAGAGCTGCGATGGTGACGACGGTGAGCAGGAACCCGATCGCGGTCTGCGCGGTGAGCGCGGTGCCCACGTACCGGGGGTCGGCGGCGTCGGACAGCGCAGCGGAGAACTGCGCCGAGTCGGCGACCACGGCGGCGCCCCACACGAGCAGCAGACCCAGCAGCACAACCGGCGGCGCGCCGAACACGGCGACCGAGGCGATCGCGCAGCCGGAGCTCAGCAGCATCGCGGCCAGCGCCACCCGGGCACTGCCGTGACGCTCGGCGAACCTGCCCGCCAGCACGCACCCGGCCGCGCCGGCCAGGCCGATCACGGCGAACGCCGTGGCGCCCACGGCAACCGGGCCCGCCGTGCCCGTGGACCGCAGGTAGCTCGCCGTGATGTAGGCGGGCAGCCACGCCCACAGGGCGTAGAGCTCCCACATGTGCCCGAAGTACCCGAGGTTGATCAGCCGCTGGGGGCGGTCGGCGAACATCCGCAGCACGTAGCGCGGGTCCAGTGGCGGTGCCGGGCGGGCGTCCGGGCCCTGGCGCAGGAACGCCACCGACACGACGGCGCCGAGCACCGCAAGCGCGCTTGCGGCCAGCAGCACGCTGCGCCACGGGAGCACCGCGACGGTCGTGAGCAGCTGCGGCAGCGCCGAGCCCACCGACAGCGCACCGATCAGCACGCCCAGCGCCATCCCGCGGGCCCGCGGGTACCAGGACACCACGATCTTCAGCCCGACCGGGTAGACACCGGCCATCGCCACCCCGGTGAGCAGCCGCAGCGGGGCGGCCGCCCAGGCGCTGTCGGCCAGGAGGGTGATCAGCGCGGTGCAGGTCGCCCCCAGGAGCGCGGCGGCGGCCAGCAACCGCTGCGGGGCGATCCGATCGGCGAGGTTGAGTGCCGCGGAGACGACCGCGCCGACCGCGAAGCCGATCTGCACGGTGGCGGTGAGCCAGATGCCGCCCTGGCGGTCGAGCCCCCACTCGCCGCGCAGGGCCGGGAGCACGGCAGACGCGGAGAACCACACCGACAACGCCAGGATCTGCACCAGCACCATCAGGGCCAGCTGTCGTCGAGCCATGCCCGGGAACCCCCTTGACCGCCTCCCTGCTTCCGCTGACCGTCGCGGTGTCGACCGTCGCGGCGTTGCCCGGCGCCGGCCGGGTCGAGATCCGCCGGTGGCGCGGCAGAGCCAGGGGCCGACCCGCGAGGCGCCGTGTGGGCCACGCCCGGCGGGCCGATCACCGCGGTGAGCGTAGTGGGAGTGGTGTCACTGGGCGCGAAGGCCCGGCCGCCCCGGTCAGGCCGGCAGCTCGACGGTCTGCGTCCCGCCTCCCCAGCCGTTGGCCTGGTCGCGCCCCTCGACCACCACGCTCGTGACGCCGGCCGGGATCTGCACCCCGGACAGCGAGCGGGTGAAGGGCTGCTCGCTCGCGTGGTCGTGGGTCAGCTCGTTCACCCCGTAGACGGTGCCGCCCTCGGCCCGCACGCGGAAGGCGACGGCGTAGCGCTGCGCGGTGTCGTAGGGGGAGCTCACGGTCACCGCGAAGGTGTACCCGGAGCCGCTTCGGGAGACCTCGACCCCGACGATGTCGGGAAACCGTTGGTCCGCCGCCGCGTCCAGCCCGGCCGTGGCGGGGCCGGCCTGCGGCGCGGGCGCGTCCGGGCCGGTCGAGCAGCCCACCAGCAGCCCGACGGACAGGGCGATCAACGCAACGATGCGACGCATTTCTCGACCCTGCCACAGCGGTCGGTTCCGGGCCGGCTGGCATCGCGCCCTCGCCCCGCTCGACGGTGCGCCGGAGCCCGCCCGCTCCTCACGTCGCTGTGACGGCACCCGTCGGCATCGGCCGGTGCGGCCGCGCGTCGGTGCGCTGGGGGAGCAGGACGTCACCGGACTCGGCCTCGTCGAGCAGCAGGCCCGCGAGCTGGGCCGGCAGCGACCGGCCGAGCATCCCGATGAGCCTGGCGTGGCTGCCGGCCAGCCGTTCGGCGACGCTGGACAGCCAGCGGCGGCCGATCGCGGGACGCGCGACGAGGAGCTGCTCGAACGCCGGGCCGGGCAGGTGCAGGCAGACGGCGCGGTCCACGGCCCGCGCGGCGTAGGGCAGCGGCCGGCCGAGAAGGAGCGGGATGTCGCCCTCCACGTCCCCCGCCCGCAGCACTCCGACGACCACCCGGCGGCGCCCCGATCCGACGCTGAGCTCGACGCGGCCCTCGCGAACGATCCACACCCCGGCGCTCGACGGGTCGTCGGCGCCGAACAGCAGGCCTCAGTGGTCAGGGGGGCGGTCGTACCCCGGCCCACGCAGCGGGCGATCCAGGCGGCCTCTCCGATCCTGGCGTTCTTGGCGGGCCCGCTAGCGCCTGGCAGGGCGAAGGGCCAGGATCCGCTTCTGCGCACTGCGTCCACCGGCGGATGGTGTCATGTGGCTGACAGTTCACGACCGGACGGGCTTCCCTCGCAGGTGCGCGGGGTAGCTGTTCGGTGCACGGCGCGGGCGCCCGCCCGGGTCGCCGCGGCCTTGGCATGAGGCGTCCGGTGTCAGCCGGGTGACAGTTCGCGCTGCGCCCGCGTCGGTTCACCACGAGACTGCCGCAGTCGAGAAGGAGAGGTCCGAAGATGTCACCACACCGCCCGCAGACCGTGGCGTTCGACGTCGTCGAGACGTTGATCTCGCTGGAGCCGTTGCGGCACCGGTTCGTCGAGGTCGGGCTGCCCGAATCGACCCTGGAGCGTTGGTTCGACCGGATGCTCCGTGACGGGATGGCGCTGACCCTCGTGGGGGACTACGCGCCGTTCCCCGACGTCGGGTCGTCGGCGCTGCGGGTTATCGGCGCCGGGCGGCTCACCGATGACGACGTGAGCCACGTCCTCGACGGGTTCGCCACGCTGCCTGCCCAGCCGGACGCCGAACCGGCCATGCAGGTCCTCGCCGACGCCGGAATCTCCATGGTCGCCCTGAGCAACGGGGCCCAGAAGAGCACGGAGGCGTTCCTGGGCCGCAGCGGTCTGGACCGCTTCGTCGACCAGGTGATCAGCGTGGCCGATGTCGGGAAGTGGAAGCCGCCTCCCGAGGTGTACCGGTACGCGCTGGACCGCATCGGTCGGCCGGCGGCGGATGTCGCGCTGGTCGCCGTGCACGCCTTCGACTGCCACGGCGCCCACGCCGAAGGGCTCACGACCGGCTGGGCGGGACGCCTCGAGCGCCACTACGCGGAGATCTTCACACCCGCCGACGTCACCGGCGACGACCTCGCGGACGTTGCCGCGGGGCTCGTCGCCCTGCCCGAGACCTGAGATTCACAACGAGAAGGAGCTTTCCATGGCCACCATGCGCAGCCACATCACCATCGAGCGGCCCGCCGGCGACGTGCGGGCGGTGGTGAGCGACGCCGGCGCGATCTCCACCTGGTTCCCGATGGTCCAGACGTCCACCGCATCGGGGGAGGACCGGCACTGCATGCTGGAGGGGGACATCCCGCTCGACGAGAAGATCGTGACCAACGACCCGGACCTGCGCCGCTTCCAGTACAGCATCGTCGGTGGCGGGGTCCCGGCGGAGTCGCACCTCGGCACCGTCGACGTCATCGAGTAGGGGGGCGCCAGCCTGGTCGTCTACAGCACCGAGATCACTCCCGACGAGCTGGCGGTAACGCTCGGACCGGTTGTCGAGGACGGCCTGCGCGGTCTCAAGCAGCACTGCGAGGCCGGCGCGTAGGTGGCTGAAGGTGCCGTCGGCCGGCGGGCGGGTCGGGGTTCGCCGGCCTCTCCGGTGCCCCGACCCCTCGGCCGCGGCGGCACTGGGGGGAATCAACCCGGCGGCGGTCGGGTTGCCTGCCCGCCCTCACGTACGGCACGGGAACCCTGTCCCGGCCGGGGGCCTCCTGCGGAGAGGTGACGATGGGCGTGCTGGAACGGTTGCATCGATGGGAGCGCGCCACGCGACCCACCGATCCCGAGTTCACCGCAGCGATGGCAAGGCGATGGGCGGAGCTGCCGGAGATCGTGCGGACGCCCGGTCAGGCGCTGGGCCGCTTCGCGGTGGGCTGCGAGGGCACCCACGGCGTGTTCCCGCCATGCGACCTGGCCTGCACCTCGTGTTACCACTCGCGCGACGCCAACCGGGTGCGGGTGGACGGCGCGCACACCCGGGAGCAGGTGCAGGCGCCGATGTCGGTGCTGCGGACACTGCGTGGTCCGCGCGAGCACGCCCAGCTGATCGGCGGAGAGGTGACACTGCTGCTCCCGACGACCACGCAGCGGCGTTGCTGATCATGCGGGCGCACGGCCGCGAGCCGATGAGCATGACCCACGGCGACCTCGACGACGACTACCTCGACCGCCCGAAGACGAGGCAGACCGGGGTGGACCGGCAACAAGCTGGCCTGGTGGCTGTAGCCGCAACGGAGGCCTCGCCCGAAGACGAGGCAGACCGGCCTTCTTTCCGTCTTTGCGTGGCCACACCGCCCAGCCGCAACGGAGGCCTCGCCCGAAGACGAGGCAGACCGGGACGCCCGGTGGTCCCTCGGTGTGCTGCACGAGGAGCCGCAACGGAGGCCTCGCCCGTAGACGAGGCAGACGAGGCGTTGGCCAGCTCGACGAGCTGGCAGCTCACCCGGCCGCAACGGAGGCCTCGCCCGAAGACGAGGCAGACGACCATGTACGTCGCAGCCCAGTCAGCTTCGGTCATGCCGCAACGGAGGCCTCGCCCGAAGACGAGGCAGACCCGGAATTCCTCGGCGGACACACCAGCAACCTTGGCGCCGCAACGGAGGCCTCGCCCGAAGACGAGGCAGACGATCGGATCAAGTTCCACCAGGGCACCTCGATCGAGGGGCCGCAACGGAGGCCTCGCCCGAAGACGAGGCAGACGCTTGGCGGCCGGTGTGCCGCACCCCCAGGTAGGTGCCGCAACGGAGGCCTCGCCCGAAGACGAGGCAGACCTGCTTGCCGCCGATGGTGGCGAACCCGGTCGACACGCCGCAACGGAGGCCTCGCCCGAAGACGAGGCAGACCGGGGGCTGCGGGCACCGGCGGGGTCACGGTTCTGACGCCGCAACGGAGGCCTCGCCCGAAGACGAGGCAGACCGGGGGCTGCGGGCACCGGCGGGGTCACGGTTCTGACGCCGCAACGGAGGCCTCGCCCGAAGACGAGGCAGACGGCTCCCACAATTTACTGCCCCTGACCTGGGACAACACGAGTGCATTCGGGGGGTTGCTCCGCGCCAAGCGTGAAAACCTCAATGTGGAGTTGTCAAGTTACGGGACACGTAGTCTGACCAGCGAGCGAGAGCTGCGTGCGTGAGGTCGGGCAACCTCAGCGCTCGAAGGGGGCTCAGACGATGGTCGGTCCGGCAATCGGCAGCGGCGAGTGGACTCCCATGAACTCCACGCAGATGCGGCCGCGCTCATCTGCGAGGCCGAGGTCCACGATCGCAACGCTGTCCTGACGATGATGCATCAGCTGGCCCAAGTGCAGCTGCATGGCGGACTTCTCTGCCTTCCGGGAGGTCACACAGGAAGACGGAGTACTGCAGATGCTCGCCGTACCCCTTCATCGCTTTGAAGACCAGGCGAAGTCTTCTGGGGTCCCTGATGTCGTACGCAACGAGGTATCGGTGACGCCCGCTGATCATCGGGTGCAGAACGCCACGTACTCGGGGATCTCTCCGAGCAGATGAGCGGCGAGCAGGCGGGCCTGGACGTCAAGGACTCTGCGGTAGCTGATCTTGTAGCCGAACAGCGGGTGGATGATCTCGACGTCCATCCTGCGTTCATAGGCGACGAGCACGCTCTTGCGTCCTGAGCCCGTCAGGCCGACGCTACCGGCGCGCACCACAAAGTCGCTGGCCGTCACCTCCCCGTTGTTGATCGCCCCGAGCACGACGCTGTCGCCTATCAGCGGCCTGAACTCCTCCGCCAGGTCTAGAGCCAGAGCCGGACGTCCGAACCGGGGTCGGTGGTAGAAGCCCAGGTAGGGATCGAAACCCACGGAGAGCGTGACGACGGTGAGGTCCTTCACGAGCAGCCCGTAGACGTAGGACAACATGCAGTTGACGGCATCGCGCGTTGGCCGCCGGTTACGGCCCTCCCAGTTGAATCCTGCGCCGGGCAGACGCTTGTCATCGTTAAGCATGAGCGGGATTCGCTCGAAGTAGGTCCTCGCGGCAGCACCTTCGATGCCCAGCAGCTCGGCAAACGACACCGCTTCCTGGGCTGCCTGCTCCCCCGCGGCCAGCCGCCGAAGTGCCTGCGGTTGCTTCTCCCTACTGTTGCGTCGCAGCAGTGTGCGGCTGTTGCGGATCTTGCCGGCGACCATCCGGCGGGCAATGTCGAGGCCCCCTTGGCCGGAGATGCTCACCTGCCTACGACGCAGGTCGACGTGCTTGCTGGGCAGGCCATTAGCGATACCGGAGAACCAACCGCCGTAGCTGAACCAGCACACCGGGATCTCTCGCGCGAACAACTCCCGGAGTACCTGGCTGGACACCTGGACGTTACCGAAGACGCATACTTGCGAGACGTCGAGTAGTCGCGCCGAAGCGAGGACCTCCTTGTGCGCACGAACCTCAATGCGGCCGCCCTCCCGGCCGATCACCGCGCCCTGCTCTGTGACGTACATCGGTCGCTGAGTAGGGTCGCGGGGAAGGATCCTCCGCAGCGGCAGTTCGCGCCTGCCCGCGAGGGCGTTGGTCTCGTCGGGCAGCACAGATCCCGACCAGCGAGCATCGTGGGCACTTGGGACTGTTGACGAGCGGTGGGGGTGGCTGGTCGCGCGCAGCGATCTGACGCAACTCGACCAGCAGCTCCTTGGTCTGATTGACGAGAGCCTCGTCGAAGTCGACCTCGACGCGATCCCGGGTCTCCTCGTACGACAAGAAGCCGGACTCGCTGTGATAGCCGGCGTCGCGGAGCAGAAGCCCCTGGACGCAGAGCTGGATGCGCTCGGGATCCCACGCCCGCGCTTCGTTATCCGGCGGGCTACCGCGCTTGCGTTCGACCGGGCACACGAGCCCGTCGACGCCCTCGAGCACATCGATGCGGGCGATCAGCCCAAGCGATTGGGAACTGAGCTCAACGGACCGCGCCGCGCTGCGGCCCTCGTCCCCCGGTGTCGGGATCGCGCCGGAGGCCTTGTCGACGTGCCGGTGCACGTAGCGCCCCTCCGACGTGTCGTCGTTGTCCTCGAACCGAGACTGCACCCACTCAAGGAAGAACAGCCGGTGACAGTAGCTGAACTCGTTGACCATCCGAGCCGGGACCAGCTCGGGGACCGGCGCGGTCATGGCCTCAGACCTCCTCGGGAGAGAACAGACCCAGGCCGAAGTGGCTGAGAGCCCCTAGCGACAGCGGTCCTGAGATCGGCTCAGCGAGCTCGACGCGGAGACCGAACGCTCGGCGTTCCCGAGCCTCACCGGGCCGGCTTCTGCTGAAGTCGAGCCAGGGCTCGCGGAGAAGCTCGAGGCCCGTGAGCTCCGGGAGACCCCGCTCGCGCAGCTCCACCGCCACCGATCGCTCCAGGAAGGCTGCTAGCTCGTCCTTGGCCTGGTGCCGGTACGGCGCGAATGGCGTGCGGCTTCGCCAAACGGCCGAAAAACCTGTGACCTCGGGCGCGACGGCGTGCACGTCTCCGATGGCTTCTATCGCTACCCGGACTGGCCGGAACTTCGGTGCGCCCGAGGTGAGCCGACGTAGCCGCTGGATTGCGGCGAGCTCGGAAGGGCCGAGCCCCTCGGGGGCCCACAGCACGAGCGTGTCGAGCATCCGGTCCCCGTCGGCGTCGAATGACAGGTAGTGGGCGTGGGCATGCCCCTCCCGGCGCAGGTCCTGCTCCTTGCCCATGAGCGTTGGTGAGGCCGCATCGCCGAGTTTGCTGAGCACCGCCCGGCGCAGGACGTGTCCGTAGGTGACGGCCTCGTGCACCGTCGGTAGGACTGCGGAGGCGATGCTCAGGCGTACGGCGGTCGGGGCGGCGCTCCGCTGCTCCTGCCCTACCGTCGCCCCCGGTCGGGTTAACGCCGGCGTCACCGAGTAGGCAAGCCAACGGGCACCCGCTGGCGTGGTGCGGCCCGCCTTGCGCATGGCCGTGGTGGTGCTCGTGAGGGCAGCCAGATCCAGGGGGACCGTCGGAGCGAGCACGCGTGCGGCAGGACTGGAGAGGTCTCCCAGGTCGCCCGCTTCGCACCAGCCTGACGCTGGCAGCGCGGAGATCTCCGGCTTGGTCAGCAGCCGGGCGTCACACAACGAGTCGGCCCGGCCGAGGTAGGGCAGCAGCCGAAGCAACCGGTCGATGCAGTCACTCGCCGAAGGGGACAGCGATGCCGGCCAACGCACGAGCAGGTCACTGCCAGGATCCAGGCAGGCAAAGGGATCGAAGACCTTGTCCGTGCCGGCAAGACTGTCTGGGTAGTAATGCCGGGTGTGGGCCTCGGCATGGCGCGGCAGCAGGTATGACGGTGCGACAGCCAGCGCCCCCAGAGCCGCTTCGACCTCGCCCGCCGCGAGGTCAGCGGCCCGGTCCTGCCAGGTGGCGTAGAGCGCGCGAAGCAGTCGCCAAGGCGACGGCGGCCACTCCACAGCACCCTCGTTCACCGAGCGGTCCCACGGAGTCGCGTGGTATCGCCCAGTGGGAAAGCGCAGCGCGACGACGGTGGTCACTCGGCGGGCTGCTTCGACTTGCCCTTGTTGCCCTGCCAGGTGACGTCAAGAGCCTCGCCGCCCCGCAGCAGGTCGCGACACTCGAGAACGAGCTCGTACAGTCGCGCGGTCAAGGCCGACAGCGACGGTAAGGCCGCATCGTCCGTGCCCGGCTCGACCATCACCAAGTCGCACGCCGTGCGCGGTCGGAAGCCACCGTCGAGCACGCTGCGCACCTCCCAGCGGGCGATCGTCGCGAGCAGCTCGGTGGCGGGCTCCGGCAGCCCGTACGACGCGAGCTGGTCCAGGTCGAGCGCGAACGACGCCACGATGTCGCGCGCGACGTACTCCGTGCGGTGGAACGGCACGAACCCGTAGCCCTCCCCCGCCCCGCCGGTGCCCGCGACCGTGTGACGGACGTCGTCGCGCTTGACACCGCCTGAGACCACCGGTCGTACGTCGTAGGCCTCGACGAACGAGGTGAGGGCCCGGGCGATCCTGGGCTGTCCAGGCCAGACTTTGGCGGCTTCGGCGAAGAAGACCCCATGCACGAGTGCCAGCGGGTCGAGGGCAAACACCGCGGCCGCAATGTCGCGAGGGGCCAGCGGGGTGTCATCGCGCAGACTGAGCCGATCCCGGATCACGTCGCGCATCCCGGTGCCGTCGAGGGTGGAGTCCTTGACGAAGCCGGCGGCGAGCCGGTGCGCCTCGGTGCGGCTGGACGTGAGGTAGGTCCCTTCCGGGCTTAGCACCCGGACATAGGGAAGGCCGGCCAGTGCGGTTACCGGCTCCTGCGCACCGCTGTCCCACCCCTGCGCCTCGAGATGGTTCGCCATCGACTGCGCCGATTCCAGCAGCAGGCAGCTCTGCCACTGGTCCGCACCGATCGGGCGGTCGTAGAGCGCGGTGCCGATGTCGGGAAAGCCGGTGGGCTGAAACCGCGCGCCAGCCAAGGGCTGCAGATGGACGTCGTACAGGTCACGCTTCGGCACGGGCATCTCCAGGGTCGTCCGAGCCTCGGCTGGGCTCGAGATGGGGGTCGGGACAGACGGCGACGAGCAGCTGCCGGCGAGCATGGTGATCGAGTCGGAGATGGAGAGCGGCGGCCAGCCGGTGGGCGACCTCCGCTGGCTGGGGCGCCAGACCGACCGCATGCCAGCGCGGGACCGGGTCGAGCCCAGCGATGCGGAGCCGGCGCAGCGCACTTTGCAGGACCGGGTCCAGTCGCCCTGCCGCCATCGTTTGCGGCCAGGAGGCCTCCGGTTGCAAGGTGGCTCTGTTGAGCTGGTCGTCCCAGGATCCCGACCCTGGTTCGCCTGGCGATCCGTGGTGGAGGTAGAAAGGGGCCACCAGCGCCAGCGGCAGGCAGGCGGGTACATCGGGCATCGAAGGCAGCGACGGTGCCCATCGCGCATCGATGTCGAGTAGCAGGAAGGCCCCGAGCAACTCACCGAGACGACCCTCGTCGACGCGTCCAGCAGCGAGGTCCACGACGTCAGTGAGCACGGCCGGATAGCCGGAAGGGGCGACGACCCTGGGGGCTGTCTGATCACCGCGGGGCCGCCTGGTGCGCAGCACGAGTGCTTCGGCGAGCACGCTGCTGACCGGCCGGCGATCAAAGCCGTTGACGAGAGGGGGACCGTCCACCCAATCCAAGCCGCCAGTGCGGGTAGTCGCGACTGGACGCAGCAGCAGGCGCAGGAGTCCCGGTACGCCGCCGCTGGCGCCATCCCGAAGTGAGGCAAGGCAGGCCGCCAGCCGGACCTCCCGTGCCTGGAAGCCAACCGAGCCAAGCCACCGCCGGGCGGATAAGCCTGTAAGCGGCCGGATCCCGGCACCCGAACGAAAGGTGGCGGACCTACCGACGGCTGCCTCGAGCCGGGCCGCACACACCAGCACCTGCAGGAGATCCGCGCCACTACCGGACGACGTGAGCGCGAACGAAGCATGCTCCACCTGCCGGAGCTGCCGAGCGACCTCAACGGGCGGGTTGCTGGCCCGGCGGACCCGCTCCACCCACGGGTCAAGCTCGCCGAGCGGCACGACGGCGACCCGTTCGCGGACGGCCATCCGCCCCACTGGTACTGCAACGGTGGCCAAGCCGTTGCGTTCGACGAAGGCGTGGCGGGAGAAGGCCACGACGCCGCGGTCGACGCCAAGCGTCGCCGCAGCCTTGGCCAGGTCCAGACCGGTGGCCCCGTGTCCACCTCTCCAGTCAGCGCGGGCCTCCGCGAATAGCGCCCGCAGCTCAGCCACGGTGGCCGGACGTGACCACAACGGTGCCCAGAACTCGCCCCTGTTGCCTTCAGTTTCAATCGCCGTTGGGTAGCCACCTGGGGAGGCGTTCACGGTGAACGGCGCAGCCGCTCGGCCCCGCGTGTTGGCGGCGAGCCGCCTCGCGCTTCCACTGGCGAGCAGCAGGGCACCTTCGAGCAGCAACACCCAGTCCCAGGGGTTCAGCACCCCATCGGCGGCCCCTGCGGCGGCGGAGTTGGGGCCACCTGCGGCCGCGGGCGCGAACTGGCCCGGGGACGAGCCGCGCAGGCCGACGCCCTCCCCCGTGTCGAACAGCGCGTCGGCCAGCCAGGCCGCAGTGCGCTTGCCCTTGTCCTTCGACAACCCGAGGACATCGAGGATCCGTTGGTGAAAGTTGCGGGAGAACTCCAACCTGCCGTCGTTGCCGCCCGTGCCGAGCAGCGGCGGGAAGACCGCCCGCTCGTCGGTCAGCACCGCGGCGGCGTCCATCCAGGGCACGCAGGCGGCCGGCAGCCGCGAACGACACTCGCGCAGCATGTCCTCCTTGTCTTGTGAGTTCTTGTTGCTCTTACCGGCTGCCAGCTGCTCCTCAAGTAACATCCTCACCATCGCGATCGCCGCGCCGTACGGCGCCAGCCGGGGGTCGTCGGAGGCCTCAATGAGGTGCAGCTGACCCGCGCCTTCGGGGCCGAACCCGCTGCTGTTGTTCCATGGACTCACCAGCGGGGTCGGCTGATAGCTGTGGAGGAAGAACGACTTTAGCTCGGCGTTGTCCACCCTGCTTTCCAGCACGAAGCCGTCCGGGGCCCAGTGACCGGTCGCCTTGACGTCGAGCTGCTCAGCCACCAGTCGCAGTACGCCGAGCGCCTTGAGGTAGCTGCCGAGCGGCTCGGGTCGACACCCGGGCAGCCGGTGCGCGTGGTAAGTCACGACTCGACCTCGGCTTCCCTGCTGGCTCGCCAGTCGGCTAGCCGCACCATCGCCTCCAGGAACGCGAGCCGGAGAGGTCCGAGGTCGGCCCGGTCCCGCAGCCCCAGCGAGCGCTCCGACCAAGACCTGGTGCCGTCTTCCCCTCGGCCCATCTGAGCCACCTCCAGGGACAGCGTCGACGCTGGGAGCGTCCCGCCCGGTACGACAACCGCCGGCAACCGATCACCCTGCTTTACGCCCAGGACTGCACCTCCGCGCTGCTCCTCGGGCATCGAGCGAATCGCGAGCCGGACCCGGCCGTGATGGGCGGCCACCAGGAAGACAACCAGGTCTGCCTCGCTCAAGCCGTCCAGGCACACCGACGCCTTCCCGAGCAGAGCCAGCGCAGCGGCCAACTCGTGGCGGAAATACCGCTGACTATGCCGCGCTCGGTGGGGACCCCCGCTCTTGGCCCACGGGCCGCCAGCTCGCAGAGCGTCCCACTCCTGCTCGTCACCGCAGCGCACCATCGTGTCGACGAAGACCGGGTGCGCCTTGCCGATGTCATGCAGCCGCCCGGCAACCGCCGCCGCCTCCCGCATCGCGGTACTCAGGCCGCTGGGCTGCATCACCTGGTCGAGATCGCGCACGACTCGCTCCACGTCTGCCAGATGCCGCTCCAGCTCCAGCCAGGTCCCCCGCGCAACGCTCAGCGGGTCCTCTCCGAGGCCTTCCTCGACCACTACCAGACCGGGTGGCTCCGGATCGGAGACCGGGTCGACGAAGGCCGTCGTACGCGCATCCCACCCACCCACTGGGCTGTAGCCACCGAAACGACTATCGGCGAGCAGCACGACACCCGGGCGGACGTCGTCCGGCCGGGCACGCACCCACCCGCTGCCGAGCTCGCGAAGGTGGTCGAGCCGCCACACGCCACCGCGCTGCCGAATCAGATCGCGCAGCTCCTTTCCGGCGGGGACCGCGCACAGCTCACGAGCTGACGGCGTCGCTGCGGCGGCGTCGGGACATGCACCGGCCAGGTCCCGCCAGGCGAGTTGCAGGTCCAGCTCGTCGGTGACTCGGATGAACGGCGCGACGTCGATGTCGTTGCCCGACAGATCGGGGGCGGTGTCAAACAGCCCCACAAGGTCCACCTGCCGAAGGACCGCGTGGGAAACCCGGGACACCGGTACGGGGGTCTCCCGCAGCTGGGTGGCCGTGACAGGCTGACCCTTAAGTGCCCGGAGGGTATCGACGCTGGCGGTCACGTCAGCCTCAGGGTACGGATCCGGCCTCGCGGGCACCGCCCATAGCAGCTCCGCGTCCGTGGTCGCGCCGTCACGGTTACACCGACCAGCACGCTGCACGATCGAGGGCCAGGGCGCGGCTTCGGTGAGCAACACAGTCGCCGAGATGTCCATGCCCGCCTCCACGACCTGCGTCGCGACCACGATCCGGCCGGGGCCGGACGGCAGCGCTGTCGCCTCGGCGAGCCGTGCCTGCCGATCCTGCGGCCGGAAGCGGCTGTGCAGCAACGTGACAGGCGCCGGTCCTGCGGCCTTGCCCAGGGCTGCGGCCACCTCGCGAGCCGCCTTGACGGTATTGAGGACGGCAAGGGACAAGGTGCCGGGACTATGGTGCGCAACCAAGGCGTCGGCGAGCAGCTGCGCCCGCTTCGGGTGCTTGGGCTCGATGGGGAGCTCAGTCACCCGGCGGGTCGCGGTGAGCCGTCGGCTGAGGGCGGGGTCGGCTCGATCGGCGTCGGTGAGGGTCACCACCGATGCGAGGTCCGGGTTGTCAACAGTGGCCATCGCAGCCGGGTCGACGGTGGCGGACATCCAGGTGCTCGACGTCGGCAGGGCCGTGCCCAGTCGATGGCGGAAAGCCTGCAGCTGACGGGTCGTCGGCAGTGCCGGGCCGAGCAGCTGCACCTCGTCGAGCACCCAGGCGACGCCGTTGTTAAACAGTCCGAAGTCGATCGGCCAGCTGAACCGGCTGGCGGCGTAGCCGCGGTTGAGCGCCCGGCTCAGCAGCATGTCGACGGTGCCCAGGACGACGGCGTCGCTCTCCGGGTGCAACCGCCACGGGTCATCCCGGCGCTCCCGGCCGCCCATCGCCACATGCACGAGGACGTCGTCGGACAGCCCGAGACCTACGAGCCAGCGCCGGACCTCGAACTCGGTCTGCTCGACCAGCGTCCTCAACGGCAGGCACACGACGAGCCAATGCGGAGTCGCCGAGCGCACCTCGGGATCAGCATGGAGGCGCCGACGGTGCAGCCACGGAAGCACGACCCCGGCCGTCTTGCCAGCCCCGGTCTCAACGGCGATGAGCTCTGGCAGCCCCTCGTCGGCAACACGCTGCTGCCACGGATAAGGACCGTGGCCGGTGGCTGCGCGCACCATTGCCTCGAACGACGTCACCGGACCTGCCTCTCGGAGATTTCCCGAGTTCCGTGGAACTTCGGCGGCAGCCCGTTATCGCCAGGCCACGCTGTCCAGGTCATCATGGCAGTTGACTGCGACAGACTGAGTGATCACGTCACATCTGCTCAGTTTCCAGCCGTGATCAACACGTCACGCGACGAAACGGTTGAAGGAGACCTCGCCCATTGACGGGAGAGCAAGATATGCGTCTGGTACCCAGACGCGGCGCGGCGGCGCGGACACAGCCGCGGCACGGTTCGGTCGGCCCGGGCGCGGGTCGATACCCAAGGCAACGATCGGGACTGGACCCGAAGCAGGCGGTCCGCCCACTGGTCAAGTCCCTGGGCGTGGTGTTTCGCGGTTGAGTGCGTGATCTTCTGTAGTTGTTAGGCGCTGAGCGCGGGGATGTCGCTGCTGTGCACCTCCTCGGTGGTTGCGGCGGCCGGGTCGGGTGCGGTGGTGGCGCGGGCTCGTTTGAGGACCTCGAGGCCGAGGTAGCGGCGTCCTTCGATCCACTCGTCGTGCTGCTCGGCCAACACCGCGCCGACCAGCCGGATCAGGGCGTCACGATTCGGGAAGATCCCGACGACATCGGTGCGGCGGCGGATCTCCCGATTCAAGCGCTCTTGGGGGTTGTTGGACCAGATCCTGGCGCCACAGCTCCTTCGGGAACCCGGTGAACGCGAGCACGTCCGCGCGGGCGGTGTCGAGGTGCTCGGCCACGGCGGGGAGTTTCTCGGCCAAGGCGTCGAGGATCCGGTCGAACTGGGCATGCACGCTCGCGGTGTCGGGCTGGTCATAGACCGAGTGCAACAACGCCCGCACCCACGGCCACGACGCCTTCGGGTCGCGGCCATCAGGTTCGCCGCACAAGGCTATTCAGCTGACCGGACTGCCGCAGGTCGGGGCGCTCCAGGGTCGATGTGCCCGCGGACGGTTCATGCTCGGCTTGTGGCCTCCTCCTCCCGGCGGCCTGGGAGGGACTCGCTTCGGCTGCGGGTTGGCGACCAGCTCGCGGTAGCGCACCGGGGTGTGAGCGACGGCGAGTTCGTGCATATCGGCCTGGGGTCGCAGCTCGTTCACAGTCTCTCAACATAGTCCGGTCAGCTGAATAGCCCTGTCGCCGCATAGTGGGTGCGGCACCGCTGCCACGACGCCCCGGGCAGAGTGGCCCCGATCGCGGCCACCAGCCCGTTGGGCGCGTCGCTGGTGACCAGGCGGACCCCGGTCAGGCCACGCGCGGTGAGGTCGCGGAAGAACCCGAGCCAGCCGGCGCCGTCTTCGGCGGAGCTGACCTGCAGGCCGAGGATCTCGCGGTGCCCGTCGGCGTTCACTCCCGTGGCGACCAGGGTGTGCACGTTCACCACCCGCCCGCCCTCGCGGACCTTGAGCACCAGCGCGTCCGCGGCGACGAACGTGTACGGGCCGGCGTCCAGCGGGCGGCCGCGAAACTCCGCCACGGTGGCGTCGAGCTCGGCGGCCATCACACTGACCTGCGACTTCGACAGCCTGGTGATGCTGAGGGCGTCGACGAGTTTCTCCATTCGCCGGGTGGAGACCCCGGGCAGGTAGCAGGTCGCGACCACCGTGGTCAGGGCACGCTCAGCGCGGCGGCGGCGTTCCAGCAGCCAGTCAGGGAAGTAGCTGCCCTCGCGCAGCTTGCGGATCGCCACGTCCAGGGTGCCAGAGCGGGTGTCGAAGTCGCGGAGCGCGGCCCCTTCTGTCGGCTCGTACACGTTGACGACGCACTCGGGGTCAGGCGTTCTTAGAGCAGGTCCAGCACCTGCCGCGCTATGTCGTCGGCTGTCCCGGTGGGTCCCACGACGGTCACGGTGTCCCCAACGTCGAGGGGGTCGAGGTTGTCGCGGATGCGGATTACGCGCAGCCCGGCCGCGAGGAGTCGGGTGGTCTTGGCGGTGTCTCGGACCGTGCTGTTGCGGTGCCAGTGCTGCCCGTCGTACTCGACCACCAGCCTGAGCTCGGGGATGCAGATGTCGACTTCAAGGGTGTTGCGGGGCTGTCCGTCGTGGATGCGGAGTCGGCGGGCGTCGCGGTCGACGGGTACCTGCTTGTCGAGGGCGCGCTCGATGGCGACCTCGATCGAGGACCGTGCCCACCCGGCGCCGATGGGGGGCTTGGGGCCGACCTTGACGTAGGCGCCGCAGCCGGGGGTGACGTACTTCAAGCCCTGACGGTTGTGCCACGTAGCCCCGTCGGGGGTGCCCATGGCGGCGGCGTCGATCTGGTGGTGCCTGCCGCTAGATGATTAATTCCAAGGGGTTTGGGTGGCGTGTCGTGTTCGGGTAGTGCATGAAGGGTGTCCAGAATCGGCGTTCTGACCCAACGCCGAGCCTGGAGGCCCTTCGTGGACGCTGATCTGGACAC
>JAABVA010001536.1_pt1 | contig 24489 bp, 20 predicted proteins | sample 5560331 | NCBI WGS metagenome assembly JAABVA01 (sample SAMN12812661, study PRJNA571458) | rock metagenome | isolation source: Antarctica rocks | place: Antarctica: Victoria Land, Mt New Zealand sud | collected 2016-01-07
TGCCGAAGGCGGCGCCCAGGCCCCAAACCGCGAACATCGCGCAGGTCAGCAGCGCGCCGTGGGCGAAGTTGATGATGTGCAGCACGCCGTAGATCAGCGTAAGGCCGAGCGCCACCAGCGCATAGACAGCGCCGGTGAGCATGCCGTTGACCACGGCCTCGGCGATGATGGCGGGCGAGTACATCGCAGCGCGTCAGGCAACCGGGAATATCGGCTTGGCGTCGGCGAAGGCGGCCGGGAAAATGACCTTGATGTCGCCGCCCTGGACCTGGGTGTTGACCGGGCTCGCGCCCTCGTTCTGGCCGCCCACGAAATGCGTCGGCCCATACGGCATGATGTGGCCGGAGAAGCTGGACCCGGCGATCGCCTCCGTCAGCTTGGCGCGGTCCGCGCTGCCGGCGCGGCTGAGCGCGTCCGCCACCAGCAGCACGCAGGAGTAGTTCAGCATGACGTTGTAGGCGAACGACTTGCCCTGCGCCTCGACCGCCTTGCGCAGCGCCGCGGTCTTGGGATTGCGCGGGTCGGCCCAGTGATTGCAGTCCAGCAGGCCCTCGGCCACCGCCGGGAACTCCTTGACGAAGCGGTAGTTGGAGGCGGCGCCGTTCAGCACGCCATAGATGCCCTTCGGCTTGATGCGCTGCTGCTGCAGCGTGCGGGCCAGCAGCACGAACTCGGCGTAGTAGTCGGACGGCAGGATCAGGTCGGGCGCCAGCGAGCGGATGCGCAACGCGACGTTGCTCATGTCGCGCGCCGGCGTCGGGTGGGCGATGGTGTCCAGGATCTCGAAGCCGCGCCTCGGCAGCTCGGCCTGCATGAGCTTCGCGAGCCCGCTGCCGAACAGCCCGTCCTCGTGCACCAGCACCACCGTCTTCGCGGGCTTGCCGGCAGCGTCGTTCAGCGTGGCCAGGTTGTCGAGCGCGACCGACGCCACCTTGCCGAAGCCCGGCGCGAAGCGGAACGTGTTGGTGAGCCCCCGCGTGACGATGCTGTCGGAGACGCCGACGTCGACCACGTAGGGCAGGGCGTAGCGCGCCGCCGCCTGGCTGGCGGCGAGGCAGATCGGGCTGGCGAAGCCGCCGACGATGGCGCACACGCCTTCCGACTGCATCCGCTCCACCTCCTGCGTGCCCGCATCGGGGGTCGAGCGGGCGTCGCCGAACACCATCTCCAGCCTCGCGCCGCCTAGGCCGGCGATGCCGCCGCCGTTGTTGACTTCGTCGATGGCGAGCTGGGCGCCGAGGCGGCCGAGGTCGCCGTCCTGCGCCAGCGCCCCGGTGACCGGCTGCAGGATGCCAAGCTTCACCGAGGCCGGCTGCGCCCGCAGGATCCCAGGCAGCATCGGGGGCGCCGCGAGGACGGCGGCGGCGGTCAGCACGGCGCGGCGTGTCGGTCGGCTCATGGCGTTGCTGTCCTTGATCTCGGGGCTGGGCGGGCGGTGGGCGGGGTTGGGCTCCAGCGCCGGCGGTCGGCGCCGCCGGTGCGGGTCAGGTCCAAATGGAAGGCGAAGCGGTCGGGCCGATACAGCGCGTGAAGGTGTTCGACGCCGGCGCCGTCCGCATCGTGCACCACGCGGGTGAGCGATAGCAGCGGCGCGCCGACTTCGAGCTGCAGCGCCTCGGCGACGCCTGGCCCGGCCAGTGTCGCGCTGATTGCCTGGCTCGCGCGATCCGCCACGATGCCGGAGCGCTCCAGCAGGCCCAGCAGCGGCATCGTCGCGAGGTCCGCCTCCGCGTAGGTGACGCCGATGCGCTCGGGCACATGGGTCGTGAGATAGGAGAAGGGCTCGCCCTCGATCATGCGCACCCGCACCGAGCGCTGCGTGCGCTCCCGGGGAGCGAGGCCCAGCGCTTCAGCGACGGCCTCCGGCGGCACGCAATAGGCAAAGGACAGCAGCCGCACGCCGGTGCGCTGCCCCATGAGCTTCAAATGCGCGAATACGTCCGCCAGGTCGGCGCCGACCACCGGGCTCACGCCGCCATCGGCCACGAACGTGCCGGCCCCAACGCGGCGGCGCACCCGGCCCTCATTGGCCAACTGGTCCAGCGCCCGCCGCACGGTGACGCGCGAGACGCCCTGCTCGGCGGCCAGCGTCGGCTCGCCCGGCAGGCGCGACCCCGCGGGCAGCTCGCCGCAGGCGATCCGTTCCCGAAGCATCAGGTAGATCCGGCGTGCCTTGAACGATTCCGCTGCTGCGCTCAACCGGTTGTCCCTCAATCGAGCTGGAAGCTGTCTAGCTTATGGGACAACCGGATTGCGTCAATCCCGTTTCTGCGGGCAAGATCGGCGGTGCGATGGGGAGGCTGGCGATGTCCGAACGAACGATGTTCGACAAAATTTGGGATGCCCACGTGGTCGCCGACCTCGGCGACGGCTGGTCGCTGCTGCATGTCGACCGCCATCTGCTGCACGACCTCTCCGGCGGCCGGGCGCTCGCGGACGTGCTGGAGCGCGGCCTGGCTGTCCGCAATCCGGAGCTGGCCTTCGCCACGCCCGACCACGCCGTTTCCAGCGCGCCGGACCGCATCCATAACGGCTTCGTGCCGGGCGAACGGCTGCGCGCTGCGCTGCGCGGCCAGGCGCAGGCGGCCGGCATCCACTTCTTCGACCTCGGCCAAGATGGGCATGGGATCGTGCACGTCATGGGTCCGGAGCTGGGCATCGTGTTGCCCGGCGTCACGCTGATCTGCGGCGACAGCCACACCTGCACCAACGGCGGCCTGGGCGCGCTGGCGTTCGGCGTCGGCTCGTCGGAGCTGACCCATGCGCTGGCGACCCAGACGCTGCGTCAGCGCCGGCCGCGGCGGATGCGCGTGCGCTTCGACGGCCTGCCCGGCCCGGGCGTGACGCCGAAGGACCTCGTGCTGCATCTGATCGGGCGCATCGGCGCCTCGGGCGGCAGCGGCTTCGCGGTCGAGTATGCCGGCGCCGCAGTCCGTGCGCTGGGGATCGAGGGGCGCATGACGATGTGCAACCTGTTGATCGAGTTGGGCGCCAAGATCGGCATGGTGGCGCCGGACGACACGACCTTCGACTACATCGCCGGACGCCGCTTCGCCCCGTCGGGCGCATTGTTCGACCGCGCGGTGAAGCACTGGCGCACCCTGCCGAGCGACGCCGGCGCCGCCTTCGACCGCGAGGAGGTTGTGAACGCCGCCAGCGTATCGCCGACCATCACCTGGGGCACCAGCCCGGAGCACGCCATCGCGATCGACCAGGCGATCCCGGACCCGGCCGCCGCCGCCGATGCCGTGCAGCGCCGGTCCTGGAGCGCGGCGCTGGACTACATGGGCCTCGTGCCCGGCCAGCAGCTGGTTGGCGCGAAGGTCGACTGGGTGTTCATCGGCTCCTGCACCAACGGCCGCCTCTCGGACCTGCGTGACGCCGCCGCCATCGCCCGTGGCCGCCACGTGGCGGACGGCGTCACCGCATGGGTCGTGCCGGGATCGGAGCGCGTCAAGCGGGATGCGGAGGCCGAGGGGCTCGACCGCGTGTTCCGTGATGCCGGCTTCGCCTGGCGGGAGCCCGGCTGCAGCATGTGCGTGGCCGCCAACGGCGAGCGGGTGCCGCCGGGCCAGCGTGCGGTCTCGACCTCGAACCGCAACTTCGTCGGGCGGCAGGGGCCGGGCGCCCGCACCCATCTGGCGAGCCCGGCGATGGCGGTGGCTGCCGCGGTCACCGGCGCCATCGCCGACGTCCGGCGCATCTGAGGAGGGGCACGGCCATGCAGCGCTTCACCACGCTGACCGGCACCGCGGCGCCGCTGATGCGCGACAACATCGATACCGACGTCATCATCCGCGTCGAGCGGCTGACCGGCACGACCAAGGCCAGCATGGGCGCGGTGGCGTTCGAAGCGTGGCGATTCTTGCCGGAGGGCGGCGAGAACCCGGATTTCGTGCTGAACCGGACAGGGTTCCGCGGCGCGCCGATCCTGGTGGCAGGCGCCAACTTCGGCTGCGGCTCGTCGCGCGAGGGCGCGGTATGGGCGATGATGGGGATGGGGCTGCGCTGCGTGATCGCCGAGAGCTTCGGCGACATCTTCGTCGGCAACTGCTTCCAGAACGGCCTGCTGCCGGTCCAGCTGCCGGCTGACGCGGTTCGGCGCCTGGCGGACCAGTGCACCGGCGGCAATGCCCAGATCATGGTGGACCTGGAACGCCAGGTGATCGTCTTCCCGCATGGCGACCAAGTGACGTTTGCTATCGAGCCGATGCGCCGGACCGCGATGCTGGAGGGGTTGGACGAGCTCGGCCTTACGTTGAAGCACGCTGGCGCCATCTCCGACTACCAGGCCGTCGACCGCGCTTTGCGCCCTTGGGTTTGGCAGATCGGCGACGGCTGCTAGCGCGCGTCCACCGAACGGTAGAGCCGGTCCGGGCTAGGACTGGATGCCGAGCGGAAGCGCTGCGGCGTTCTTGCCGGCCAGAACGGCATGGAACCGGTCGAGGCGTTCACCGAGGTCGGGATGGGGAAGGGGCCCGACCCGCTCGACTGAAAACCACGGCTTGCCGCAGCATGGCGCCATCGTGGCCATGTGCTGGTCGCCGAGCTCGGACCGCACGTCGTCCTTGGCCCGGCTCCGGAGAAGCCGTAGCCACCGCAAGTTCCGATGCCAAGCGTCAGAGAATCCGGCTGCTCAGGGAAACGGCGAGGAGCATCGCAGCCAGAACAAGGAAGGCTGTCGGAAGGCTTGTCAAATGCGCGATGAAGCCAATGCCTGCCGGGCCTGCGAGGATACCGGCATAGCCAAGAGTGGCGATGGCTGGGACCGCGACGTTCTCGGGCATGACGCTCTGCCGCCCGACGGCACTGAACAGGACCGGGACGATGTTCGCGCAGCCGACACCGACCAGGGCGTAGCCTAGCAACGCCATTTGCCAAGACGGCACCGTGGTCGCGACAACGAAGCCAAACGCGGCGCACAGGCCGCCGATCAGCACCACCCTCTTTCGACCCAGCCGGTCCACGATGCGGTCACCGGCAAGCCGGCCGATCGTCATGGTCGTGGCGAACGCGGCGTAGCCGAGGCCGGCATAGGAGGTGGCCATATGCCTGATGGACGTGAGGAAAACCGCGCTCCAATCGAGAACGGCTCCCTCGGCCAGGAACAGCACGAAACACAGCATGCCGATGAACAGCACAATCCCATGCGGTACCGCGAAGGCTGGACCCTCCGTCTTGGCGCCATAGGGCAGGAGATGCGCGGCCGAGAGTGCGAGTGCCACGAGAACGCCGACCGACACGCATAAGGTCGCCACCAGGGGCGAAGCGCCGGAACTCAACAGGGCCGCCATCCCACCAGCGCCGGCGATGCCGCCAAGGCTGAACAGACCGTGGAAGCCCGACATCATCGAGCGTCCGCTGGCTCGTTCCACGATGATGGCCTGGATGTTCATCGCGACATCAATGGCGCCAACGCCCGCACCGAATAGCATCAGCGTCACCACGAGGGACGGGAGCGCCGAAAGTGTCGCGAGAAAGGGCAGTGTCGCGGCAACGACGAGGGCGGCGACGATCATGACGCGACGGCATCCAAACTTGGCGGCGAAGGCCCCGGAGATCGGCATCGTGACGATCGAGCCGATGCCCAGGCACAGCAGAAGCAGTCCGAGCGCGCCGTCGCTGATGTCGGCACGGGTCTTGGCGAACGGCACCAGTGCTGCCCATGCGGAGCTCCCGAATCCTGTGATGAAGAAGACGATGCGCGTGGCGCGCTGTTCGGCAACGCCCGGGACGTGCCGCGACGTGATCTCGGAGGTCACCATTAAGATTTTTGTCCTGCCGTCTTCGCTGATGATGGGGCGTCGGTGTTCATGGCCGGGGCGCCTGATGCGTCTCGATGCCGATGGCTTGGAAGGATGCGATCAGCGCGGAGGACGCGTCGGCTTCCACGACGAGGTGGGTCAGCCGTAAAGCGGGTATGATGCGGAATGGTGCGGAGGTTCCCAGCTTCTCGTTGGTCGCGGTGGTCACGACCATGGCCGCGGCCTGTGCTGCGGCGCGCTTGAACTCCGCATCCTCCAGATCGAATGCGGCCAGTCCCGCCGCCGCATCCACCGCGCATGCTCCCAGCAAGGCCAGATCGATGCGGATAGCGTCGAGGTCGCGGAGCGCCCGGGTGCCCAGGGCAGCGCCGCACCGCGCATCGACGCGGCCACCGATCATGATCAGCTCGACACCTGTCAACGATGCGAGCGCTGCCGCGATATGAGGCGCGTTGGTCACGACCGTGATGTGCAGGCCGGGCGGAAGCGCCCGGGCGATGGCAAGGTTGGTCGATCCGGCATCGAGGAACAGCACCTCATGAGGCTGCATTGCCCTGGCTACCAGGGCAGCGCCCGCGCGGCCCAGGGCTGCCTTGCGCGTCGCCTGCTCGCCCTCACGCTGCACAATGGTGCCGCTGGCAGTCGAGAGCGGCAGGGCGCCCCCATAGACCCGTTGGCACAAGCCTGCAGCCGCAAGCTCGCGAAGGTCGCGCCGGGCAGTGTCCTCCGAGATGCCGAACTGCCTGGCCAGGTCGACCGCAAGCACGCGGCCGGTCCGTGCCAGTTGCTCCAGAATGTGCCGCTGCCGCTCATCCGGCATCGACCACAGTAGATTGACCATCGATGTCATCCGCAAGCCGGCATGATCGTGAATCATCACGCGCATTCGTGCAACCCAAAATGTAGTTTACGAGGGTGCGCAGCCCGGCATCGCGGCCATTTGCTAAGAAAAAACTTCCTCTTGCCGCAAGGTCCAATAGGCACCTCGCCCTCGTTGAGAGACCCGGCACCCTGTAGGGGCCTTTGCACATTTCGGTTAGTGGATGCAGTGCGCCCACCTGAGAACCTATTTGAGCGGGCTGTTTGCACCTGGATCCCATTCTTGCCGTCTGGAAATCAGCGGTGTCCGCCTGGCCGGGCGGCTGGGAACAGGGATGTAGACCGAAGCGCAGTGGCTGGAGCGGGCGAATCCACCGCGCAATGAACGGGCGACGCCTGCGCTGCGCGTCGTTGGCGCGATTGCCTGGCTCTTGCGCGTTAAACCAACCCAAACAGGCTTTTACAGCCCTGCATGCGGACGGTCGGCGGACATCAACGGCGTAGGGCTGAGCAAAGCGATGACCCTGGTCCTCGACGGCTGCTCAATCCAGCGCCGCGACAGGGCGGCGATGCCGATGATCAGGCAAAGGACCAAGCCGACGGCTGCTGGCGTGGCGATTTCCGCGCCTAAACTCTTCAGGCCGTTGATTACAAGGTGGTGCCACAAATAGAGCGAGTACGAAATTTCGCCGAGCCAAACAGCCGGCCAAGCCCCGAGAACGGCTCGCAGCGGGCCGGCTGCGAGGGCAATACAAAGCACCAGCGGGCCGAAGAGGCAGACGACGAGGAGGTCTGGTGCACCGACGATCGCCAGCCCACCGAGCGCCGCGATGATGACGATGCCACAGGCGTCAAAGGCGAGGCGCGGTTTCATAGCGGCGGAGGCACGGTACAGGGCGGCGCCGATCGTAAAGCCGCAGGCGGCGCGCGCGAGGCCAAGATTGAACGTCACGTCGAGGGAGCTGCCCCTGTTGAGCCAGGTCAGCACACCCAGCCCGAGCAATCCAAGCGCGGCCACTCCGAGCGCAGCCCAGCGCCGTTCTGATCGCAGCAGAAGCCAGGCCAAGAACGGGAAGGCGAGATAAGCAAACCACTCGCAACTGATAGACCATGAAGGCTCGTTGCAGGTCGCGTGGTCGATGAACCCCCATGACTGGATCATCAGCAGGTTCCCCGCCATGTCGCTCGGCGCACGGCAGGCAGGATCGCCGAGGAACAGCAGCAGCGTGGCCGCATGCAGGGGCCATATCCGTGCGAAGCGCCGGATCATGAAATGCATGTATGTGCTGCGGGACGGCCGGCGGAACGCCTCGAGATAGGCGCTGGCGATCACGTAGCCGCTGAGCGCAAAAAACAGGTCGACTCCGAGATAGCCGACGTGGAAGATCGCCGTCAGCACGATCCCGGGCCCATAAGGGTCCCAGCCGCCGGAATAGAACCAATAGTTCATGTGAAAAACGGCGACCACACATGCCGCCACCCCGCGAACCCCGGTTAGAGCAGGAAGCAAGTTGTCCTGGCGATGCGGCGCTGCCGGTCGGGGTGCAACCTTTGTCGCAGCGTCGTCGTTCCCCAATGGCTTCGGCCCATCCCCGGAGATTAAACAGCCGTGACGCTCGCCGCGATCAGCCAAGCTTCTAACCAAACTCCTGAATCCCTGCTTGTGTTCCTGCATGGCCGCGGAGAGATCGGCGGCAACGCAGATCGGCAGGTCCGCAAACACGGCCCATGGGCGAACGTCCTGTACAACCCGAAAGATGCTTACGGACCCGGCACGTTGGCCGAGGTCCGCAAGCATCACGTGCTTGGCTTCCACCTGTCGGCAGGGGATTGGGATGGCAAGGCGTTAAGCGAGGCGGTGGACCACCACCTCGCCACCCATCCAACAATCGATCCGCAACAGCTCTTTCTCACCGGCCTCAGCCTCGGCGGGCGTGGGGTGCTGCGGCTCGCTCTGCATCGTCTCCGCACGGGCCGCCCGGTCTCCTCGATTGCCTCGTTCTGCCCGGCCGGCGGCTCTGCCGGGTATTCAGACACGGAGATCGGATTGCTGCGTACAGTGCCGATCTACCTGTTTCATTGTCCGGAGGACAGTATTGTGCCGTTCGAAGGCAGCGCGAGTTTGCACCAGCGGCTCGGCAGCGATGTGTCACGTCTGCGCATTGTCCATAAGACCGAGCTGGCCAATGAGGAGTTCGCGCATGATTGCTGGACGCCGTTCTATGGATCGCCGGGGCTGTATCGCTGGCTTTCGGCCCCAGCACTTGATCCCGCGGAGTGGCCGCACCTGGACCTGCGGTGATTATGGAGCCGTAAGGCGGGCGGTGCGTGCAAACCGAAGTGGCGCGTGGACTCGTTTGTACATCGGCCTTTGCGGCCTGATCGCGACGGTGCTTGACAGCGTCATGGGCTGCGCCGTGCATTCCACCCTGCCGCAGGGGGCGCGGCTACACGACGCTCGGGATCAAGGTCAACTTCCTGCACGCCGTGACCGATGCGACCGGCCCGGTCACCGCCGAGGGACTGGTCGTGCACGCCGGCCGGCAGGCGGGGATGGCCGAGAGTCGTCTGACCGACGCCGCCGGCAGGCTGTATGCGACTGCCAGCACCACCTGTCTTGTGTTCGACCTCCCCAAGGCCCCGGCGTCGCAGCAATGAGCCAGCCACCCGTGGCGCCGGCCCGCGTGCTGCTGACCATGCTTGGGCTGCTTGCGGCATCCGCTGCCCATGCCGCCGGGCCGTCCTGGCCGGATACGGCGGTGTCCCGGCTGGAGGCGCTTGCGGTGCTGCAAGGCTTCAACGCCGACCTGCTCAGCCATCCCAGCGCCACGCTGACGCTGGAACGCTGGTGCACCGCGCACCGCCTTGCCCCAGAAGGACAGATTGTGGCCGAGCTGGACCGTGCCGCCGACAAGCCCGCGACGGCAGAGCAGCGCGGACGCCTGCGCGTCGGCGCCGACGAACCTATCGCCTACCGGCGCGTCCGCCTATCCTGCGGCGGCCGGGTGCTGAGCGAGGCAGACAATTGGTATGTGCCCGCCCGGTTGACGCCTGGGATGAACCGGCTGCTGACGGAAACGACGACGCCGTTCGGGCGCGCCGTGCTGGACCTCGGCTTTCATCGCGAGCTGCTGTCGGCCGCCCTGCTGTGGCAGCCGTTGCCGATCGGCTGGGAGATGCAGCCCACCCTGCCACCTGCAGGCGCCAGCACGCTGGCCATTCCGGACCGAGTGCTGGAGCACCGGGCAGTGCTGCTGACCCGCGACAACGTGCCCTTCAGCGAGGTCGTGGAAACCTACACGGAGGAGGTGCTCGGCTTCGCGCCGGCGCAGCCGTAGCTGTCGGTCTTTGCCGCAGTTGCGCGAGTAGCTATGCGGCCGGCTCGATGAATTGCGCGACCGCCGCGGCAAAGCATGGCGTGTCCTGCAGTTGCGGCACGTGTGCGAGGCCCGGCAGCTCGACCAGCTTTGCATGCGGCAGCAAGGCCGCCAGCTCCCGCGCCATGGGCGGCGGCGTCGCTTCGTCGTCGGCGCCGACCATCACCAGCACGGGGATCGCAAGCCGGCCTACTTGGTCCCGCAGGTCGAGCGTCGCCAGCGCCGTGCAGGCGTCGACGAAAACGGTAGGGTCGGTGGCCAGGACGCCGGCACGACAGGCGCGCATCAGCTCCGGATGGGATGCCTGGAAGCCGGGCGCGAACAGCCGCCGCATGGCCGTGTCGGCGATGGCGCCCAGGCCCCTGGCGGCGGCAGCCGTTGCCATGCCGGTGAAGGCGGCACGGCCAGGATCGGAGAACGCAGCCCCCGTTCCCGCCAGCACCAGCCGGCTGGCCAGGCCGGGATGCCGCAGCGCCATCAGCAGCGCGACGAAGCTGCCATAGCCGTTGGCAATTATCATAGCGGGCAACATGGCGGGAGCGCCGGCGGCGGACACGGCCTCCGCCATCCGGTCCGCTACCGCCTCCAGCCCGGGCCCGGCCGCCGGCGTGCCGCCGAAACCCGGCAGGTCCGGCAGGATGACCCGGTGCGTGGCGGACAGCGCCGACGCCAGCGGAGCGCAACTGCTGGCGTCGGCCAACAGGGAATGGAACAGCCACAGCGCCGGCCCGGCGCCCTGCACCTCCGCCGCGACCGTGCCGAATGTCTCCCGCATCGCCTGCGTCCCCCCTGTTTTGCCCTAATTGACGCCCAATTCGCCGGGCAGCAAGCTTCCTGCGGGCGCGGCACAGCGCCGGGAGGGGACTGCATGGGCGGCATAGCGAGCGTGAACACCGGGGCACGGCTGGACCGACTGCCCCTCTCGGCTTTCCACCGCCGGGTGCTGCGCCTGGTGGGTCTGGGCATGTTCTTCGACGGCTTCGACATCTACCTCGGCGCCTCGGTGCTGGGCGCCACGCTGCGGTCGGGCTTCTCCACGCTGGGCGAGAACGCGGCCTTCGTGTCGGCGACGTTCTTCGGGATGATGCTGGGGTCGGCGCTGACGGGGTTCCTGGGCGACCGCTACGGGCGGCGCTTCACCTATCAGGCCAACCTGGCGGTGTTCGGCGTGGCGGCGCTGCTGGCGGCGGTGGCGCCCAGCATGACCGTGCTGATCCTGCTGCGCTTCGTTATGGGCGTGGGGCTCGGCGCCGAGAACGTGGTCGGCTACTCCACCATGACGGAGTTCGTGCCGCCCGGCAGCCGGGGCCGCTGGCTGGGCTATGTCGCGGTGTTCGTCGTCACCGGCCTGCCGGTGTCGGCGCTGGCGGCCTGGCTGGTAGTGCCGCTGCTCGGCTGGCGCGCCATGTTCGTCATCGGCGGCCTGGGCGCGCTGCTGGTGTGGCGCAGCCGCAAGGCGCTGCCCGAAAGCCCCCGCTGGCTCGAAAGCGTGGGCCGGCGCACCGAGGCGGAGGCGCTGATGGCCGCTATCGAGACCGAAGTCGCCGCCGGCCGCCCCTTGCCGCCGCCCTTGGCGCCCGCAGCTGGACCGGCGCCATCGCGCGCGCTCTCGACCCTGTTCGCGCCGCCGCTGCTGGGCCGCATGGTACTGGGGTCCGTCAGCCTGATCGTCATCAATACGCTGATCTACGGCTTCATCACCTGGCTGCCGACGTTCTTCGCCAAGCAGGGCCTGTCGATCGCCACCTCGTTCGGCTACTCGCTGGTGATGGCGCTCGGCGCGCCGGTGGGGGCGGGGATTGGGGCACTCACGGTCGACCATTGGGGCAGGCGGCGCACGCTGGTGGGGGCGGCGCTGCTCTCCATCCTGTTCGGCGCAATCTATCCCTTCGTGCACGACCCGATGCTGCTGCCGCTGGCCGGGCTGGCGCTGACGGTGCCGATCTACGTGCTGGTCGCGGTGCTATTTGGGGTTTACATCCCCGAGTTGTTTCCGACCGAGGTGCGTCTGCGCGCGTCGGGCATCTGCAACACCTTCGGGCGCGGCGCCACGGTGCTGACGCCTTTCGCCATCGTGCCGCTGTTCACCAACTACGGCGTGGGCGGGGTGCTGGCGCTGATGATCGGGCTGCTGGCGCTGCTGATCGCCACCGTGCTGCTGCTCGGCGTCGAACCGAGCGGCCGGCGGCTGGAGGAGGTCGCGGCGCAGGACGACGCATCCGACGACCCGGCGGCGCAGCCGGCCCACAGCTAGACGTTCCCGCACCCCGCCCGATACGCCGGGGCGAGATCACAAGGGCACAGCATGACCTATCATTACGAAGGCCGGCGCGAGGATGCCCGGCTGCTGACTGGGGCCGGGCGCTATACGGCGGACTGGAACCTGCCGGGCCAGCTCCATGCCGCGTTCCTGCGGGCGGACCACGCCCACGCGGCGATCCGGTCCATCGACGCCTCGGCGGCGCTGGCCGCACCGGATGTCATGGCCGTGCTGACCGGGGCGGACATGGTGGCAGCCGGGTATGACCGTCCGCAGGCGCTGATGCCGTTCACCGGGCGCGGCGAGGCGCTGCGGCTGCCGCCGCGCCCGGCCCTGGCGCTGGACCGCGTCCGTTTCGTGGGCGAGCCGGTAGCGCTGGTGATCGCAGCCACCGCCGCCGCGGCGCAGGACGCGGCCGAGCTGGTCGTCGTGGACTACGACACGCTGCCCGCCGTGGCGGACGCCGCCGCCGCGCTGGCGCCGGGCGCGCCGCTGCTGCATCCGGAGGCGCCGGGCAACCTGTGCTTCGACTTTGACTATGGCGACGAGGCCGCGACGGAGGCCGCCTTCGCCGCCGCCGCCCATGTCGTACGGCTGGAGCTGGACAGCGCGCGGGTCGTCGGCAACCCGATGGAGCCGAAGGCGGCCCTGGCCCGCTGGGACGGCGACATCCTGGACCTGTGGACCAGCACCCAGGGCATGGTGGCGCTGCGCGACAGCCTCGCGGCGCAGACCGGGCTGCCAACCGAGCGCATCCGCGTCCGCGCGCAGGATGTGGGCGGCGGCTTCGGCATCCGCGGCCCTGCCTATCCAGAACACGCGGCGCTCGCCCTGGCCGCACGGCGCACCGGCCGCCCAGTGAAGTGGGTGGCGACGCGGACCGAGACCTTCCTCAGCGACTATCACGGCCGCGGGCTGCGTATGGCGGGCGCCCTGGCCTTGGACGCGGAGGGCCGGTTCTTGGCGGTCCGGCATGAGTGGCTGTGCGACCAGGGCGCCTTCCCCGTCGCGACTGGGCCGCTGATCAACACGCTAAACCCGTCGATGATGTGCACCGGGACCTACCGCATCCCCGCCGTGTATGGCCGCCACCGCCTGGCGCTCACCAACACCGTGCCGATCACCGCCTACCGCGGCGCCGGCCGTCCGGACATGGCCTATGCCGTCGAGCGCCTGGTGGACGAGGCCGCGCGGCAGACCGGCATCGACCGGCTGGAGTTGCGCCACCGTAATCTCCTTCCGCGCGAAGCCTTCCCCTATCGCCTGCCGACCGGCGGGCCGATGGCGGCGGTTTACGACAGCGGCGACTATGCAGCGCTGCTGGACTCCGCGACGCTTGAGGCCGATTGGGCGGGTTTCGAGCCGCGGCGCATGGAGGCGCAGGGCCGCGGGCGGCTGCGCGGCATCGGCTGCGCGGTGTTCGTCGAGCCGGCCGGCGGCGTCGCGCCGCGGGACGAGGTGCTGATCAGCTTCGGCGACGATGGCGGCATCACCGTCCACGCCGCCACACATTCCTCCGGCCAGGGGCACGAGACGGTGTTCCCCGAGATCGTCGCCCGCGTGCTGGGCCTCGACCCCGGCGCAATCACCCTATCGGCCGGGGACCCGGACGGCCCCGCGGTGTTCGGCGGCGGCGCCTTCGCCTCGCGCTCCATGCTGTCCCAGGGGGCGGCCAGCTCCGTCGTGGCCCATGCGGTGGTCGAGAAGGGGCTGACCCTGGCCTCCGACGCGCTGGAGGCGGCGGCGTCCGACATCGAGTATGCCGCGGGCGAATACCGTATCGCCGGCACCGACCGCGGCATCAGCCTGCTGGAGCTGGCCCGGCCGCCGGACGGCAGCAGCCCGCTCGACACCCAGGCGGCGCTGCCGGCCAGCCGCGCCTACCCCAGCGGCGCGCATGTCGCGGAAGTCGAGGTCGATCCCGAAACCGGCATGGTCGAAATCATCCGCTATGTCGCCGTGGACGACTGCGGCGTCGTGCTGAACCACACCTTGCTCGAGGGTCAAATCCTGGGCGGGATCATGCAGGGGCTGGGCCAGGTGTTCGGCGAGGTGTGCGTCTATCAGGAGGACGGACAGCTTTTGACCGCGAGCTTCATGGACTATGCGATGCCGCATGCGGACCTGCTGCGCCGGGTGACGATCCAGGACCTGTCGGTGCCGTCGCCCAACAACCCGCTGGGGGTGAAGGGCGCTGGGGAGGCTGGGACGACGGGGGCGCTGGCGACGGCGATGAATGCGGTGCTGGACGCGCTGCGGCCGGCGGGGGTTTTGGGGCTGGATATGCCGGCCTCGGCGCAGCGGGTTTGGCAAGCTTTGCAGAGCCAGGGTACGGGGGTCGGCGCGGGGGCTTGATTGGGGCTAGGTTCAGCCGTGGACGCTGTCCGGCGTGTGATGCCCGGGAGTTCCCTTTGGCGGCACAGACCATGGGTGCCATCCCCGTCGTGCCCTCGCGCAAGGCGGCCAAGGAGCCGCAACCCTGTCCGCCCTACATCGACCGACACCGCAACTTCATCGAGCGATGCTGGGCGCGGCTCAAGGAACGACGGGCCGTCGCCACGCGCTATGACAAAACCGCAGCCTGCCATGCCGCGGGCGTCGCGATCGCCGCCTCGCTCGACTGGATCAAGTCTATGCTGTGACCAGAACTTAAATGCGAACAGGCCCTAAATCAAAATGCTTACTCAGCCCGCATAATTTTAGCATTTATTGGGTTTACAGCGCTACCGTGGCAAGATTGGGAAATCCCAACATCTAGACAATACGCCTGCGAGGCTCTCTGGGGCACAGTAGAGTTGGTTAATGTGAAGGTTTGTCATTGTGCGGTTCCTCAGCACCATCCTTGAAGCCGAGCCCGGCCTCGCACCTCATTCCATCACGGTTCTGGCCGGCAATCGGCTCTGTGGCGCCGATCTCTCCATCAGCCGGGTCGGCAGTTTCAAGAAATTCAACACGTGACGATCGCTCGATCTCCATGGGAGCCGTGTGGACGACGCAGCCGGCTCGTTTCAACGTCTCACCATATCGCAGCGGTGCGGACATCAGGTGTAAATGCCACGCAGTTTTCGCTTCAGAACGGCTTTGCGGAGCAGGGCGCGCTCAAGGCACCGCTTTCTGATCCAGACTCTCCCGGACGCCTGTGATCCGCAGCAGGGTTATTGCCGTCTGCGCCATGGCTGCTTGCATCATGCTTGACGGCTGCGCGGGCGGCGGCACGCAGCCGCTCGTTCCGCAGGCTGCTCTCGCGCCAGATGTTGCGGCGCTCGACCGGACGCGCCTGGGCGCGTCACCCATCCCTGCCGACCGGCCGCTCACTCCCGCCGAGGTCGCGCTGCTCGCCGTGCAGAACAGCCCCGACCTCCGCGCGACCAGGGCGCAACGGGGCGTCGCGCAGGCGCAGGTAATCGAGGCCGGCCTGTTGCCGGACCCGGTGCTCGCCGGCAGCTACAACGTGCTGCTTGGCGGGCCGGGCATCGCCAACGCGATCGGCGCCACGCTGACCGCCAACGTTTCCGCACTCGTCACCTTGTCCCCCCGCCGCCGTGCTGCCCGCTCCTCTGCCATGCAGGTGGATGCGAACGTGGTCTGGCAGGAGTGGCAGACGATAAGCCGCGCGCAGACACTCACGATAGACCTGGTCGAGCAGGGCCGCTTGCTGCGCCGCCTCGACGCGACGCTCGCCTTGCTGCGGACGCGCGGGGATATCGCGGCGCATGCTCTCGCTCAGGGCAATGCCACCCTGCAGGTCGTGGCGCCGTTCGTGGCCGAGCTGACCGCGCTGCAGACCGAGCGCGACGCTGCGGCGCTCGCACAGGAGCAGCGCTGGCAGGAACTCGATGCGCTGCTCGGCCTGCTGCCCAGCGTGCGGCCCCGGCTCTCGGCCGAGCTTCGCATCCCGGCGATCGAGGCGGCCGAGGCGGCACAGCTCCTCGCCACCCTGCCGCAACGCCGGCCCGACCTGATCGCGCTGCAGCTTGGCTACTCGTCGCAGGAGGCGAACCTGCGCGCGGCCGTGCTCGGCCAGTTTCCCGCGCTCACCCTCGGCCCCAACTACGGCGATGACACCAGTCGCGTGAAGTCGCTCGGTCCCTCGGCCTCGATCGCGCTGCCGCTGTTCAACCGCAACCGTGGGCAGGTCGCAATCCAGCTCGCGACGCGCGAGCAGCTTCGCGCGGAGTATGCGGCGCGCCTCGCTGCGGCCGAGGGCGGCGCGCGTGCGCTGTTGTCCAACCTCGGCCTGCTGCAGCGCCAGCTTGCCATTGCCCGCGGGGGCCTTGCCCAGGCGGAGGCGCTGGCGGTGAATGCGGACCGTGCGCTGCGCGCCGGCATGCTCGACGAACTGAGCTATGTGCAGCTCGTATCGACGCGGCTGGGCAAGGAGCGCCAGGTGACAGGGCTGGAGCAGCAGGTTTTCGATCAGCGTACCGCACTTGCGACCCTGCTCGGCGCCGGACTGCCGCCCGTGCAGCTTGTGCCGCCCAAGGAGCCGAGCCTGCTATGAGGTATGTTGTCGCTGTCATGCTGACCATCCTGCCTTTGGCGGCGCTCGCCCAGGGCGGCACCCCGCAGCCCAGCGTGCTCGTCACCACGGAACTGCCGCGCCAGGGCAGCCTGGCTCGCACGCTCACGGGCTATGGCATCGTGCAGGCAGCCCCCGGCAGCAGCGAGACACTGAGCCTGCTGCGGGCCGGGCAGGTCACCCGGGTCATGGTGGCCTTGGGCCAAAGCGTGCGGAAGGGCCAGCCGCTCCTCATCATCAGCGCTGACCCGGCGGCGCTCTCCGCTTACCGCCAGGCCGCCGCCGCGCTGACCCTGGCGCGGGGCGAGCGGAGCCGGCTTGCGCAGATGCTGGCCCAGCACCTCGCCACCCGCGACCAGCTCGCGCAGGCGGACAAGGCCGTCACGGACGCGCAAGGCAACATCGACGTCCTCACCCAGGGGGGCGGGGGCAGCGCCGAGCAGACGCTCGCGGCGCCGTTCGACGGCGCTGTCTCCAGCCTTCCCGTGGCAAACGGTGCACGCATCGCATCCCAGGTGCCGCTGATTACGCTGGACCGCTCCAGCCGGCTCGTTGCGGCTGTGGGCATCGAGCCGGCGCAGCGGGGCCTCGTTGCCCAAGGCCAACCGGCCCAGGTCGAGCCGCTCGACGGCGGCGACGCCAGGCAGGGCAGCGTGCTCTCCGTCGGCGCCATGCTGGACCCGGCGACCCGCCTGGTGCCGGTGCTGGTCGACCCGCAGGCCGGTGCGCAGGCGGCGGCCGGGCTGTTGTCGGGCGGACCCGTGCGCGCCGTCGTGCAGATCGGCGAGTACCGCGGCTGGCTTATGCCGCGCAGCGCAGTGTCGACGGACGCCAAAGGCGCCCACGTGTTCCAGGTCGCCAGCGGCAAGGCCGCGCGGGTGGACGTGCAGGTCGCGGGCAACGTGGGCGACACGACGGTCGCGACCGGCCAGCTCGACGCCGGCCGCTCCCTCGTCACGAGCGGCAACTACCAGCTCCAGGACGGCACAGCCGTGCGTGAGGAGCAGGCCAGCGCAGCAAGCGGAGTGGCCGCGCGATGAGCGGGGAAGTCCTGCGTGGCCCGACGCCGCGCGCCGTGCCAGGCGGCGGATGGGTGGCGCGGCACACGCGCTCGATCCTCGCCATTATGCTGGCCCTCACGATCGCCGGCGGGTTCTCGTCGGTCCTGCTGCCGACCGGGCTGTTCCCGGTCGTGCAGTTCCCCCGCATGGTGGTAAACGTGGACGCCGGCGCGCGGCCGGCCGACCAGACCGCGCTATTGGTCACGATCCCGCTGGAGCAGGCGGTCCGCCGCGTGCTGGGCGTGCTGGGCGTGCGCTCGACCACGAGCCGCGGCGGGGCCGAGATTTCGCTCGACTTCGCCTGGGGCACCGACGTTGTCGCCGCCGCCGTGCAGGTGGACGCCGCGGTGGCGCAGACGCTTCCGTCCCTGCCGGCCGGCAGCAGCTATCGAATACGGCGGATGGACCCGACCGTTTTCCCGGTCATCGCATACTCTATGCTGTCCAAGGACGTCAGCCCGGTCGCGCAACGCGATGTTGCACAGTATCAGATCGTGCCGCTGCTCACCGCCATTCCCGGCGTTTCGTATGTCGGCGTGCAGGGCGGCGAAATCCAGGAGGTCGAGGTCCTGGTGGATCCGCACCGCTTGGCCTCGCGCGGGCTCGCGCTGTCCGACGTGGTGACGGCGCTCGGCAAGGCCAACGTGCTGAACGTCGTCGGCCGGATGCAGGACCACTCCAAGCTGCTGCTGCTGACGGTCGACAACACCGCGCGCCAGATCGAGCAGGTGCGGAACACCGTGCTCCAGGGCGGCCCGGGCGGCGTGGTGCGCGTCGGCGACGTTGCCGACGTGAGCGACGGGGTGGTGCCGCAATGGACCAGGGTGAGCGAGGACGGCCAGCCCGCCGTCCAGTTCCAAGTCTATCAGCAGCCGGACGGGAACACCGTCGCGATCGCAGCGGCGGTGCGCAAGGCGCTGGCCGGCTACCAGCCGCAGCTGCCGGCCGGCGTCACGCTGTCCAATTGGTATGACCAGAGCACGCTGGTGACGGACTCTGCGAGCAGCGTACGCGACGCGATCCTGATCGGGCTGGTGCTGGCCGGGCTGGTGCTGTTCGCCTTCCTGCGCAGCCTGCGCGTCACCCTCGTCGCGATGCTGGTCGTTCCGGCGACCTTGGCCACCACGGTGCTGCTGCTGTTCACACTGGGCATGACGTTCAATATCATGACGCTCGGCGGCATCGCGGCTGCGGTCGGGCTGGTCATCGACGACGTGATCACCATGATCGAGCATCTCGCCCGGCGGGCGGGGGCGGCGGAGGACGGCCCCGGCGACGCCCAGGACGTCGTTCTGGCCGCTGGGCGCGAGTTCCTGCCGCCGCTGACGGGATCGAGCATGGCGACGCTGCTCGTGTTCCTGCCCCTTGCCTTCCTCTCGGGCGTCACGGGCGCCTTCTTCAAGGCATTGTCGCTGACCATGGCGGCGTCGTTGGTCATCTCCTACGCGCTGACCGCGCTCGCCGTGCCCGTGCTCACGCGCCTCATCGTCGACTTCAAGCGCTGGAAGGATCCGGGCGAAGGACCGGAAGGCCGCGTCGGGCGAAGCCATCGCTGGCTGCTGGAGCGCCTGTTCGGGCGGCCGTGGCTGCTGGCGCTGGGCCTCGTGCCGCTGCTCGTCCTCGGCTGGTTCGCCTTCGGCCACGTCGGCAGCGGCTTCATGCCCAAGATGGACGAGGGCGGGTTCGTGCTCGACTTCCGTTCTGCCCCTGGCACCTCGCTTTTCGAAACCAGTCGGGAGCTGAGCCAGGTCGAGGCTATCCTGCGCGCAACGCCTGAGGTTGCGACCTACTCGACGCGCGTCGGCGCCGGCCTCGGCGGCGGCCTGAGCGAGCCCAACACGGGTGACTTCTTCGTTCGCCTCAAAACCGGTCCGCGCCGGCCGATCGAGACGGTCATGGCCGAGGTTCAGGACAAGGTGGACCAAGGCGTGCCCGGGCTGCGCATCGCCACCGCCCAGCTCATGGAGGACCTGATCGGCGATCTTACGGCGGTGCCGCAGCCGATCGAGGTCAAGGTCTATGCGAACGACCCGGCCGCCCTTGCCCCGGCTGCGCGCAAGCTCGCGGCCGCGATCGCCAAGGTGCCGGGCGTGGTCTCGGTGCAGGACGGCATCGTGATCGCCGGCGACGGCCTCAACATCCAGGTCGACCCGGCCCACGCCGCGATCGAGGGCGTGGACACCCAGTTCGTGAGCGACGCGCTCCAGAGCTACCTTGCAGGCACGGTGGCGACGCAGCTGCCGCAGGCGATCAAGCAGGTCGGAGTCCGGGTCTGGCTCCCGCCGGGGCAGCGCCAGTTCGACGACCAGCTCGCGGATCTGCCCATACGCGCGCCGGACGGCCATGTGTTCGCGCTCGGCCGGGTGGCCCAGGTCTCGGCGGCGCCGGGCCAAGCGGAGATCACGCGCGAGAACCTGCAGCTCATGATCCCGATCACCGCCCGACTGCAGGGCGCCTCGCTCGGTGCCGCCGTCGCCGATGTCAAGACGGTGCTGGACCAGCAAGGGATGCTGCCGCCCGGCGTGCGCTACGAGCTGGGCGGCCTGTATGCCCAGCAGCAGATCGCCTTCGCCGGGCTGGCGCGCGTCTTCGCAGCCGCGTTGGTGGCCGAGTTCGTGCTGCTGCTGTTCCTGTATGAGCGGTTCTGGATTCCCCTGATCGTGCTGGGCGCCTCGGCGCTGTCCACGACGGCGGTGTTCGCCGGGCTGTGGCTGACCGGCATCGAGCTGAACATCACGGCGATCATGGGCATGACCATGATCATCGGCATCGGCACCGAGATGGCGATCTTCCTGGTGTCGGAATACGTGGACCTGGCGCGGGCGATGCCGCCCCAGCAGGCGCTGCTCGAGGCGGCGCGCAACCGCTTCCGCCCGATCGCCATGACCACGCTCGCCGCGATCCTGACGCTCATGCCGCTGGCGCTCGCCATCGGCGCGGGCTCCGGCATGCAGCAGCCGCTCGCGATCGCGATCATCTCTGGCCTGCTGGTGCAGTTCCCGCTGGTGCTGCTGGCCATGCCTGTGCTCATCGGGCTGACGCTGCCGCGCCGATAGCGGGCCGGGACAAGGCAACAACGGAGAGCACCCGTCGATGAACTGGCGCACGTTCGACCTCAACCTGCTGGTCGTGTTCGACGCGGTGCTGCGCGAGCGCAGTGCCACTGGTGCCGCCGCAAAGCTCAACATGACGCAGCCCGCAGTCAGCCAGGCGCTTTCGCGCCTGCGCGGCACGGTGAAGAACGACTTGTTCGTCCGCACCCCGGACGGCATGGAACCGACCCCCTACGCGGTCAGGCTGGCCGACCCGGTCCGCCGCGCGCTGCAGGAACTCAGTGCGGCGCTGGACGGCGCGGCGGAGTTTCAGCCCGCCACGGCGGAGCGCGTGTTCACGGTGGCGATGAACAACCACTCGGCCCTGGTTATCGCGCCGCATCTGGCTATGGCGGTCGCTGCGGAGGCGCCCGGCGTCGTGCTCGACCTGCGCCCGAGCGGGACGCTGAACGTCGCCGACCAGTTGGACCGGGGCGAACTCGATGCCGCCGTGGGCGGGCTTGCGGCGCCTGGCGAGCGCTTTGCCGACATTCGCCTGTTCGAGGATGGCTTCGTTGCAATCCTTCGCCGTGGGCATCCAGCCTCGAGTTCCGATGGAGCCGTTACGATCGAGGCGCTCGCGAGCGTTCCCCACCTGGCCGTTTCCTCTACGGGCGAGGGGACCGGCTTCGTGGACGAGGAGCTTGCGCGGCATGATCTCGTGCGGCACGTCGCGCTCCGTGCGCCATTACTGGCAACCGGGGCTGTGCTGGCCCAATCCGAGATGATCGCAGTGTTGAGCGCCGGGGCAGCGCGGGAATTTGCGCGCTATGCTCCCTTGCAGGTCCTGCCGCTGCCGTTCGCTTCGCCGCACTTGACCACAGCGCTGCTCTGGCACCGGCGGCTCGACGACCTAGCGGCGCATCGGTGGCTTCGCAGCATCATCATCCGGACCGCCAGAGCGTTGTAGTGGCCATTGTCCCCGATCGACGACAGATGCGGGCGATGGCCAGGCCCCTTCGTGCGTTGCCAGAAGCCTGGCCGCCCGCCGATCGAACGTGGCGGAGATCAACCCCTGGGCTGTCCGCCCTGGACCTGGGCGAGCCTGCTTGCCTGAGTGCGAGCCGCCTGCGCGACGAGGTACCTATTGACCGATTGTGCCTGTGCATAGGCCACAGTGCCGTTTTCAAAACCGCGCGGCAGGGAGTTCGCCGTCTGCACCGCGCCCTGGCTGCCGTTGGTCGGCAAGGTTCCGCCGGCGGTCACGACGATGGAGAGGCCAGAGGAACTGGGATAGGCCTGCGACCCAGTATCGCTCGCAACCGCGTTCGCGACGACCTGCGTTGTTCCCTGGAATGGGAAGGGCTCGCCGTTGCCCTCGCCTGCGAATGCCGTGCCGGCGACCAAGCTCAAGGCGCCCGCGACTGCCAGAATGGTGAGCTTCATGATGAGTAGCCTTTCAATGCGCCCAGATGCTTGTTCTGGGCTGAGGGTCGCCGCCCGGACCGACAACCAGCGGCAACGCAAACATCGGCTTTCGGCGAACGTTTCGCAGTACGGGTTTTCTGAATAGGTCCATGCTTGAAGGGAATGGAGACCGCGCGGCCAGGCACAGCTGCCTGAGCCTGGGCAGCCGGGAGCGGCGCTGGCTGCTTCCGCCGTTGTATGGCACCGACCCGGCCCGCACCTGCCGCCATCCCGGCCAGTCCCACCCAGGATTCAACGAAGGCTCTGGCCGGGAACTTGCACCTGACCGGGAACTTGCACCTGATTGGGAACTTGCAGACGATGGCCCATGAATAACGGCAGCAGCATCGCGGGGCGGCCGGCATGCCAAACCATTGCGGCCGGAAGCGTTTCCACCGTGTCGAACAACGCCCCGAACTGCTGCGTGATTTGGGCCAGGGAGGAGCGTGGGGCCACGATCAGGACATCCTTCCCGGCCTGCCCCTTGGCATTGGCCAGCAAACCATATTGCCGCGGGTCGGCTCCCAGGCAAATGACCGTTGTCTCGCCGCCCAGCGCGTAGTCGATCTTCCCGGCGTCATGCCATCGGGTCGCAGCGACGATCAAACCAGATTGCCCCAGCAAGCCGCGGGCGGCCAGGTCTGTCCGCACCGACGTCCAATCCACCGCGTCGAGGTCGGGGTCCGTGCCAAGAGCGAAGTCTTCGAATATGGCGGGCAGCCAATTAAAGTGCACTTCGCTTGCAACGAAGATGGCGCCAAGCGTGACCGTCGCGGCGGTCGCGACAAGATAGCTGCGGATCCAGCGGCTGTCCCGCCGCCGGCGCCCGACAGCGTCGCCGAGCAGCGGAAACAGCATCAGGTAGCCCGGCGCGGCCCAGTGGAACAACACGCGGCTGTGCAGGGATATGACCAGGAACGTCAGGATGAGCGGCAGCGCCAAGCAGGCGAGCAGCCAGCGCGCCGGGTCTTGCGGCCCGCGTCGAAGGGCCACTGCGCCGCAGATCACAAGCGGCACCCAAATCCACGGAAGGATAAACAGCGCCTCACCCAACAGGGTGGTAATCGGACCGAACGGATATAGCCGGCTGCTCCCGGCACGGCCTGCCTGGAACAGCAAGGAGGCCCAGCCATGCTCGGCGTTCCAGGCCAGCACGGGTGAGAACACCGTGAGCGCGAGCAGGCCGGCGGCGTAGGGGTGCGGCCGCCGCAGCCAGCGACGGCCGGCCGGTTCGGTAAGCATGAAAACGATAGCGCCACCGATGGTCAGCACGGCGGAGTATTTCGAGAACAATGCTACGCCTGCACATAGCCCGGTGCCGAGCCACCAGCCCCAGGCCGCACGCCCACTGGCCGGCAGGGCAGAGACCAGGCAAATGGCAGCGCCCAGCAAAGCTGCGATCAACGGTCCGTCCGGCAGCACCCAGGAACCGTCCGTGATTCCGAAGACCGGCGCCGCATTGAGCAGGGCTGCCGCCCAGAGCCCGGCGCACGCACCGAACAGGATGGTCGTCAGCCGAAACATCAGCCAGGTCGTGAGCGCGAAAAGGAGGACGAAGGGAAGCCGCACGAAAAATGCGCTTTCACTGCCGGAGACATGGGCAGCACCCCAGGCCATCCACCAGGCCAGGGGCGGATGGTCGAAGTAGCCGAGCTGCAATGTCCGGCCCGACGCCACCATGTAGCTTTCATCGATGCCGAGGCCGAGACTGCCAGCGAACGCCAGCCGGGCCACGAGCGTGGTCAGCATCAGCAACGCCACGCTCCCGGCTGGAGTGTTCATCCACCGCAGAGCAGCCTGGAGCTGTGCGCCAGTCCGCATCGTCCACGTGAGCGCTGGGAAAGCAGGCTGCTGTGTTGACCGTATGTCTCGGCCTTGGTTCGACGGTGGTGTGACTGCCGCTACCATGGCTTCGCTCTCTGCTTTCCAGCTTGCATCGTAAGCAGCGCAGCTTCGAACACAACTATCGATGATTTGTATAGTCCAGGATGACGATCAGCGGCGCAATATCATGCATTCCAACAGTTATTTGGCTCTATGGATTCTCACGCCCGCCGCAACGCGATCTGCGCTCAGTTGCGAATGCCACTCAGTTACATCATTCTGCTTGCGTCTTGACTGTCCGGGTGTGTGCGCTATCTGCGGACGCATGCGCAATTTTTCCGAGCTCACCGAGCGTGACCTGCTGG
>JAABVA010001538.1_pt1 | contig 24453 bp, 26 predicted proteins | sample 5560331 | NCBI WGS metagenome assembly JAABVA01 (sample SAMN12812661, study PRJNA571458) | rock metagenome | isolation source: Antarctica rocks | place: Antarctica: Victoria Land, Mt New Zealand sud | collected 2016-01-07
GTCGCCCAGGCGCACCGTCAGGTTGCGCGCCGCCTCATAATCCACGGTCTTGAATGTTCGACTCATGCTCACACTGTACCATCACAGACGGGACGGAGCGTTCGCTTCTCTCCGACAAACTGCTAGTCTGGTGATCAGTAGTTGACTACTATTGTAGCGCGCCAGTCTCACCTGCCGCGACCCGCCTTCATAAGCAATAGAGACTAACTCTTAGCCGGGCGTGGCGGTGTCCCCGCGCGGGTCGTCGCTCTGGCCGAAGCGCTCCACGAGGTCGCGGCGCAGCGACACGGCGTCGCGCAGGTAGGCATGGCGCATGGCGCCCTGCGGCAGATCGCTGTTGAGGTGGATGAGCACGCGGATGCAGCGCGGGATGGCGCTCGGCACGCTCCCCAATGGCACATCCATCTCGTGACCGCAGAGCAACGGGACGGTCAGCCAGCCGATTCGCCGCGCCGCGTAGGCGGGGAACTCGGCGGTGAGGTCGCGCGTCGTGGTGAAAAGGGCCGAAACGATCTCATCCGGGTCGATAGTATTGCGCTCGACGATGGCGCGCAGCAATTCCTCGGTCGCCTCGACGATGGCCCCGGCGCTATTCTCCGCGGCCGTCGTGGCCCCGCGGACGCCCCTGACGGGCATCTACAGGCGCTCCAGCCCAGCGAAGGCGGCGGCGAGATTCTTGCGCACCGGAGCGCCGCGCTTGTCCTTGAACTCGACCGTGACCTCTTCGTCGCCGTTCTCCATCTTGCTCGCAACGACGACGCCGATGCCGAAGTGCTTGTGCTGCACCTTCTCGCCCGCCGCGTACTCCGGCGCGGTCTTCGCGGGCGCCGGCGCGTCGGCGAAGGCCGCGCCCGTGGGCTGGGGCATGCCCCAGCCGTCGGCGCCCCTATCGCCGGCGCCCCTATCGCCGCCGCTCTCGCCCCAGCCGGAACCGCCCCGGCCGCTCCCGTAGTCGCCCCAGCCGGAACCGCCCCGCGTCGCGGCCATGCGCACGGTGCTGCGGGGCGAACGGCCGCCCATGACCTCGACGAGCTCGGGGGGGACATCCTCGACGAAGCGCGAGGGCTCGTTGGAGTGCCAGTTGCCGTACAGCTGGCGTCGCTCCGCGCTGACGAGGTAGAGCAGCTTGCGCGCCCGCGTGATGCCGACGTAGGCCAGGCGGCGCTCCTCCTCCATCTGCGCGGGATCCTCCAGCGCGCGGCTGTGCGGAAAGATGCTTTCCTCGAGCCCGGTCAGAAACACGACCGGGAACTCCAGGCCCTTGGCTGCGTGCAGCGTGATGAGCGTGACCTTCTCGTCGTCCTCGCGCAGCTGGTCGACGTCGGAGACGAGCGCGACATTCTCCAGGAAGGCCTCCAGGCCCTCGCGCGCCGGCAGCGCCTCGTAGTTGCTGGCCACGTTGCCGAGCTCTTGCACGTTGCGCCAGCGGTCCTCGCCCTCGTCGGTACCGTCGCGCAGGTAGGCGGCGTAGCCGGTCCGCTCCAGCAGGTTCTTGAACATCTCGTAGACGTTGGTTTCCTCGACGGGGAGGTCCAACTCAGCCTCGAGGTCGTTTAGCATGGTGGCGAAGGTCCCGACGGCGCGCCCGGCCTGCGGCGAAAGCCCGACGATATCGGAGGCGTAGCCGCCGGCGACATGGCGCAGCGCGCCGCGCAGGTTCGTCCTCTGCGCGCGCGCCCAGGCGAGCAGGGCCTGCACCGTCAGCGGGCTAATCTTGCGCGAGGGCACATTGATGACGCGCTGCAGCGCCACCGTGTCGTCGGGGTTCGCCAGCACACGCAGGTAGGCCAACACGTCCTTGACCTCGCGGCGCTCGTAGAAGCGCACGCCGCCGATGAGCATGTAGGGCAGGCCCTCGCGCACGAAGACTGTTTCCAGCGCGCGCGACTGCGCGTTAGTGCGGTACATAATGGCGCAGCCGCTGTAGGTAGCCTCGCGGCGCGCCACGATGCGGCGGATCTCCGAGGCGACGAACTCGGCCTCCTGCTCCTCGTCGTAGGCGACCTTGCGCTTGATGGGGGCGCCCTGCTCGTTCTCGGTCCACAGGTTCTTAGGCTTGCGCAGCCTGTTGAGCGAAACAACTTTATTGGCCGCGGTCAAGATCGTCTGCGTGGAGCGATAATTCTGCTCCAGGTGCACGATCACGGCGTCGGGATAGTCGTTCTCGAACTCGAGGATATTACGAATATCTGCGCCTCTCCATGAGTAAATTCCCTGATCGCTGTCGCCTACCACGCACAAATTGCGGTGCTCAGATGCGATTAATTTGGAGAGGAGATACTGCGCGCGGTTAGTATCCTGGTACTCGTCGACCGACACGTAACGGTAGCGGTTGGACAGATGGATGCGCCGCTCGGGGTTCTCCTGCAGGTGGCGCACGGTGCGCAGGAGCAGGTCGTCGAAGTCGAGCGCGCGGTTCTCCTCGAGGCGGCGCTGGTACTCCTCGTAGACGCGGCGCACCACCTCCTCGAAGTGGCGCTTGGGCTCGTACTGCCCCGGCGAAACAAGGTCGTTCTTGGCCTTGGAGATGCCGCCCCGCACGGCCGAGGGGCTGTACGACTTGTCGGAGATGTTGGCGGCGGCCATCGACTCCTTGACCACGGCGAGCGCATCGCCCTCGTCGTAGATGGTGAAATTGTGCCGGCCCTCGTGGCGCCACTCGATGCGCAGCAGACGCGCGCAGATGGCGTGGAAGGTGCCGACGGTGATGTCGCGACCCTCGTCGCCGACGAGGCGGTAGATGCGCTCCTTCATCTCGGCAGCCGCCTTATTGGTGAAAGTCACGGCCATGATCTGCCAGGGGCGGGCGCGCCCGCTCTCGATGAGGTGGGCGATGCGCTGGGTCAGCACGCGCGTCTTGCCGCTGCCGGCCCCCGCGTGGATAAGCAGCGGCCCGTCGACGTGCAGCACGGCGAGGCGCTGCTGACTGTTCAGGCCATCAAGGGAGCGCGGGGACAGGGCATCGGCATCGGCAGGACCGGCGTGCACGAAGGGTTTATCTTGGGTAGCCATATCGTGGGCATTGTAACAGATCGCCGCTCGGTGCCGGGATCGTATCCACAGTATCAGGGTCCGCGCGTGATCGCGCTAGCAAGCGTCGTGAGCCTGGCCCTGAAGGGAGGGGGCGAGACCGCTCACAATCGTGGAGCGCGCCCACAGCATCACTGCATAAGTCAATCCTGATCGAGGTCGTTACCCGTATCATGGTCGTGCGCCGCGCCGGCGAGCAGCGCCCGTAGCGTAGCCTCGGCCTGCGCCGCCCGATCTTCCGCCGCCAGCCGCGCTCGCTCGGCCACTTGCCGCGCCCGGACCTCCTCGGTCAACAGCTCTCGCGTCGCTTGCCGCGCCCGGACCTCCTCGGTCAACAACTCTTGCGCTATCTGCAAGGTGCGGTACGCTTCCTCCAGCGCGGGGATCGGTTGGCCTGAGCGCGGGTCGATCACCCGTAGCCATGTCCCCGCCGCCCGCAGTTCCGTCGCGGGCAACGCGACCGGCCGCAGTTCCGTTCTCAACAGCGGGCTCCAGATACCCCCGTCCGGCAACGCCGGCAGCGGCGCCATGCGCCCCCCGCGCCGCTCGAAACCGAGAAACGGCGGGGCCATCTCTTGCTGAGGGTCGTAGATGTAGTACTCTCTCGCCCCTAAAAGGGCGTAGCGCGCGCGCTTACCGCCTGGCGCATCGCTCAGGTCGTTGTACTGCGTACTCGGTGAGGTGATCTCGAACACGATGTCGGGAAACTTGCCCTGCACCCACGTCCGCCACTTTGGCGGATTGTGGGGCGGCACGTCGAAGACGGCGTAGACATCGGGGGATATGTTGTCGCGCCCGTTGGCCGGGTTGTAGTAGACAAACTGGTTCGCGCCCACCGTGGTGGAGCCGGCGCGTCCTTGTACGTCGAACAGGGTCTCCAAGGTGGTGAGCAAGTCCAGCATCTGGAGCACGTTGGGGTACGTCTCAGCCATGGGCTGGCCGTCGCTCTCGGGGAAGGTGGAGAAGTCGATGTCCTCCGGGGTGTGGATCACCATGACGCATCGTCCCTCCGCTGGCGCGCTGCTATCCTGTATTATTCTCCTAGTCTACCACCGGCGGTGTCGTCCTGTTGGGGAAACGTCTATGAGGCTGGCTGCGCTACGCTTCACGACCGGGTGTTGCCGAGGCGACCCACTCTGTGAAGCGCGCGACGAGCTGTTCGCGCGTGCGCGGGTCCTTTTGGTAGGCGCGGTACGAGGACTGTACGGTGAACTCGCGCGGCTGGCCGTGCCCGCGCGCAACGACCACGAGGTCCGGGCGTGGACGCGTGACGGTCATCGCGGAGTCTTCCCACGCCAGCCGCTCCACGATCTCGTCGGTGAACTCCTGGAGCGTTAGAATCTCTCTGCCCAGCAAACGGGTCGCCAGCGACATAGCCGTCCCTCCTCCGTGCTTTCCTGGCCCCTCGCGTATACAGGTGTAGCGGCCCTACTACCCGTAGTGTAAGCGCTATTGCACGGAAGAGTAATAGGACATTAGGTCCCCGTGGGACGCGACGATCATCGCGCCGCGCCGTCGTACCGCGCTGTCCCGCGGAGCAGGGCGGGTAACCGGGCGGGTAGCCGGGCCTGGGATAGGCGACATCCCGGCCTACACCTCTTGACACGTGACTTTATAGTCACCTATTATAGGTGTCAGGATGGATGAAGTCTTCAAGGCGCTGGCGGACCCGAGCCGGCGGACGTTGCTCGACCTGCTCTTCGAGCGGGACGGGCGCACGCTGCTGGAGCTGCAGGCGCGCCTGCCGATGACGCGCTTTGGCGTCATGAAGCACCTCAAAGTCCTGGAAGAGGCCGGGGTGGTGACGTCGCGCAAAGTAGGGCGCAAGAAATTACACTACCTGAACCCGGTCCCGATCCAGCAGGTCTACGACCGTTGGGTCGGCAAATACGCCGCCCCGTGGGCGCGCGCGCTCACGGGGCTCAAGCACACGTTGGAGGAGGGCGAGGAAAGTATGGACGGGAAGCCGGCGCACGTCTACGAGATCTACATCCGGGCCACGCCCGAGCGGCTGTGGCAGGCTCTGATAGACGGCAAGCTGACGCGACAATACTACTTCGGCTGCCGCGTCGAGTCGGACTGGCGGCCAGGCGCCCCTTACCGCCTTGTCGACGATGCGGGCTCGACACTGGTCGAGGGCGAGAACATCGAGGTCGACCCACCGCGCCACCTCGTGCAGACGTTCCGCGCCACGTGGGCGTCGGAGGTCGGGCGCGACGGCCCCTCGACGGTCACCTGGGAGATCGAGCCCATGGGCCGCGCCGGCGAAACGTGCCGGCTCACGCTCGTCCACGACGGCATCGACCCCGCGAGCGCCCGGGGCAAGGAAATCGGCGCGGGCTGGGCGCAGATCCTCTCCGGCCTCAAGACGCTGCTCGAGACCGGCGAGCCTCTGGTTGTCAGCGCATAGGACAAGAGGGGGATCGCCTAAGCCCGGCTACCGGCCACTATGCCTGGCTACCGGCCACTATGCCTGGCTATCGGTCACTAAGCCCGGCTACCGGCTACTATACCCGGCTATCGGCTACCGGCTACTATGGGGGACTCGTCCATGCCAGAGCTGTCAGAGATTAGCGACGGCTTCATGAGGCAGGCGCTGCACAAGACCAAGAGTTATTGCATCGTCATCTTGAAGGCTGGGCCGAACAGATATGAGCCCGGCGTGGATACGATCATCTGGGAACATGGGCGCCGCAACTTCGCGCTCCGCGTGGACGAGGCGCTCCCCATCGTCTGTCCCGTCGCGGATGGGAGCGATGTCTCGGGCGTCGGCATATTCAACTCTACAGTCGAGGAGGCGCAGGAAATAATGGACGAAGACCCGGGCGTCCAAGCCGGGGTCTTCGTCTACGAACTCCATGCCTGCCGGAGCTTCCCAGGGGCCAGTTTGCCGGCGTGACGGATGTCGCGCCAGGCAACACAGGAGGAGGGGGAGGTGTCCTGTCATGACCGCTCCACTCACCACCTCTGACGAACGCTATGCAACGCTGGTCGACGCGCTCCCGGGCGATGCGGACGTCACCCTCGGCTCGCCGGGGAAGAAGGGGTTCGGCTCGTCGGCCTTGCAGATCGGCGGCAAAATCTTCGCTCTGCTCGCCGAGGGCAAGTTGGTGGTCAAACTCCCCCGGCAGCGGGTAGATGCGCTCGTCGCCGCCGGAGAAGGGCGGCGCTTTGATCCCCGGCGCGATGGCCGGCTCATGAAAGAGTGGCTGGTCGTAGAATCGATGTCCGACGAGAGATGGCTGTCCCTGGCGAGAGAGGCGACGAAGTTTGTCGCCGCACGACGCTGAACAGGAGTTATGCGCAAAGAGACCTCGTGCGCAACGCTGTCGCGCACGAGGCCTGTCGCTACCAGTGACCACTCGGATCGCGCGTGCCCCGGGGAGTTGCCCCTGCGCGACCGCTCAAGCTATTGCGCGAGACCCTCCGTGCTGCGCAGCGTAGTGTGGTCAGGGGCGAACACGGTCTGCTCGGCCACGAAGCCCTGGCCGTTCGCCGACCGCACCACCGCGCCGTGGATCGGGGCGAAGCCGGGGAGCAACCGGTTCACGTCGATGTTGTAGCGGGCCGTGGGCGCCACGTAGACGCGCCGGGTCGCCGTCTGGCCGTCGCTGCCGTAGAAGGTCGCATCGACCGGCACGGTCACCCCCGACGGGTTGTAGAGCAGCAGGAACTCGCTGTTGCCCTGCGTGTTGCCGCCCGGGAAGCTCCAGCGCACCCCCGCGCCGTTGCGCCCGAACACGTCCGAACCGGCCACGTTCGCGCCGTTCGGTGAACCGAAGTATTCCGGGCGCTCCACAACGATCAACTGGTTACTTGTGACGACGCTGGCGATGCCGCTGGCGTTGAGCGTGTCGTTGAGCTTGATGTTGGCCCGGCTGCGCGCCGCCACCAGGACGGTGCGGCTGCCCAACGTATTCCCGCTCGCCCCAAAGAAGCTGGCCGTGACGCTCGCCGGCTGGACGCTCGGGTTGAGGATGGTGAGGTAGGTCTCGAAGCGGTTGACGGTCGTGCCCTCGGCGAACAGCCAGTTCGCCGACGCGCTGTTGGTCCCGGCGCGGGTCGTCTGACCGTAGCCGTTCGAGCTGAAGGTCAGGGTGCGCTCCACGACGACCGGGCGGTCCGACATGGCGACGATGCTGACCGACTTGCCGGGGAACTGCGCGTTGATGTCCACCACGCCGTTGCTGTGCGCGGGGACCGTCACGGGCACGCTCTTGCCCGCGCCGCCGCCCAGCGGCAGGATCTGCAGCTGCACGTGCGCCGGGGTGGTCTGGTCGGGATTCAGAATAGAGACGGTCTCGCGGAAGGAGAGGCCGGTGTAGCCCTCGGCCAGGTACCAGGTCTGCCCCAGGCCTGTGTTGCCGAGCAAGGCGTCACCGTCGCGCCCGTTGCGAATCGAGTTGATCTGCGCGCCGATGGCGCGGTCGGACTCGACCGCGAGGCCGAACGAGCCCTGCGGGAGGCCGAGGCTGGCCACGGCCACACCGGTCTGGGCGTGCGGGTTGGCCGTCACGGGCCTGGTATAGGTCGCGCCGGACGCGAGGTAGAAGGTGAGCCGGACGCTGGCCGGCTGGCCGTTCGTATTGAGCAGTTGCACGAACGCCTGCTCCGTCGTCGTATTGGTCCCACCCGCGAAGTAGAATCGGTTCGCGAGCGTGAGGGCACCGTTCAAGGTGGCGACGGCGGTGACGCGGCTGCGATTGCCGACGGCGCTGACCGTGTTGGACCCGGCCAGCAGGCGGCCCGGCGCCGTGAACGTGGCCGTGAAGGAGCCGTTCGCCGTGGCAATGAACGTGGGCGTCGTCGAGAGCGCCGCTCCGTTAAGGGCGAGTGTGACCTGCTCCTGGCGGCCGAAACCGGCCCCGGTCACCGTGACGCGGTCGCCGGGCCGCACCGTCCCCGCGCTGAGCGTGATCGACGGGGTCAGGGACTGCACGACGATCCCGGCGCTAGCCGTGCGCCCGCTCGTAGCCCCTGTCGCCATCACCGTGTGCGCGCCGAGCCGGAGGCTGTAGGGAATGCTGAGCCCCGTCGCGGGGAGCGTCCCCTGCCCATCCGCCTTCGCGGTCGTGGCGGCGCGCGGCGCGCCGGCGATGGCCAGCGACACGGTCTCGTTCGGCGCAAAGCCGGTCCCCGAGACGGTCACCACGCCGCCGCGGTTGGTCGTCGTGGGTGACACGGCGAGCGTCGCGGTGACGACCGGGCCGGCCGACGGCGAGACGCTCGCCGTGCCGGTCGAGGCGGCCAGTGTCGTGGTCGGGGGCGCCGTGCCGGTCGGCGTGGCCGCCGTAGCGCTGGCCGTCGCCGTAGCGGTCAGGGTCGCGCTGGGAGAAGACGTGGGCGTGGAGGTCGCGACCGCGGTCGCGCTAGCGGTCGGAGTTGATGAGGTCGGGGTCGTCGTGGTATCGGCGGGAAGCGCGGCCCTCGCGGCGCCGGGCGTTATTAAGACAGGCGCCGCGAGGGCGCCGGTCAGCGCTAGGGCAAGCAGGGCGCCGCGTTTGCGCATGGTAGCCATCGGTCTGTACGTCCTTTCGAGTCGTGCCGTGGTGTGCTCCGGGGGACGCAAGTGATGGGGACGCAAGTGATGGGCACAGTGTGCGCCACGGGCGATGGGCAACGATTTATGTAATGGTGCAATTTCCGTACCAATGGGGCGCGCGACGACGGCGCCACGCGCGCGGTAGCCGATCGGTGGATCGGCCGCCGGCTCGCGCTCTCGTATCGTCGCGGCACTGCTCCTCTCCTCCTCAACGGCGTGAGCCTCTACCAGGCGAACGGCCCCCTCTCCCCCGAAGCCCTGCGCGTGCCGCGCGGGCGCGACGTGGCCTGGCAAGCAGTCGTCGGAGGCTTGGAGGCTTATCCGTCCATGGCGAGAATTAAGATGGCGCTGGGCCCTGGGCCCGCGGAACCACATCGGCTGGCCGGCTTAGACGGCGTATACTGGGAAGGTGACGTCATCCCTTGTCGCGGCGGATCGCGCAGCGGCGCCCGGGCACACCCTGAGCGTCGTCCTGATCTCTACCTACGAGCTGGGACGCCAGCCATTCGGGCTGGCCTCGCCGGCCGCATGGCTACGAGAGGCCGGCGCGACCGTGATTACCCTCGACCTCGCGGTTCAGCCCTTGGACGAGGGGGCCGTGGCGGCGGCCGGCCTCGTGGCCGTCTACGTGCCTATGCACACGGCCACGCGCTTGGCTGCGACGCTCCTCCCCCGTATCAGGAGGCTCAATCCCCACGCGCGCCTGTGCTGCTACGGCCTCTACGCGCCGCTCAACGCCCCGTACCTGCGTACCCTCGGGGCCGACACTATCATCGGCGGCGAGTTCGAGGAGAAACTTGTCGAACTCGCCGCGCGGCTATCGCATCCACCGGGAGCGCCTGGACGTATACAAGACACCCCCACGACCGGCCGGCGGATCGTCCCGGGCGAGGACGCCGCCGGCGGCGAACACGGTGGTAGCGACGGGGTCCAGCTGGCAGCCGGCGCTCCCGGGGACGGCGTTGAGCCAGGGCCACTCATCTCGCTCGGCCGGCAGCGATTCCGCGTGCCCGCTCGCGAAGGGTTACCCGCATTGACGCGGTACGCGCACCTGACGCTGGCGGACGGCGCGCTGAGGACGGTCGGGTACACCGAGGCGACGCGCGGCTGCAAACACCTGTGTCGCCACTGTCCCATCCCACCCGTCTACGGCGGCCGGTTTCGCGCGGTGCAGCAGGAGGTCGTGCTGGAGGACATCGCGCGGCAGGTAGCGGCCGGAGCGCGCCACATCACCTTCGGCGACCCCGACTTCTTCAACGGCCCGACCCACGCCCTGCGCATCGCGGAGCGCCTGCACGCGCGATTCCCCGACCTGACCTACGACGCCACGATCAAGGTCGAGCACCTCCTGGCACACGCGCGCCTATTGCCCCGGCTACGTGAGACCGGCTGCCTGTTCGTGACCAGCGCCGTCGAGGCGGTCGACGAAGCGACCCTCGCGGCCTACGACAAGCGGCACACACGCGCCGACTTCGTGCGCGCCGCCGGCCTCTGTCGTGAGGTCGGTCTTACCCTCAATCCAACCTTCGTCACCTTCGGCCCCTGGACCACGCTCGATAGTTATGTCGACTTGCTTGCCCTGATCCGGCAGCTGGATCTGGTGGACGCCGTGGCGCCGATCCAGTACGGCATCCGGCTGCTCATCCCGGCCGGCTCGCTGCTGCTCGACCTGCCCGAGGTACGCGCCCTCGTGGGTCCATACGACCAGGAGGCGCTGGCCTACCCCTGGGCGCACCCCGACCCACGTGTCGATAAGCTGTGTGCGGACGTGCTGGCGGCGGTGGGGCGCAGCCAGAAAAATGGCAAAGGCCGGCGCGAGATCTACCGTGACGTGTGGGCGCTGGCCCAGGGCGCGCGCGGCCTCGCGGGGCGCGAGGCCCTGGCCCTGCTGAAGGTCACGCCGGTCCCGCCCGGCGCGACCGTGCCGCACCTGAGCGAGCCCTGGTACTGCTGAGCGGAGCCCACCGCGGAGCAGTTGGCTTCGGATCACATCTAGAGGATCACTCACTCCCGCCTGCGCGGCGAGGCCCCTCAGGTCATGACCGCCCTGCGCACCCTCGCCCTCACCCTCATCAAGCGCGGTCTACTCGATGAACGTCAGCCCCTTGATGCGCCGCAGCGACGCCTGCCAGTGCCATCCGCCGCCCAAGCGTTCGAGCAGATTGACGGAGATGATGGTCTCGGCCATGCGCACGGGCATGTCCTGATCGAGAAACCAGTTCCACGGTATGGATAACAATGTGCAGTGGAACAAGGGGGTGGTCGGACACGTATCGGGCAATATGTGTCCGCCGACGCCGCGCGCTGTCAGGCGCCATCCTTCCCCAACGCAGGCCTGATCGTCGAGGACCCGCGACACGACAACCTCTTCACCGTCGTGCACGACCTCATCATGACCGGCACGGCGCGCCACGCCGGCCTGGTGCTGCCGACCACCAGCCAGATCGAGCACGTCGACCTGCACAAGGCCTACGGCCATCGCTCGCTGCAGTATAACCACGCCGCGATCGCCCCACTCGGCGAGTCCAAAAGCAACGGGACGTGCTGAGGCTGCTGACAGTGGCATGGGCTACGACGAGCCGTGGCTGCGGCAGGGGCCGCGGCGTTGCGCGCCCTGCTCCACCAGAGCCCGCGCCCCTTCGGCAAAGACACGAGCGTGTGGACGTTGGACCTGGCCGCCGCTGTCGCCTACGCGCAGGGTTGACCGCCGCGCGCGTGAGCGGGGTCGCGTGTGAGCGGGGTGACGATCCGCACCACGCTGGCCGCACCACGCTGGCGCGCCTGGGTGTGCGCTGGCGGCGCGCCAAAGCGTGGATCACCAACCCCGACCCGGAGTACGCCCGAAAAAAAGCGCGGCGCGACCGCCTGATCCGGCTGGCCCAGGCCCATCCCGACTGGCTGCGCGGCTGCGAGGATGAGGTCTGGTGGAGCCGCCTGGCCCATCCCGCCCTCCACGCCTGGCAGGATGAGGCCCGGCCCCTGCGGGTGGTCGCGCAGACGGTCGCGCGCGCCGACCCTGCCCCCAAGGCCATCGCCTGCTACGGGCTCCTGACCCGCTCCTGACCCGATCCTGGAACGCCGACCGGCGCCGCGCCGAGGAACTCTGGCTGCGTTTCGTTGACGGCCGGCCCGTGAGCGCCGTCACGATCGACGTCCTGGCCTGGCGCGCCGCCCAGGCCGCCGCGCACGGCAAGCGCGCCGTGCTGCTGGTGTGGGACAACGCCTCCTGGCACGACTCCCAGATCGGCGATGAGCGCCGCTCGTAGGCCACCGCGTCTGTGAATCGCTCATCGATGCTCTGTCCCCCCCGTCACGCATGCCCGTGCAAGGCGCAGTTCAATGACTCCCTATCCATCGCGATCATCACGATCACGCGATGGCGCCGCCGCCATCCACGCGCACGGTGGAGCCGGTCGCAAAGGGCGTCGTGAGAAGGAACATGACCGCGTTGGCGATGTCCTCCGCTTGTCCGATGCGGCGGGCCGGCAAGCGCTGCGCGGCGCCGGCGAACAGGGTGTCGCGCTGGCCACTCTCCATGCCCGCCCAGATCGACGTCTCGATCAACCCGGGCGACACGGCATTGACGCGCACCGGCGCGAGTTCGAGCGCCAAGCCGTGCGCCAGGGCTTCCAGGGCCGCGTTGATGGCGCCTTGCAACACCAACGTCGCGGACGGTCGCACACTGAGGGTTCCAGAGACGAGCGTCAGGGAACCCCCGTCACGAATGTGCGCGGCGCGGGCGACCCGATATGCGCCCCAAAACTTGCTCTCCATCGCGGCCTTGGCGTCTGCGAGACTGAGGGTCCGGACTGGACCGGTCGCCGTCTGAGCGGCGGAGACGACCACATGGTCCCATTCGTCCACGGGCGCTAGCAGCCGCTCGACCGCCTCGTCGTCCCCTGTATCGAGGACGACGGCCGTGGCCGCGCCCTCAAGCGTCGCGAGGGCCGCGTCGAGCTTCGCTCTGCTGCGCGAGGCGATGGTCACCGTCGCTCCGGCACGGGCCGCGGCCGTGGCCACGCCGAGACCGATGCCCGAACTCCCCCCGACGATCAGCACACGCTGACCATGAAGCACGCTGTCCATAGTCGTTCTCCCCTCGACTCAGGCCGTCCGAGATTGGACCAACGGCGATCCTATGATGGCGCGGCTGATCACGCGGAGGGCGTGCGGAAGTAGTGGCCCTGGTCGAGATCGTCGATGAGCCCAGGGTGCGTGGGCTGCCAGTCCAGCAGCTCGCGGGTCAGGACGCTCGAGGCCGGACTGTCGAGCCCGAGGAAGCTGGCCAGGAACCCGAAGTGCGCGCCGGCGTCCTCCGGTGAGATGGCGACCACCGGCACGCTCAGATGCCGCCCGATCACCTCGGCGATGGCGCGCACCGGCACGCCCTCATCCGCGACCGCGTGCAGCACCGATCCTGCTGGGGTCCCCTCCAGCGCCAGGCGGAAAAGTCGCGCGGCATCGAGCCGGTGCACCGCAGGCCAGCGGTTGGACCCGTCGCCGATGTAGCCGGAGACACCCTTGTCGCGAGCAATGCCGACCAATGTTGCGACGAAGCCGTTGTCCCCGTCGCCGTGAACCGTGGGAGGAAGGCGCAAAACAGACGAGCGGACGCCGCGTGACGCGAGGGCGAGCGTCACCTGCGCCGTGCCTAGCCGGGTCGCCGGACCGCCCAGAGCGACCATAGCCGGGTCGGGACTCTGCCCGTCCCTTCCGTCCGATTCGGCGGCCACACGCCCCCGCGCGATGCCGAGCGTCCCGGAGGCGATGACGAACGGTCGATCCGACCCGGCGAGCGCCTCGCCGAACGTCTCGACGGCACGGCGATCCGCATCGGTTGCGCCTTGGAAGTCTCCCGAGAAGGCGATGTCGTGCTTGAACGCGAGGTGGATCACGCCATCTGACGCGGCCGCCGCACGGTGCAGGCCGTCGAGATCGTCAAGAGTGCCGCGCTGGACGTCTGCCCCGATGGCGGCAAGGGCAGCGGCTGACGCCTCCGAGCGAGCGAGCCCGACGACCTAATGGCCCGCGCCGATGAGCTCGGGAACGACGGCGGAACCGATCCACCCAGACGCTCCGGTAACAAACACACGCATGATAAAGTTCCTCCGTGACTACGGTAGTGGTGATCGTGACGCGCAGTCCGGCGTCGACCGGGTCAGTGACACGCTCGTCGATGCGGCGCGTCACCACGGCCCTGGCCGGGCTCTCCTGGCAGCGGCAGATCAATCGATAGCAGACACTGACATCAGCACTATACCACGTTATGACAGCTGCTAACATGAATGAGAAAGAGAGGTAGACTGACGGCATGAGTCGATGGGAGGCGGACGGTCGCGGCAGGCTTGAGCGGGCAGCCCTCGCGCTCTACGGTGAGCGCGGGTTCGACCGCACTACCGTCGCGGAGATCGCCGAGCGGGCGGGTGTCACGGAGCGCACGTTCTTCCGGCACTTCGCCGACAAACGCGAGGTGCTGTTCCCACCTGAGGGTTCCCAGCACCTGCAGGAGCTCCTCGTGGGCGCCGTTGCCGACGCGCCTGCGTCCCTGGCGCCCCTCGACGCGGTCGCCGCGGGCCTCGAGGCGGCGGGCGCTCCACTTCAGGAGCGCCGCGCCATCGCGCGCCACCGCGCGGCTATCATCGCCGCGACCCCGGAACTCCGTGAACGCGAGTTGATCAAGCTCGCCGCCTGGTCCGCGGCGCTCTCCGACACGTTGCAACAGCGCGGTCTGAGCGACGCAGCCGCGCGCCTCACGGCCGAGGTCGCGATCGCTGTCTTCAGGATTGCGTTCGCACGGTGGGTCGAGGACACCACCGACCGCGACTTTTCGCAGTTCATCCGCGAGTCGCTCGACCAGCTCAAAGCCGTGACCGCGGGCGCATGACCGCTGGGCGTCGGCGGTGTCGCACGCGATGGCGGCCTCCGAATCGGCAACGGTGCGGATCTCACGCGTCCTCCCGTCGTAACGTCGACGCGCCGGACGGACGACGCTCACGATCGTACCGCTTGCGACGGTTGGGGCGTGCGCGACGGCGCTAGCTACACCATCGATGACGACGGTGTAGAGGGCGCCTGGGTGCGGCCAGCCGTCCGGCACGCTGTGGGTGACCACAAACACCGGTACGCCCGTGGGATGAAGGAACCGGCTTGGGACCGCTGCATGCCTCACCACCCCGCCTCGTGCTTAGGGGCTTGTACAGCGATCCGCCAATCGTCGGGAGCGACAGCACCGTGTACGGCTTCCTGGACAGCGGGACACGTCACGCGCGCCTGGCCGCCGTCGGACCCGACCGGCGCATCCGCTGGACCTCCACCGCGGCGCTCCCCGTTTGGTGGAGCGCCGAGCCGCCCGACCCGTACCCGGCGCTCGCCCCCACCGGAGCTATCTCCTTCGGCGGCGGCGCCTGCCCGCGGCCAAAGTCCATCCTTTATAGCGGGACCGCGGGGTGCTTGACGACAGTGGGCGCCGACGGGCAGCCCCGCACGCACGTGACTAGGTACGGCCTAACCAAAGGCGGACCACGCCTCCTGGTCGGCCCGGACGGCACGCTGGTGCGGGCGACGATCGGCCCCTATTCTGGATTCGCGGATGGGCAGGCAGCCGACGACGCGCAGCGTAATGTGACTGTTTTCGCGCCCAGCGGGACGACGCGGCGCTTGGGCGCGGGTTGCGCCTGGGCAAACACCGCCTTGGGAGCCGACGGGACGCTCTATGCCGCGACGGCCGCGGAGGGGCGCGAACGGCAGTCTTGCTTGCCGAGCGGTTCCCCGACGAGGCAAGGCAACTCTACCGTGATGGCCTTCACGCCCGCTGGCTCCCGCGTCTGGAGTGCGTCGCTACCGGCGTACTGCGCGGCGGCGAGCTTGTCCACCAATCGCGGGCGTCTGTACATAGCGACGTCCTGTGCCGACGCGCGCGTGTACGCGCTGAGCGCGCACGGCCATGTACTATGGGTGGCCCACGGGTTCGGCAGTGGATTCCCCGCTCTGGCGGTGGATCGTACCAGTGGCGATGTGTGGCTGGCGGATGGCGGCGGCGTGGAGCGCCTCACACCAACAGGCGCGCCGCGCTGGCGGCACCCGTGGCGGCGCGCCCTCGGGGATCGGGTGGCGCTGGCGCTCGACGCCCGTGGTGTCGCCTATGCCTGCGGCGACGACGGGCTACTCCGCGCGCTCAGCCCGGACGGGCGCCTGTTGTGGCAGCGCCAACTGGCCGCGCCGCCGTACGGGTTTACGTCCCCGCCCACCCCCGCGGTTGGCCCGGATGGCGCGCTGTACGTTTCCGATACAGGTGCGGCGGAGATCGTGAGCTTCGCGCCGTAGCTGAGCGATTCCACCTCCTGCTCCTGCTGCGCTCGAGGACGAGCTTCGACGTGGCGCGCCGGCAAGCGAACGTCTATCAGCATCGCGCGATCGGGATCAACGTTTAAACGTTTAGTTGTACTAAATCAGTGCCAGGCCGATGCCTGGTTCGGAATCATACGCTCCAGGAGACCTACAACAGGTCGAAACTGCGCACATACCCCGCACATACCCCCTGAACGTCTGAATGGTATAAATGGTGCAAGCAGTTGCTCAGGTCGAAAAGCTTAACAGAGAGGGGGCGCGTAGCATGGACCCGGCGGCGGTATTGGTCGCGGTTCTCTACCACCCGGCGAAGGCGGGGGCCGCGGAAACAAGCGAGCGCATCGCCGCCGGCATCGCACAGATCGGGGCGGGCGCGGCCCAGATCCTCTCACTCCACGATCTCGACCCCGCCACCCTGCGGGGCTGTGCGCTCGCCATCGTCGTGGGGGGAGACGGCTCTATCCTCGGTGCGGCCCGCCTGTGCGCGCCGCTCGACATCCCGCTGCTCCCGATCCAACTGGGCAGGCTGGGGCTGCTGGCCGAGATCGAGGCGCATGACGTCGACGTGGTCTTGCCCTATTACCTGCGCGGCGACTGCTGGCGAGACGGTCGCCTGATGCTGTCGGCGGCGCTCGACGACGGGCAGGGCGAGGACATCCTGGCGCTCAACGATGTCGTGGTCGCGCGCGGCGTCAGCTCCGGCCCGATCCGCATAGATGTGACGCTCGGGGGTCACCGCTACGGCACGGTCTGGGGCGACGGCCTCATCGTGGCCACGCCGACGGGCTCGAGCGCGTACACGCGCTCGGCGGGCGGGCCTATCATCCACCCCGCGGTGGCGTCGCTCTCGCTGACGGCCATCGCCCCGCAGTCCGGCCCCCCGCCACTCCTCGTGGTCCCGGCCGACGAGTCCGTGAGCTTGCGCGTGACCACCGACGCGTCCAGTTGGGTTCTGCTCGCCGACGGGCTCGTCCACGCGCAGCCTCTATCGGGGATGACCGTGACGGTGGCGCGCGCGCCCCACGACGCCGTCTTCTTGCGGCGCGGCGACCGCTACCGGCTGCAGCGTCGCCTGCGCGATCTCCTCGTCGGCGACCCGCGGCCCCGCGCCGGCGCGTCCGAATAGCTCACCCCCCATGCCGGCTACTTGTCGGCCGATCTCGGCCTCGTTGTCTTTCTTGCTCGCGCCGATCCTGGTGTCGTCCGTGTCGTCCGTGTCGTCCGTGTCGTCCGTGTCGTTCATGCCGCCGCGGTGGAAGAGATTGGTCCCGCGGTCCTCGGCATGAGCGCGGCGACGGTCACGCCTGTATCCTCCACGCCTGTATCCTCCACGCCTGTGTCCTCGAGCTCGTTGCGCGGCGCCTCCGCGAACGAGCGCAGGAAGGCCTTCCTTGGAGGCGCCCGTAGACGGCATCGAACGGCGCGGACGTTGTGGCCGCGATGGACGAGGTGATGGCGAGGTGACGAGGTGATGGCGAGGTGGCGAGGTGGTGACGAGGTGGTGACGAGGTGGTGACGAGGTGGTGGCGAGGTGGTTGCCGCCGGATCAGCTGACGTCGCAGGTAAGCACGCCGGGAGAGCAGCGCAGGCGCACCCTATCGCCCGCGCGCTCGATGGGGACATCCAGCGCGGCGCCCTCATCGAAGGCGACGGTCTCGCGCACGACCAATCGCTCGCCGTTCACCCGAAACCCAACCGGATACCCCCAATCCGCCACCCCGCGCATAAGGTTGAATGCGCGGCGGGCCGGCCAATCGGGCGTGACGATGAAATCTTCCGGGCGCGGCGCCGGGGCGTGCGACACACCTGTCGGGGGCTGCGGCCGAGGCATGAGTGTCCCGGCCGCGAGCGCGGGCGCCACCGCGACGAGCAAGCGCGCGCCCTCCTCCGCGCACAGGCGCTCGGCTCCGGCGTACGAGATGCCATCGGGTAAGGCGAGCGGCTCCCGGACCGCGATGGCGCCCGTGTCGGCCCCCGCGTCCATCAGGTGCACGGTCACGCCAGCGCGCTCCAGCCCGTCGTGGAATATCCAGAACAGCGGGGCCGGACCACGGTAGGCCGGCAACAGGGAGGGGTGGACGTTGAGCGCGCCATGGCGGGGCAGGCGCAGCAACGCGGGGGGCAGTAGGCGCGGGAAGCAGGCCACGACGAAGAGGTCGGGCCGCAGATCGCGTAGCGCGTCGAGCGTGTCCGGGGCGGCCAATCGGCCGGCCTCGAGCACCGGGACACCCGCTGCCCGGGCCAGCCCGACGATGCCCCGTCCCGAGGGCGCCATGGGCAGCGCGCACGTACCCGCAGAAGGCTTCGGGGGCGCGAGAGGGCGGATCGACGGCGCCCCCGGCGGATACGACGGGGGCGAGCTTGTGAGCGCGACGGCCGACGGGCGCGGGACCACGACGGCGCGGACCTCGACGCCCGACCGCAGCAGCGCCTCGAGCGGCGGGCGCGAGAATTGGCACTCCATGCCGAAGAAGATGACCCGCATGCGTCGCCGCTGTGCCCCCGTCCGGCTTTTAGGCGATAATAATGGGAGAGAGCGCCAGCATAGTCGTGTGGCGCGCCCCCATCACTAGTTTGTGGAAGGACACGCATCATGGCAAGGATGGTCCAGTGCGTCAAGCTCGGGCGGCTGCTGCCGGGGCTTCCGCGCCCCCCGTACCCGGGCGAGCTCGGCCAGCGCATCTACAGAGACATTTCGGCGCAGGCCTGGAACATGTGGCAGCAGCAGAAGGTCGTGCTGATCAACCACTACGGCTTGGTGCTGGCCGACCCGGATGCGCAGCAGTTCATGCGAGAGCAGATGGAGGAGTTCCTGTTCAACGAGCAGGAGCAGATGCCCGAGGGCTGGTCGCCCGAGGGCAGCGCCGGGGGCAAGGGCGCGCCGGTACCCGCGAAGAAATAGGTATCAGCCCTCGTACCGCCCGTTGGGGAGAAGTTCGCCTCAGCGGGTCGTGTCGAGCACGGTCACGCTGGCCGATGGCAGCGACGCGGGCGACGCCGACCGCCGCTGTGGAACGAAGGGTAGCCGGTCTCGCAACGGCGCGGGTATCCAAACCCAGGGGTCGGAACGCACGGCGCCGGGCGTCTGGATGGACTCGACGACCAGGTGATTAGCCCGGTCGTCGAGAGCGAGATCGACGGGCGCAAGGCCGGCCGCGACCACGCGACGCACGCGCCAGCGCCGCGTGTCCAGCACGCTCACGGCGTTGGCGAACACGTCCGTGACGAACGCCTGTCCCGTGCTGAGTGGACCTTCCCGGGTCGGTAGCTGCCGGCCACCCCGCGACGCCATTGAGCAACGCCAACACCATGACCAACGCGAGTCCTACTCCAAAGCGACGCGGCGCCGCGAACCGATAGCCATGCCGTGCGTACACCATCGTCGCCATACCTCTCCTCTCTATCGCTCGGCTACCGCCCTGCGCGATGCGACAACACGCGCAGCTCGGGCACGATGGTGAAGCGCAGCCGGCGGTGCGCCTCGCGCAGGGCCGCCTCGACCTCCTCGGGGGCCTGCCCACGGGCGAAGATGAAGCCGAGGTACTGCGCGCCCTCCGGCAACGGCACGACGGGGTGCTGCACAGGGATGGTGATGTCGATCTCCTCGACGCCCGCGACGGCCCGGGCTTCCTCCAGCCCCTCGACGCCGCGCAGGATGCCCGCGCGCGGGATGGGAATCATCATGACCCCGCCAGCGCGATCCTCGCGGCGCGGCGGCGCGCCGTCCAGCCCCATGGCGCCGCGCAGGATAAGCTCCTCCAGCGACATCTCCTCGGTCCCGAACCGCAGGATCTTGGCGCACAGGCCGCCGATGGAGCGTCCCGCCACCTCCACCACCCACGGCGTCGGATCGTCGCGACCACCGGAGTCATCGATACGCAACTCGGCGTGGACCGGCCCCTCGCGCAGGCCGAGCGCGGCGCATGCGTGCGCCGCGGTGGCGACGATGGCCTCCCGCGTGGCCGCGGGCAGGCGCGAGGGCGTGACGTAGATGGTCTCCTCGAAGAAGGGGCCGACGAGGGGGTCGGGCTTGTCGAAGAGGGCCAGCGGGGTCAGGCGCCCCGCGGCGAGGATGCCCTCGAGCACGACCTCGACGCCGGGGATGTAGTCCTCGACCAGGATGTGGCGCGAGGGGCGCGCGCTGCCCTCCTGGTTGGCGCACAGCACGATGGAGCGCGTGCGCCTGAAGGCGCGCACCAACTCCGCCGGCGTGTCGGCGCGAATCACGCCCTGGCTGCCCGAGAGCGTGGTGGGCTTGACCACGCAGGGATACGAGACCTCTTTCGTGATCTCGGCCGGGTCGTCGTCGGCGTGGTAGAGGCGAAAAGAGGGGCTGGGGACGCCGGCCGTGGCGAAGCGTTGGCGCATCACACTCTTGTCGCGCGCGGCGAGCGCCGCGTCGGGGCTGTTGTGCGGGAGCCCGAGCCGCGCGCCGGCCCGCGCGGCGATGACGGTCGCCCCGTCATCGACGGCGAGGATGGCCCCGACCGGGCGCTCCCGGGCGTAGGCGACGAGGTCGCGCACGGCGCGGTCGGGGTCGCGGAAGTCGAGCGGCAGCGTGGGACGCCAGTGGCGAGCCAGCGGGCGGGGCATGTCCAGTCCTCGCACCACCTCAAGGCCCAGCCGCCCCGCCGCCTCGACGAACGCCGCGCCGCGATAAGTGACGCCGCCCATCAGCAGGATGACGCGCTTGTTCGAGTGTTGCGTGACCATTATCGTCACTGTACCACGCCGGCCTTGCCTCTACCCGTCTACCTGGATACAGTATCCGGGGCGCGGCCGGCAGCGCCGTACACTCCGACGATTGACCGCCGGCCTGGCGCGCCCGTACCCTATAGTGACTAGGCTATACGCTATTAGGGTACGGGCACTGGGGGCGACACATGGCGCGACAGGGCGTGGGGGGGCAAGCGGTGAACGCGCGTCGCGCGCTCCGCGTCGCGCGCTCCTGCAATGAGGCGGCCAATGCGATGGGGGCTATGCGCGTAGCAGCGCGGCGGCCGTCCACCCTGCGTTGGCCCGCCTATATCGCCGTCCTCGGTACGCACCGGGCCGCGTGCCACGGCGACCTGCATCGCATGTCAGGGTCTGAGGCCGCGCGCGCGACGTTTGTCGTCATGGCTCATCGCGCCAGGATTAGGAGAGGCATCGGCGTAGATTCGAACTGACCAGGCATCCAGAGGCCCGCGTCGGAGTAGATACTCCGGCGCGGGCCTTTTTTTATTGGCGAACCGCCGGAACACCAAGAGGATACGAGAGGAGGCGACATCAATCCCTTCCACCCTTTCCACGAGCTGGCGCCGATCACGGCGTACTATGCCATGCTCCCCATCCTGGACGGCTTCAACTGGTCGGAGTGCCTGCGCGAGACCGCGGAGGGCGAGTGATACCTGGTCGTCTTCCGCTCGGTGCGCCGGGAGACGGCGGATGTAGCCCTGCTTACGGAGTTCGACGACCACGCCCACATGGAGGCCATGGGCGTGGGTGGGCTCATCTACTATTTCAAGGGCCAGCTGAGTGAGCGCCGCGAGTGCCTGTCGTTCTGCTTGTGGCGCACGCGAGAGCAAGCCAGGGCGGCGCTCCACCTGCCGCGCCATCAGGACGTGGTGCGCGCGGCGCGCGAGATGTACGAATCGTACGTCCTGGAACGCTACGTCATCGCCACGCATGCCGGCTCGTCCGCGATCGAGCTGCGTCACGCGCTATGAAGCGGCTCCAGGAGGTATGCTGATTATAGCTCTACAGATCCATGTTGCCCTATAAGGAGGCGCCCGACACGTGCAACGACGGCTCATACCCATCATCATTACGCTGGCGCTGCTGCTGCCAGGTCTGATCGCCGGCAGTTGGGTCGGGTACTACTACACGCACCAGAAGCACCCTGTCCTGCTGCCGGGGCCGCGCGCGCACAGCGCGATGACTGTGAAGCGCGCCTGAAACGCGCCCCACGCACGTTTTTTAGGCGCGCCGGCCCCCGCTGGACGCCTCCAATCGATCGCTGGTGTCGACGCGCGGTCCCGATACGGAACCTGCTCTGCCTTCCTATGCGCGTGGCCGTTGCGGGTCGAGCGCCTGGCGGCTGTGGCCGGGATGGGCCCGTCGTCATTCCACCAGCACTTCCGCACCGTGACCTCTCTCTCGCCGCTGCAGTTTCAGAAACAGTTGCGCATCCGACCGCGCATCATTGTGAGCCGCTAGACCTAGTCTGCGCTTCCCGAAAGCAGACGGCTGTTCAGTTCCAACTCCCCGGCCGCTAACGACCCATACCGACTTTGGACGGCCTTCGCCGCAGCTCCCTGGAAGCAATTGTTCTTGAGGTGGAGCGCGGGTCGCATTGCCGGCTTGCAGACGCCCCAGCCGTCCCGCATGGCCCGACGCCTGCGCGGCACGGACAAGTGCGCCATTGCCGGGTAAACTCGGAACACCGCCCTGACCAGGTCTCGTACTGCCACACACTGTATGGACCTGTAGGAATACCCCACGTGGCCGCCGCCTCACATGGCCGCGGCGCCGATACCTCAGGGGAGCTCCGGGCGCGCGCCGGCGCGGGCCACGGCCGCGGCGCCGAGCGCGAGACCGGCGGCCAGCGCGTCCTCGCCGCGCGCCCCCGTCAGCCAACGAGAGAGGAAGCCGGCGCAGAAAGCGTCGCCTGCGCCGGTGCTGTCCACGACCTCGACCGGCCCCGCGGGGCCGGTCACGCTGTCGTCGCCGGCGCGCCTCCACAGAGCCCCGTGCGCCCCCAGCGTGAGGGCGACCCCGCCATACCAATCGCACAGCGCGCGCGACACCGCCCCCGGGTCGTTCTCTCCGCTGAGCAGGCGCCCTTCGTCGAGGTTGGGAAAGCACAAGTCGGCGCCGCGCGTCCACGCCAGGAAGCGGTCGGATCCCACGGCGGCCAGGGGCGCGGCCGAGGAGGGGTCGACGGAGACGAGCATACCGCGTTCACGCGCCAGCCGGAGCGCCGCCAGGGCGACCGCGCGCGTCTCCTCGTCGAACAAGGTGTAGCCGGAGAGGTGGAGGCACGCGCCGCGCCGGAACAGGCGCACGGGCAGGTGCTCGGGGCGCAGGCCCAGGTTGGCGCCGCGGTCGGTCAGCATGCTGCGCTCACCGGCTCCGTCGAGCAGCGCCACGACCGTACCGGTGGAGCGGCGCGGGTCGACCGCGAGGTACGGCGTCACCCCGCGCCGCCGCAGGTCGTCTGCGTGGAAAGCTCCAAACAGGTCCTTGCCGACGCACCCAACAAAGTGCGTTTCAAGCCCTTGCGCGGCGAGCCAGGACGCCACGTTGGCCCCCGAGCCGCCCGGGCGCGCGTCGATGGCCGACGGTGTGTCGCTCGCCACGGCCACGGGATGCCGCGGGCGCACCACGAGGTCGGTGATGACGTCGCCCACCACGACGACCCGCGGGGAGGCCAAAACGACGGGGCCGGTTATGGCCGACTCGCGGCCACGGCGGCGGATACACCGGTCTCGTGGCCGCGCTCCGTGTAGGCGCGCGCGATGCGGGCAGCCAGTCGCGCGTTGTTGCGCACGATCGTTTTGTTGACCTGCAGGCTCGCGCCGCCCGTGGCGCGCTGAAAGTAGTCGAGCAGGAAGGGGCTGACCCCTTTGCCCCGCAAGCCGTGACGCCCAACCTCGGCCAGGCCCTCGGCCAGCACGCGGTCGTGCACGTCCGGGTCGAGTTGCTGCGCGGTGGGGATGGGGTTGGCCACGACAAGCCCCGTCAGGCCCGCGCCCAGCGCCCGCTGCGCCGCGATCACCGCCGCGACCTCCTCCTCCGTCTCGATCGACCAGTCGAGCGTGTGCCCGGAGTCCGCGAGGTAGAACCCGGGGAAACGCCGCGTGCGATAGCCCAGCACCGTCACATTGAGCGTTTCCAGGCGTTCGAGGGTGGCGCCGACATCCAGGATGGACTTGACCCCGGCGCACACGACCGCGATCGGGACGCTGCCGAGCGTGACGAGGTCGGCCGACTCGTCCCAGCTCTCGCGCGCCTCGCGGTGCACGCCGCCGAGCCCGCCCGTGGCGAACAGGGTGATCCCGGCGCGGGCGGCCAATAGCGCGGTACTGGCCACCGTCGTGGCCCCGTCTCCACCGCGCGCCAGCGCGATCGGGAGGTCGCGCACGCTCAGCTTGGGCACGTCGGGCGCCGTGGCCAGGCGCTCGATCTCCCCGGCCGATAGCCCGACCGTGGCCACGCCGCCCACGACACCGATGGTGGCCGGCGTCGCCCCCTCGTCGCGCACGATGCGCTCGAGCTCGGCCGCCACGGCCAGATTGTCCGGCCGCGGCAGGCCGTGCACGATCAGCGTCGTTTCGAGCGCCACCACCGGCCGCCCCGCGGCCAGCGCCCTCGCGACCTCGTCCCCCACGCGCACTCTATCCACCATATCCGCCATAATGCTTCCCACTAGCAGTTTGTCGGAGAGAAGCGAACGCTCCGTCCCGTCTGTGATGGTACAGTGTGAGCATGAGTCGAACATTCAAGACCGTGGATTATGAGGCGGCGCGCAACCTGACGGTGCGCCTGGGCGA
>JAABVA010001539.1_pt1 | contig 24446 bp, 20 predicted proteins | sample 5560331 | NCBI WGS metagenome assembly JAABVA01 (sample SAMN12812661, study PRJNA571458) | rock metagenome | isolation source: Antarctica rocks | place: Antarctica: Victoria Land, Mt New Zealand sud | collected 2016-01-07
CCCGGGAACCACAGCCGGTTCGTCGCGGAGTTGGTGCTGGCGGCGGTCGCGAGGACGACGTCGCGGACGTGCACCGCATCGGACAGCCCACCGCAGGTGCCGACCCGGATCAGCTGCTGCACGCCGTAGTCGCGCAGCAGCTCGGTGGCGTAGATCGACGCGGACGGGACGCCCATGCCCGAGCCCTGCACCGAGATCTGCTGACCCCGGTAGGTGCCGGTGTAGCCGAGCATCCCGCGGACCTCGGTGTAGCAGGTCGCGTCGGTGAGAAAGGTCTGGGCGATCCACCGGGCCCGCAGCGGGTCACCCGGGAAGAGGACCCGCTCGGCGATCTGTCCGGGCTCGGCCCCGATGTGGATGCTCACGGCGCGCATCCTGCCGCACGGCCTCCGGCGAGCTCAGGCGAGCCCAGTCGAGCCCACATGAGGTCAGGCGAGCCCAGTCGAGCTCACATGAGGTCAGGCGAGCCCAGTCGAGCCAGTCGAGCTCGGAGGAGCTCAGGCGAGGCCGCCGACCGCGGAGCCGATGCCGAAGGTCACGACCATCGCGGCCAGACCGACAGCGGTGTTGCGCAGGGCAGCCCGCGCGGTGGGCGCCCGACCGAGGCGTGCGGCGACGTACCCGGTCGTCGCCAGTCCCACGACCACGGCAGCGAAGCACACCGGCACCCGCCAGGCCGGCGGCGGCAGCAGGATCGCGAGCAGCGGCAGGAGCCCCCCGACGAAGAACGCACTCGCCGACGCCACCGCCGCCTCCCACGGGTCGACCTGGTCGTCGAGGTCGATGCCGAGCTCGATGTCGGCGTGGGCGGCGAGGGCGTCGCGGGAGCTGAGCTCTGCGGCGACCTCGCGGGCGAGGCGGGTCGGCAGGCCCTTGGCCGCGTAGAGGTGCGCGAGCTCGTCGAGCTCCTCCTGCGGCGCGGTCTCCAGCTCGCGGCGCTGCCGGGCGAGCAGGGCGTCGTTGGAGTCGCGCTGGGCGCGGACCGAGGTGTACTCCCCGCCGGCCATGGACAGGGCCCCGGCGGCCAGACCCGAGACCCCGGCGACGAGCACTGCAGCCGACCCGGACGTCGCGCCGGCGACCCCGACAACCAGGCCCGCGGTCGAGGTCAGCCCGTCGTTGCACCCGAGCGCGGCTGCGCGCAGCCGGTTGAGCCTGCTGACCGAGGTCGACAGCAGGTGCGCGGTCGCGTGCTCGGGGAGGGCGTCGAGGGGGTCCTCACCTGCCTGGAGCGGTGCGGGTGGCGCCACCGGCGTGACCTCCGTGCTGCGAGCGGTCGGGCCGCGGTCCTGCGGCGCGGACGACGCCGTACCCGATGATCGGCGGTCGGGGCTGGCGCTGCCACCGGCGCTGGGACACCGCCCGCCAGCGCGGCGGGTCCGCCGATTAGGTTCACCGGGTGCCTTCCCGCCTGCCCGCTCTCGTCGGGGGCGGGCTGTCCCGCGGGGTGCTCGACCGCGCGCCCGAGCTCCGCGCCGACGAGACCTGGTGGCAGTCCGTCCTCGCCGATCCGCAGACCCTGGCGATCACGGTGAGCCGGTCGCGGGTCGCGCTGGAGCCCGACGCGGGCCGCGAGCACGAGCCGGAGCTCCCGGCGGGCGCCGACACCGGGGACCGCCCGCGCCTCGCCTGGCGGCCGATCGACCAGGCGCCGCCGGGTCAGCGCTACCTGCTGGGCCTCGACCCCGAGGGCCGGGCCCGGGTCGCCGTGCACGCGGCGGAGCCAGGGTCGGACTGGGTGTCGCTGCGCGAGGTCGGGAACGCCCTGGACGACCTGGACGCAGGCGCCGCCACCCACGCCGTCGCCCTCGCCAACTGGCACGACTCGCACCCGTTCTCGGCCCGCGACGGCGGTCCGACCCGGCCCGCCAAGGGGGGCGCGGTCCGGGTCGACCACTCCGGCCAGGAGTTCTACCCGCGCACCGACGCCGCGATGATCGTCCTCGTCCGCGACCGCGACGACCGGGCACTGCTCGGACACCAGCGGGTGTGGCCGGTTGGCCGGTACTCCTGCCTCGCCGGCTTCGTGGAGGCCGGGGAGTCCCTCGAGCAGGCCGTCGTCCGGGAGGTCCGCGAGGAGTCCGGGATCGAGGTCGACGAGGTCGTCTACGCCGGCTCCCAGCCGTGGCCGTTCCCGCGGAGCCTGATGGTCGGCTTCTTCGCGACGGCGGTCGGGGGCATTGCCACCCCGGACGGTGAGGAGATCACCGACCTGCGCTGGTACGGCCGCGAGGAGCTGCGCCGCGCCGTCGACACCCGCGAGCTGTTGCTGCCCGGCCGGGTGTCGATCGCCCGGCGGCTCATCGAGACCTGGTACGGCGGGCCGCTGCCCTACGACTGGTGAGCCCTCCCGCCGGACGGCTGCTCGGGCGGTCTCCGACGTCGAGCCGGGCGTCAGCCGCGGTGGGAGACGACCTCGGTGGCCGCCGGGTTGGTGGCCGTCGTGCCGTCGGGGAAGAGCACCGTCGGGACGACCCGGTTGCCGCCGTTGACGCTCTCGACGAAGCGCGATGCCTCCCGCGCCCGGTCGTCGGTCTCCACGTCGATCTCGTCGTAGGCGACGCCGCGACCGTCCAGGCCGGCCTTGAGCCGGGCGCAGTAGGGGCACCAGCTGGTCGTGAACAGCAGCGGTCGCTCGGTGGGCACGGCCCAGGCGTCAGCCACGGGTCCTCCTCGGATCGGTCGATGGGGCTGGACGGGCTCGCGACGGGCTGGAGCGTCCGCAGCGGCGGCTGTGTCCGTGGTCGCTGGGAGGATGAACCCGTGCCGACCGCGACTGCTTCCCCCAGCCTGCCGGCGCCGCCGTCGGGCGCCGAGGCGGTGCTGGTCGGCCTCGATCCGGAGCAGCGGTCGGTCGCGGCGGAGCTGCACGGGCCGCTGTGCGTGCTGGCGGGCGCCGGGACCGGCAAGACCCGGGCGATCACCCACCGGATCGCCCACGGGGTGCTGACGGGCGCCTACCCGCCGTCGCAGGTCCTCGCCGTCACCTTCACCACCCGGGCCGCCGGGGAGATGCGGGGGCGGCTGCGCTCCCTCGGCGTCGGGGGCGTGCAGGCGCGGACGTTCCACTCCGCGGCGCTGCGTCAGGCGCGCTACTTCTGGCCCCTGGTCAACGGCGCGGAGCTGCCACAGCTGGTCGACTCGAAGCTGCCGCTGGTGGCGGCCGCCGCGCACCGGGCGCGCCTCGGCGCGGACCGGACCATGCTGCGCGACATCGCGTCGGAGATCGAGTGGTCGAAGGTGTCCAACGTCCTGGCGCCGGACTACCCGGCGGCAGCCGCGGCCGCCGGGCGGTCGGTGGCGGGGCTGGCACCCGACCAGCTGTCGCGCCTGATCACCGGCTACGGCGGGATCTGCCGGGAGAACGGGCGCATCGACCTCGAGGACGTGCTGCTCCTGGCGTGCAGCCTGATCGCCGACGTGCCCCGGGTCGCGGCCGCCGTCCGGTCGCAGTACCGCCACCTCGTCGTCGACGAGTACCAGGACGTCAGCCCGCTGCAGCAGCGACTGCTCGATCTCTGGCTGGGCGACAGTCGTGAGGTCTGCGTCGTCGGGGACCCCGGCCAGACGATCTACTCCTTCGCCGGCGCCTCCCCGCGCTACCTGCTCGACTTCCCCCGCCGCTACCCCGAGGCCGCGGTCCGGCGCCTCGAGCGGGACTACCGCTCGACCCCCCAGGTGGTCGCGGTCGCCAACCAGGTCCTGTCCCGCGGCGTCCGCCGGCCGGTCGATGCCGGCGGCACCGGCGCGCCGCTGCGGCTGCGGGCGCAGCGGCCCCCCGGCCCGGCGGTGGAGTTCGCGGCCACCCCCGATGAGGTGGCCGAGGCCGATGCCGTCGCGGCCGCCATCCGACGCCTCACCAGCGGCGCCGGCGCGCTGCCCCCGCGCGAGGTCGCGGTGCTGTTCCGGATCAACGCGATGTCGGCGGCCTACGAGTCCGCGCTCACCGCGGCCGGCGTGCCGTACGTCGTGCGCGGTGCGGAGCGGTTCTTCCAGCGCGAGGAGGTCCGCCGGGCCGTCACCCTGCTCCGAGGAGCGGCCCGGTCGGTCGCCGACGACACCCGGACCGGTCCCGGCGCGCCGCTGGTCGAGGAGGTCCGCGAGGTCCTGGCCGCCGCCGGCTGGGACCCGGCGGCGGCACCCGCGGCGGGGCGGGCGCGCGAGCGGTGGGAGTCCCTGGCCGCCCTCGACGCCCTCGCCGCGGACACCGCCGCCGCCGCGCCCGAGGCCGGGCTGGGGGAGTTCGTCGACGAGCTGGCCGCCCGCGCCGAGGCCGCGCACGCCCCGGTCGCCGACGGGGTCACCCTGTCCTCGCTGCACTCGGCCAAGGGACTGGAGTGGGAGGCGGTGTTCCTCGTCGGGCTGCACGAGGGCGGCCTGCCGCTGTCCCACGCCGACACCGAGGAGGCCGTGGCGGAGGAGCGCCGGCTGCTGTACGTCGGCATCACCCGGGCCCGCAGCCGGTTGCGGCTGTCCTGGTCGGCGGCCCGCTCTCCGGGAGGTCGGTCTCGGCGCAGCCCCTCCCGGTTCCTCGACGGCATCCGGCCGGCCGACCCCCCGAGCTCGCCGGCCGGTGCCGCGGGCGGTCCCAGGAGCTCCGGGAGGACGGTGCGCTGCCGGGGCTGCGGTCGGGCGCTGACCGCGCCGGCCGAGGTGACGGCCGCACGGTGCGCGAGCTGCCCACCCGGCTACGACGACGGTCTGTTCGAGCGGCTGCGCGCCTGGCGCACCGAGACGGCGAAGGCCGCCAACGTGCCCGCCTACGTCGTCCTCACCGACGCGACCCTGGCGCTGGTCGCCGAGCGGCGTCCCGGCAGCGACGCCGAGCTGGTCGACATCTCGGGGATCGGGGCCACCAAGCTCGGCCGCTACGGCGCGGACCTGCTGGCCGTCTGCGCCGACGCGGACGGTTCCGGCCAGCCCGCAGACGCCCGTGCCCAGCCCGCCGATGGGCCCCGCTGACCTGTCGACACCGACCCATCGGGCAACCGGTGCCGCTGGCCTGCCGCTCGGCGCCGCCGCACCTCGAACGGCGCCGCGGCGCCGTTCGAGGTGCGGCGGGCAGTCGAGTGCGCGATGGGTCGGACGGCGCGTCGGCTGCCTCTGACCACCACGCGAGGCCCTCGCGACACGCCGAGGGCGAGACGGTGGTCCTAATCCCGTTGAACACCGGACGCCGGCCCGTTACCGTCCGATGACGGCACTGTCCAGCACAGCCGCCGTCCGTCCCGGCCCCGCGCCCGGATGGATCACCACCCAGCCGTCAGAACCGCGATCCGTGAAGCCAGGAGGTGCACCGTGACCACATCGACCGCCTCGACGATCTCGTCGGCGGAGCGCGCGCCGGCTCACCGGTCCGCGGTCCCGGCCTCGGTGGCCACCGCCGTCCGCACCGGCACCGTCCGCGCCATGCGCGGGGACCTCTTCTCCCGCTCGGGGGAGAGCTCCGCCCCGCGCGCGTCGTCGGCAGCTGCCGCGACCGATGCGACCCCGTTCGCCGTCTTGATCACCGACCCCCGCTGTTCCCGCGGTCGCCCGTGGAGTCCTCCGGTGTGAGCCCTCACACCGTCTGACCTCCCTCAGGCCGCGGAACCCGACATCGGGTCCGCGGCCTTTCCCGTCCCCCGGGACGGGCCGCGGACCGAGGAAGGCAGCCCACCGTGCTCGACCAGACCGTGCTCGACCAGCTCGCACCGACCACCCGGCTCCGGCCCCGAGTACCGGCGACCACCCGCTCGCCGCGGGACCGGTCGCCGGCTGACCGACCGGCCACCCCGGTGACCGTCCGGGAGACCCACGAGAAGGCCGAGCCCGCACCCACGGGGTACCCGACGAGCGGGTACCCGACCCAGGGGCAGCTGACGAGCGGGTACCCGACGGAGGGGCACCCGACCACTGGCCACCCGACCACCGGCTCACCGACCACCGGGCACCCGAGCGCCCACGACGACCGCCCCGATGACGCAGACCGGACCGGCGCCCGCCACCGGTCGATCTGTCCCGACAGGAGGAACGACATGACGAGCACCGCGCGGGGAGCCCCCCGGGTGGCTCTGCGACGGCCGCCGGGCCGATCGCCCGACGCCGGTCCGGCGGGGCCCCACCAGCCCGGACGACCGGGGCCCGACCGTGACGGGCTCGGAGCTCCACGCCCCGACCGGGTTCCGTGCAAGGAGGTCGACCCCGATCTGTTCTTCGCCGAGACACCGGCCGACGTCGAGCTCGCGAAGTCCCTCTGCACCGACTGCCCGGTCCGCAGCGCCTGCCTGGCGGCCGCGATCGCCCGGCGGGAGCCGTGCGGCGTCTGGGGGGGCGAGCTGTTCGACGGCGGGACCGTCGTGCCGCGCAAGCGGCCCCGCGGGCGGCCGCGCCGCAGCGACGCGGCCCTGGACGCGGCCTGGTTCGCCAGGCGCGCGCTGGCGGACCCGGTCGACGAGGCGGCGGTCGCGTGATCCGACAGCACCCGCCGGCCACTGGCCGTACCGGCTCGCCAGCTCCTGGACAGGGACACGCCTCGTCGGAGCGGTCCGGCCGGCGTCGCACCGACAGGTCCGGGCATCGCCCGGTCCGCACACCACACGATCGAGAGGACCACCACCATGTACGGACAGCTGTCCAGCGTTCAGCTCGCACGCGAACGACAGGGAGACCTCCAGCGACAGGCGCAGCTCTGGAGCCAGGCCAGGTCGTGTTCTGCAGCCCGGCGCGCCCACCGCCGTACCGCCCTCGCCCGCCGTCTGGGCAGGGCGCCTCGTCCGGTGGCCACTGGTGTCCTCGACGAGCGCCCGGTCGAGGTCGCCGGCTGAGCGGGACCAGACCGGCTCAGGTCACCGGCTGAGACGGACCGCCGTCGAACCGGCTCAGGCCACCGGCTGAGCCGGTTCGACGGCGACGGTCGCCCCGGCCTGGCCCGGTCGCGCGGCCGTACTCGCGGTGCCAGCCCCGGCGGCGCCGGCCTCGGCGTCCGAGGACGTGTCGGGCGCGCGGAAGCCGGGTACCCACGCCTCCAGCTCCGCCCGGAACGGTGCCGATGCCTCGAGCTGGCTCAGGATGGCCAGCGCCCCCAGCCACACCCGGTGGATCAGCAGGTAGGACGGCGGGAGGTTGATCTTGAACCCGGTGGCACCGTCCCCGCGCGGGTCGTTCACCCGCTCGAACTGGGCCCGCATCCACGCCCGACTGAAGTGGAACACCTCCACGGCGGCCGGCTCGACGAAGGGCGCGAGGTACTCGTAGAGGTCGTCGGGGTCGAGGTCGGCCTGCTCGCGGATGAAGCCGTCGGCCCGCAGGAGCTCGAGCATGCGCGGCCGGTCGCCGTCCAGTGCCGCCCGCAGGACCGGCCCGACGCTGCCCGGCAGCCCGTCGGGCAGCCGCGCGACGGCGCCGTAGTCCAGGACGCCGAGCTGTCCGCCCGGCATGATCCGGTAGTTGCCGGGGTGCGGGTCGGCGTGCAGGAGCCGAGCCCGGGCGGGTGCCGAGAAGTGGAAGCGGCTGAAGAGGAGCCCGGCGTGGTCCCGCTCGGCCTGCGACCCCGAGGCGATGACCTGGGCCAGCGGTGTCCCCTCGAGCCACTCCGTCACCAGCACGGTCCGGTAGGCAGCCACCACCGCGGGCACGACGATGTCCGGGTCGTCGGCGAAGGCGGCGGCGAAACCGGTCTGCGCCTGCGCCTCGTAGGCGTAGTCGAGCTCCTCCAGCAGGCGGTCGCGCAGCTCGTCGAGCAGCGGCCGGACGTCCAGGCCCGGCGCGAGGCTGCCGAAGGCCCGTCCCAGACGACGGACCTGGCGCAGGTCGGACCGGATCGCGTCCCCCGCCCACGGGTACTGCAGCTTCACGGCGACCGCCCGGCCGTCGGACCACACAGCGCGGTGCACCTGGCCGATCGACGCGGCGGCCGCGGGGACGTCCTCGAACTGCCGGAACAGCGACCGCCAGTCCGGCCCGAGCTCGGCTGCCAGCGCGCTGGCGGTCACCTCGGGTGACATGGGGGGCGCCGCCTCCTGCAGGCGGACCAGCTGCTCCCGGTAGGGGCCGATCAGCGTGTCGGGCAGCGCCGCCTCGAACACGGACAGCGCCTGCCCGAACTTCATGGCCCCGCCCTTGAGCTCACCCAGGACGCGGAAGACCTGCTCGGCGCTGCGGGCGCTCACCTCGGCGTTCACCGCGTCGGCCGAGGCACCGCCGATCCGACGACCGATCCCGACCGTCGCCCGCCCGGCCAGACCGAGGGGGAGCCCGGCGAGCTTGAGCGTCCGGCTCAGGGCACTGCGCGGGGGCGGGTCGCTCACGCTCCCATTGTGGTCCGGACGCCTGACGGCGTGCCGCGCAGGGTGCGCGCGGACGCCGAGGACCTCAGGGTGCCGGCCGGACCATCGGCGTCGAGCGCGCGGTCCCGAGCTCCGCACCAGCCCCGATGCCGCACGGGCAGTCCGGGTGCCGGCTCCAGCTGCGCCGCCGCGGCAGCCCGCTCGGCAGCCGGAACTCGACGGTCGCATCGACGGTCGGCGGCTGCTGGCCGCGCAGGTACATGGTCACCTGCAGCACGGCGTGGGCTGCCACCAGCGCGATCAGCACGTCGTCGGAGGCCTCGACGACGCTCTCCGGGTCGAGGGGCGCGTCGCCTCCCCGTGACTGACGCGCCCGGGCCGTCGCCGGGTGACCGGCCCGCGGCCCGGTCTCGAGGCGATCGAGCACCAGGGGCCACGACGGGTCGAGGTCGGCCCGACGGAGGTCGAGGCAGCGCAGGCAGGCCGTCCTGCCCGGCTCCACCAGGGGACCGAGCACGGCGAGGGTCTCACTCACCGTCACGCAGAGATGCGGGACTCCCCGGAGCGACAGCTCCGCGGCCACCTCACGCTCCGCCGCCGATGCACTGGCGAGGACGACGAGGTCCGGCGCGCGCTGTCCAGCGGCGCGCGGCGCCGGGGCGCGCTGTCCCGAGGCCCGACGGGCGCGCACGGAGTCGACCGGAGGCGCGGGCGCGAGCAGCGAGGCCGGTGCCACCTCCGCCAGTCGGCGCCGCAGGCCGTCGTGGCGGCTGGCGCCGACGTCGGCACCGGCGAGGGCCAGCGCACCACGGTCGGACTGGCGGGCGGTGACGGTGTCCCCGGCACTGATCGAGCCGATGCCAGCCGCGCCCAGCAACAGACCGATCGACAGACCGAGACGACCGGAGCCGACCACCTGGACGCTGCTGCAGGCGCGGCGGGCCCACTCGCTGCGCCCGCCGCCGCTGCGGGCCTCGAGCAGGTCCCAGGCAGCGAGGTCGGGCGCCAGCCGGCGCAGGCTCTCGGTGACCTCCCGACTCCGCGAGCGTGCGCGGCCACCCGAGGCGGGGTGGTCCAGGTCGCACCCCGGGTGCCCCGTCGGACAGCAGGCCGGCGCGCCACCACGCTGGTCGCCGACGATGCCCGCCGCCTCGAGCTCGTCGATGACCCGGTGCACCACCGCCGGGTCCAGGCCGTGGCGTCCGGCCAGCTCGTCGACGGTCCGGCGACCGTCCAGGGAGCACACCAGGTCGACCACGGCCGGGTCGTGCACGGCGTACGCGACGGCCCGCTCCGGGTCGGTGCCGACCTGGATCGTCAGGCGGTCGCGTCGCAGGACCCGCAGCGCCGGCCGCAGGGCCGGCCGCAGAGCCGAGCGCCGGGCGCTTCGTCCGGAGTGCTGGCCGGTGTCGCGTCCGCAGGACCGTCCGGCGTCGCCGGCGGAGACGTGCCCGGTGTCGCCGGGGGACACCGGACCGGTGTCGCCGGCGGAGACGCACCCGGTGTCGGTGGCGGGGGACTGCGCGGTGGTGGTCACCGGGACACGGTCGCACCCTCAACCGAGGTAAAGGGATGCATCCACAGGCAAACGCACCTGAACACGATTGCAGTGACGGCGTGACCACGCCGCGCGGCGAGGGTCGTCCGGGGTCGGACAGCGTCGCCCTAGCCTCAGCGGGTGACCGTCGGGGCGCGCCTGCTGCTGGTGCACGCCCATCCTGACGACGAGTCGATCCTCAACGGCGCCACCATCGCGGCCGCTGTCCGCGCCGGCGTCCGGGTCACGCTGCTCACGTGCACCCGCGGGGAGGCCGGGGAGGTGCTCGCGGCGGACCTCGCGCATCTCGCCGGCGACGGTGCCGCCCTCGGTGCCCACCGGACGGTCGAGCTGGCCACCGCGATGGCCGCACTCGGCGTCACCGACCACCGCTTCCTGGCCGACGAGCGGCACCCGGACGGCTTCCGCGACTCCGGCATGGCCGGGACCGCAGCCAACCAGGCACCGGACAGCTTCGCGCGGGCCGACCTCCTCGACACCGCGACGGCCGTCGCAGCAGTGATCCGCGACGTCCGCCCGCACGTGCTGATCACCTACGACGAGGTCGGCGGGTACGGCCACCCCGACCACGTCGCCGCGCACCGGGCCGCGATGTACGCCACCCAGCTGGCGGCCGCGCCCTACCGGCCGGACCTCGGTGAGCGCTGGGGAACTCCCAAGACCTACTGGTCGGCGCTGCCCCGGTCGGTCGTCGCCGCCGACCTCACGCGGGCCGGTGGCGGCCTCCCTCCTGGCGCGGTCGCCGATCCGCTGCTCGCGGCGGACCCGGCGCGGTGGCGGGCGCACCCCGACCCCGCGGCCCAACCCGCCGTCGACGACGCGCTCGTGACGACGCGGATCGACGCCACCGCCGAGCTGCCGACCAAGCGCGCGGCGCTGCGTGCGCACCGGAGCCAGCTGGCCGTGGACGGTGACCGGTACGCGCTCACCAACGGGATCGCGACAGCCCTGTCCGGCGTCGAGTGGTATCGCCTCGCGGCGGGTCGGCGGGGACCGGTCGACGGCGACGGACTGGAGACCGACCTCTTCGCCGGGCTGCACCTCGGAGCGACCAGCACGCCGGTCGGCGGCGCCAACCGCCACGCCGGGACGCCGGCCGGGTGGGACAGGTGACGGTGGGCGGTCCGGTTCGTGGCCGACCGTCGGCGACGATCCGCCCGGTCCCCCTCGACCCCGGCGCGGCGCCCGTCGGCGTCTCGGAGGTGGAGGTCCGCCGGAGTTCGCGGCGCACCCGGTCGGTCTCCGCCCACCGCGACGGCACCCGCGTTGTCGTCAGCGTCCCGGCGCGGTTCACCGCCGCGGAGGAGGACCGCTGGGTCACCCGGATGCTGGCCCGACTGGCCCGCCCCCGCCGCCGGGCGCCGGCGGACGACGTCGAGCTGGCGGGCCGGGCGCGCGCCCTGTCCACCCGGTACCTCGACGGGCGGGCCCGACCGGCGTCGGTCGCATGGAGCGCCCGCCAGCTCCAGCGATGGGGCTCGTGCACGCCGGCGGACTCGACCATCCGGGTCTCCGACCGGCTGCGCGACATGCCCGCGTTCGTCCTCGACCACGTCCTGCTCCACGAGCTCGCGCACCTGCTCGAGCCCGACCACGGCCCGGCCTTCCAGCGCCTGCTCGAGCGCCACCCGCAGACCCAGCGCGCACTCGGCTTCCTCGACGGGGTGGACTTCGCCGGCGGGGTCGCGCCAGCCCCGTCCGAGCCCGCGGCCAACGACGACGGCACGGCCAACGACGACGGCACGGCCACTGGCGACAGCACGGCCACAGACGACAGCCCTCGCGGTGGCGACGCTGCGGACCCGGATCCACCGAGCCGGCCGCGGTGACCGGGACCCGACGGCTCGCCCTCGTGCTGGTCGAGGCGGCCGACGGAGTGGTCGGCCGGCCCCCGCCGGGCGTCGATCCCGACGCGTGGTCGCAGGCCCTGGTCGAAGACACCTACGAGGTGGCGGCCGGGCTGGCCGAGGCGCAGGCCGGGCTGGCCGGTCCGACGTCGAGGCTCCCCGACCTCGCCCTGCTCACCTGGCCCGGCGCCGTGCTCGTCGATTGCACACCCGCGCCGGTGTCGGGAGCCCTGCCGGCGGGAGCGCTCCCGGCCGACCCACTGGTGGCCGACCCACCGGTGGCCGCGTCAATGGTGGTCGCGTCGGCGCTGACCGGGTCCGCCGACGTGCTCGTGCTGCTCGCGCCCGATGTGCCCGACATCCCGGCGCTGCACCTGGGCAAGCTGTTCCAGGCACTCGAGCACGCGCAGCTGGCGTGGAGCCCCGTCGCCGACGGCGGCGTCGCGGCCCTGGGGTTCGCGCTGCCCCTCGCGGCGTGGGTGCGGGCCGTAGCCCCGGTGCTCGACGGCGACCCGGCCGCCTGGCGGGCCGCCGCGCCGCGACCGGGAGCGGCGGTGGCGACCCCGGGCTGGCACCGGCTGCGATCGCCGGCCGACCTGCGCCATCTCGATCCGGGCCTGTCGGGCTGGGAGCAGACCCGCGCCCTGCTGGCCGGCCGGCCGCTGGGGCCGTAGGCGTCAGCTCGCGGCCGGGCCACCTCGACCGCCGGTGCGGTCGTCCGGACCGTCCGTCCCGCTCCCGCCGGCGGGGTCGTCACCAGGTCCTGCGTCGCCGGGGCCGGCCGCGTCGCCGGTCGAGGGCCGGTCGTCCGCATCGGTCCGGACGATCTCGTCGTGCTGGTCGGGCGTGCTCGCGGGGTGGCCGGCCGGCTCCGGGCGGGGGGCGTCGGGCAGGTCGCCGCGGGTCAGGGCGTCGAAGTCGGCGTCGGTGAAGGACGTCGCCGCGTCGCTGCCGGTCCCGGTCCCGGCACCGCGGACCCAGCCCGCCGGGTCGTCCAGGTCGCCCGGGCTGGGCAGCAGGTCCGGGTGCGACCACACGGCGTCGCGCCCGTCGGGGCCACGCTCGGCACCGAGCACCGACCACAGGCGGGCGGCCTCCCGCATCCGCCGGGGACGCAGGTCCAGGCCGACCAGCGCCGCGAAGGTCTGCTCCGCCGGGCCGCCGAGGGCCCGCCGGCGGCGCATCGTCTCGGCCAGGGACACCGCCGAGGGCAGCCGGTCCGCCGCCGCCCGGGACACCACCTCGTCCACCCAGCCCTCGACGAGGGCGAGCACCCCCTCCAGCTGCTCGAGCGCGGCCTCCTGCCCCGGGGTGCGCTCGGGCTCGAACAGCCCGGAGCCGAGGGCGTCCTGCAGCGCCTGCGGGTCGGACGGGTCGAGGCGTCCGGCGGCGTCGCGGAGCTTCTCGGTGTCGATGACGACCCCGCGGCCGAAGCGCTCCACCAGCCCAGTGACGTGGGCCCGCAGCCACGGCACGTGGGTGTAGAGGCGCTGGACAGCGGCCTCGCGCAGTGCCAGATAGAGCCGGACGTCGTCGGCCGGTACGCCGAGACCGGCGCCGAACGCCGCGACGTTCGCCGGCAGCAGGGCCAGGCGCGCCGGGTTCGCGACGGGCACGCCGACCTCGCCGGTGGACACCACCTCAGCCGCGAGGGCCCCGATCGCCTGGCCGATCTGGGTGCCGAACACCGCCCCGCCGAGCTGACGCAGCATCGCCGACATCGGGCCCATCGCCGCGGCCGCCGCACCGAGGCCGGGGGCGAGATCGCCGAGCTGGGCCGGCAGCTGCTCACCGAGCGCGCTGACCACCTTCTCCGCCACCGGGTCGACCAGTGCCTTCCACCCGTCGAGGGTCCCCTCCACCCACTCCGCGCGACTCCACGCGATGCCGTCCATGCCCGACGCCGGCAGGCTCGTCACCCCGTCGAGCCAGACCTCCGCCAGGCGCACCGCCGCCCGCGCCGCCTCCCGGTCGGTCTGCGACACCGAGCGGTCCCCGCCGGCCGAGACCGTCTGCCGGGCGATGTCGCGCGCCAGGTCCCAGTTCACCCCGGTGCCCTGCCACGACAGCATCCGCCCGAGCTGGGCGAACATCGCCCCGAGGTCGCCGCCACCCACCCCGGGGACCCCGGGCATGCCCGGGAACCCCGGGAAGCCGGGCACCACGGGCCCGCCGCCGCCCCCCGTCCCACCGGTCGGGCCACCGGCACCGGTCGGGCCACCGGCACCGGTGGGGCCACCTGCACCGCCGCCGCTCGGCTCGTCGGGCTCCTCGTCCGGCTCACCAGGACCTGTCGGCAGCGGGCTCATCGCGGGATCCTCCGACGGTCGGACGGGGCAGCGCCCGGGGCGGGCGTGCGGGCGGCACCCTCGCGGGACGGGCGGTGACGCCATACTGTCCCCGCCCGGACCGGTTCGACGACCGGCGGCCCCCTGGTCCCCTCGGAGGTGTCCCGCTGTCCGTCCCGGACCCCGACCGCCTCCCCGACCGGGCCCCTGACCGGCTGATCGAGCGCGACACCGACCGGGCCACCGACCGTGACATCGAGCGGGTCGCGACCCGCGGCGTCGGCCCCCGACGGGGAGCCGGGGGCGGACCGCGGGTGGCCGTCACCGGAGCCGGCGGACCGGTCGGACGAGCACTGCTCACCGCACTGCGCGACGCCCCCGGCATCGGCCGGGTGCTCGCCCTCGACCGCGTCCCGGTCGGCGTCGACGGCGTGCGGAGCGTGCTGGTCGACGTCTGCGACCCCTCGGTGGGGTCGGCACTCGCCGGCTGCGACGTGGTGGTGCACCTGGACCCCGACCCCGTCCTGGCTCTGGCCCCGGGCGCCCGTCCCGGCGACGTCGGGTCAGCCGAGGCCGCAGTGGACGGTCCGCTCCAGCTCGGCGATGTCGCGCCCGGTGACCCCGTCGCCCCCGGTCGAGCGGTGCTCGCGGCGCAGACCGTGCTGACCGCCGCGGCCGCGGCGAGCGTGCGGTGCGCGATCCTCGTGACCTCGGCGATGGTCTACGGCGCGGGCGCAGCGCTCGGCGTGCCCGTCGAGGAGGACGCGCCGCTGCTGGCGCACCCCGACGGCCGGGTGCTCCGCGACCTGCTCGACGTGGAGCGCGTCGCCGGCCTGGCGGCGGCGCACCGCGGGCTCGAGGTCTGCGTGGTGCGCCCGGCCGCGCTGGCCGGTCCGGGCGTCGACTCCGCGGTCACCCGCTACTTCGAGGCCCCGCGGCTGGTCACGGTGAAGGGCGCGCCGATGCGGTGGCAGTTCTGTCACCTCGAGGACCTGGTGTCCGCACTCGTGGTCGCCGTGCGCCGCGGGCGGGGGGGCGTCGCGACCGTGGGCTGCGAGGGGTGGCTGTCGCAGGCCGAGGTCCAGCGGCTGTCCGGGCGCGCCGGCGTCGAGCTGCCGGAGTCCCTGGCCCACGGCGCCGCGGACCGGTTGCACCGCCTCGGGCTGACCCCCGTGCCGCCCGGTCAGCTGCGCTATGTCACCCGGTCGTGGGTCGTCCCGTCCACCACGCTGCGCGACGCCGGCTGGCGACCGGCGTGGGACAACGCGGCCGCCCTCGCCGCGGTCCTCGAGCAGAACGCCGGGCACACCGCGGTGGCCTGGCGTCGGATCGGACGCCGGGAGACCGCGACGATCGGGGCGGCGGGCGCGACCGTCGCCGTCGTCACCACGGCTGCGCTGGTGGCCCGAGCCCGACGGAACCGTCAGCGGTGACGGTCGCCCTGGCTGCACTCAGCGACGGGACGCTCGACCTCGCCGCCGTCGTCGCCGCGGTCGCCGGGCCGGCTGCCGGGGCGACAGCCGCCTTCTGCGGGACCGTCCGCGACCACGCGCCGGGAGTCCAGGGCGTCGTCACCGGGCTGGACTACTCCGCACACCCGGACGCGGCCGACGTCCTCGCCCGGGTCGCCGCCGAGGTGGTCGGTGCCCGCGCAGCCGGCCGCGGCGGGCGCGGCCCCGAGGTGGTCACCGTCGCCGTCGTCCACCGCACCGGCCGCCTCGGTGTCGGCGAGCTCGCTGTCGTCGCCGCGGCGTCCGCCGGCCACCGCGACACCGCCTTCGACGTGTGCCGCGAGCTCGTCGACCGGGTGAAGGCCGAGGTGCCGATCTGGAAGCGGGAGCACGTCGCCGGCCGCGGCGCGCACTGGGTGGGCCTGGACCCGGACCAGCAGCCGTGACGCACCGGCGGAGCCGCAGGTCGAGCGACGCCGCCGGCACCCCCGGCACCGCTGTCGCGGCCGGGCGGCGGGCGCGTCGGTCCGACCGACCGGCCCGGACGGTGTTCGCCGCGTCGCTCACCCTGTTCGGCGTCTGCGTCGCCGTGACGACCCTGGTCGGGACGCCGTGGGTGGTCTTCGCCCCGGGCCCGGTGGTGGACACCCTCGGCCGGGTCGGGGGCCGTCAGGTGGTCGCCGTGACCGGCCGGCCGACCTACCCGAGCGCCTCGCGGCTGGACCTGACGACCGTCTCCACGACGCTCCCCGGGACGACGGTCGACCTGTGGCAGGCCGCCGCCGCGTGGTGGGACCCCCACGAGGACCTCGAGCCGGACCGCCTGGTCTACCCCGCGTCGCAGACCGCCGCCCAGGCCGCCGCCGAAGGTCAGCAGCAGATGGCCGGTGCCCAGAGCTCGGCTGTCGTCGCAGCCGCCAGGGAGCTGGGTCTGCCGATCCGGGCGCAGGTGGGATCGGTTGCCGCCGGCAGCCCGGCTGCGGGCCGCCTGCGCGCCGGTGACGTCCTGCTGGCTGTCGACGGGACCCCGGCAGGTTCCTCGGCGGCCGTCGTCCGGGTCGTCCGGCGGCTCCGGCCCGGCGCCGTGGTCGAGCTCCAGTTGCTCCGCGGCGGAACGCAGCGAGCGGTCGCCGTCCGGGCGGCGCACGGGCCGGGCGGCGATTCCGGTGTGCCGACGACGAGTCCGTACCTCGGGGTCGGCCTGCAGGACGCCGCCCCGTCGGTCACCGCGGACATCGACCTCGGGCAGCAGATCGGCGGCCCGTCGGCCGGGACGATGTTCGCCCTCGCCATCGTCGACCGGCTGACGCCCGGGAGCCTGGCCGGGACGGCGCACGTCGCCGGCACCGGGACCATCACCGGCGACGGCACGGTGGGTGTGATCGGCGGTGTCCGTCAGAAGATCGCCGGCGCCCGGGCAGCCGGAGCCACCTTCTTCCTGGTGCCGAGCGGGAACTGCGCGGAGGCGGCGACGGCTGCGGTGCCCGGCATCCGCCTGGTCCGGGTCGCCACACTCGCCGGTGCGGTCGCGGCGCTGCATGTGATCGCCGCCGGCAGCGGGACCCTCCCGGGCTGCACGAGCTGATCGGCCCGTTTGTCGTCGCGGCAGCGGTCCCGCTAGAGTCGGGCTGACGACGCGGGGTGGAGCAGCTCGGTAGCTCGCTGGGCTCATAACCCAGAGGTCACAGGTTCAAATCCTGTCCCCGCTACCACAGGTCGAGAACGGCGGTCCCCGGTCATCCGGGGGCCGCCGTTCGTGGTCCGTGTGCCCGCCCGGCGGACGGCTGGCGAACGGCCCGTCCGATCCGTGAGCGGCGGCCCAGCCCGGCCAGAGCCGGGCCGGCTCGGCCAGGTGCGGGCCGGCTCAGCCCAGCCAGATGCAGGCCGGGTCGCCGTAGTCCCAGGCGACCGTCAGGCGCCGGCGGAGCGAGGCGGCCAGACGCGGGGGGCTGCGGTCAGGCCGCCTGGCGGGGTCGGCGTCTCGCCGGGGACCGCGATCTCCGCGGGCAGCGGCGGGCGGAGGACCTCGAGGGCGGTCAGCTTCAGCTCGCGGCTGTCCTGGATGCTCATGGAGGGCTCCTGTCCTGCGTGCGCGGGGCGGGACGTGCGATGGCTTCCGTCGGCGGACCGTCGCGATCCGTGCCCTGGGCAATGTCCTGCACGTCCTCGCCGCCGATCGATCAAACGCCGGTACAGGACGATCCGTGACGATCTCTGCGGGGCCGGTGCGGGTCCAGGCCGGGAGGCCTTCGTCGCACGGCTCGTCGACGCCTGTCGGTCGCGCTCACGAGCACCCGGATCTCTGCACCCGACTCGACTGCCGGCTGCCGTCCGGAGCACGCCCGAGCTGGACTCCAGGCAACGGCGGGCTCCCTGACCGAACCGTCATCAGCATGTCGGCTGGGTCGGCCGCTGTCCAGGGTCGTGGTGACCCGTTCGGCGACGCGGCCACCACCGTCGTGCACCGGCGCGCCACCGCCGGACACCGGTGCGCCACCGCCGCGTCACGCCCGACCCACCGCCCAGCCGGGTGCCGACGGGCGGCTCGGGAGCCGGGCGAGGGTCGGCAGACTGCACCGGTGGACCGGGCGGCTGTCTCCCATCTCGCGGCCGCGGCCGGGTACGCCGGCTTCCAGTGGACGGTGCACGGGGTCGTCTACCCGCAGTTCCCGGTCGCCGCGGCGGCCGACCCGCAACGGTTCGCGGAGTACGAGACGAACCACCAGCGCCGGATCGCGCACCTGGTCGGGCCGCTGTTCGCGGCGCTGATCTCGACGACGGCCGCGGTCGTCCGGACCCGCCCCCGATCCCCGCTCGGGTGGGTCAGTGCGGCGGCGACCGCGGCGGTGCTGGCGAGCACCGCCTTCGGCGCCGTCCCCGAGCACGCCCGCCTGGCCTCGGGCTGGGATCCGGCCGCACACCGGCGCCTGCACCGCTGGGACGGCGTCCGCACCGGTGCCGCGACCCTCCAGCTCGCCAGTGCGGTGCTCCTGCTGCGCGCCGCGACGCCGCCTGGTCCGGTGTCCGTGGTGGCGCACCGTGGGGGACGGCGAGCGGCTGGCCGCTCCCCACTTGTCCGGGCGGCCCGTGGCGCATAGACAGGTGATCGACAGCGGTGTCGACGGGGGCGCCGCGGAGAGGCCATTCATGTCAGGCAACAGGGCGGTCGCCTACATCGAGCCCGGGCGGGTCGAGATCCAGGACACCCCGTACCCGAAGCTGGAGCTGCAGGACGGGCCCGGGGTCAACAAGGCCAACATCGGCAGGAAGATCCCGCACGGCGCGATCCTCAAGGTGGTCACGACCAACATCTGCGGCTCCGACCAGCACATGGTCCGCGGCCGCACCACCGCACCGGCCGGGCTGGTGCTCGGCCACGAGATCCTCGGCGAGGTGATCGAGGTCGGGCCGGGCGTCGAGTTCGTCAAGGTCGGGGACATCGCCTCGGTGCCGTTCAACATCGCCTGCGGGCGCTGCCGGAACTGCAAGGAGGGCAAGACCGGGATCTGTCTCAACGTCAACCCCGACCGGCCCGGTTCGGCCTACGGCTATGTCGACATGGGCGGCTGGGTCGGGGGTCAGGCCGAGTACGTCCTCGTCCCCTACGCCGACTGGAACCTGCTCGTCTTCCCAGATCGTGCACAGGCACTGGAGAAGGTCCGCGACCTGACGATGCTGTCCGACATCTTCCCGACCGGCTTCCACGGCGCGGTGACGGCAGGTGTCAAGCCGGGCTCGACGGTGTACGTGGCCGGGGCCGGTCCGGTGGGGCTGGCCGCGGCTGCGTCCGCGCAGCTCCTCGGCGCCGCGGTCGTCATCGTCGGTGACCTCAATGCCGACCGCCTCGCCCAGGCGCGGAGTTTCGGCTGCGAGACCGTCGACGTCTCGCAGGGCGAGCTGGCCGGTCAGATCGAGCAGCTGCTCGGGGTGCCGGAGGTGGATGCCGGCGTGGACGCCGTCGGCTTCGAGGCCCGCGGGCACGGCGCGAACGCGGGGACCGAGGCACCGGCGACGGTGCTGAACTCCCTCATGACGGTCACCGCTGCCGGCGGTGCGCTCGGGATCCCCGGGCTGTACGTCACCGGCGACCCCGGCGGCGTGGACGAGGCGGCGCAGAGCGGGTCGCTGTCGCTGCGCCTGGGCCTCGGGTGGGCCAAGTCGCACAGCTTCGCGACCGGTCAGTGCCCGGTCATGAAGTACAACCACGGGCTGATGATGGCGATCCTGCACGACCGGGTGCAGATCGCGAAGGCGGTCAACGCCACCGTCATCAGCCTCGACGAGGCCCCGCAGGGCTACGCCGACTTCGACTCCGGCGTCGCCAAGAAGTTCGTGATCGACCCGAACGGCTACCTGTCGGGAAGCGCCAACTGACGCTCCCCACCTGACGACACAGCAGGGGCCGGGCTCATCGAGCCCGGCCCCTGCTGTGTGCTCGCGCCGGTCGTGTGTCCCGGATCGACAGCCGACGAGCTGATCCTGGAACTCCGGGTCAGCGAGTCGCTGTCGGCTGTCGATCCCGGACGGCGCGACCTCTCACTCAGGAGCTCTCACTCGGGGAAGCCGGCCGCTGACGGCTCGGCGAGACGCCAGACGCGCACCGAGTCGAAGCGGGCCGTGGGCACGGTCAGCGTCCGGTCGGTGTTCCCGAGGGACACCAAGCCGATCCGGGGCACGTCGCCGCGGGCGAACACCCAGGTGCCACCGAAGTCGAAGTGCTGCCCGTCGGTGCTGGACGCCGCGCGGATCTTCCAGCCCTCCGGGGTGTGGTGGGCGTACAGGCGCAGCCACACCGTGTCGGCTGAGTGGCCGAGGACCGTGCCCGAGGACGCCGGGTTCGGCCCGTCCAGCAGCTTGCGGTTGAACTCGATCTGTCGGGTGTTCCAGATGGCCACCGTGTCGACACGCGCGAGGTCGTCGTCGTCCACGTAGGCGGCGATCCCGGCCTGCTGGAAGTTGCGGACGTCGTCGACCCCCAGCGGCAGCGTCACCTTCGTCTCGGCCACCCAGTCGGTGGTCGGGGCGCGGTGCAGCAGGATGCCGGCGTCGGCCGGGTCGTGGTTCAGGTCGCCGGTCTGGACCGGCCACACCAGCGCACCGCCGGCCACGTGGGCGGCCGGGTCGCGGCGGACCCACTGCCAGCCCGCCGGGATCGACGTCCCGCTGAAGTCGGTCGAGTACGCGGCCAGCGGGGCGCCCGCGGTGCGGGGGAGTGGCGCGGCGACCGTCACCGGATCGGCCAGGGCAGCGATGCGGACGTTGTCCACGTCGGCCTGCCCGGTCGCCACCAGCGCCACCCGTCGAGCCCCCGCGGTCGTGGTCGGTCCACGCCGCGGGAGGCTGACGGCCACACTCGCCACCGGGTCGTTGAGGTCGTCGGAGCTCACCTGAGCCAGCAGCTGGTCGCCCCGTACCTGGGCCGACACGACGTGCCAGGTGGGGTAGGAGAACGAGGCCGGCAGCGCGGACGCCGAGCGGTGGTGCACTCCGGCGCGGACGACGTCGACGACGAGGGCGCGGCGGCCCGCGTCGATCTCCACCGCGACCTGCTCGCCGGGGCTGCCGTAGCGGACCGCGAAGCCGGCAGCGCGCCCGGCCGCCTCGACGCGGACGTCCGCGAGGGTCGAGGTCGCCGCCGGCAGCAGGGACCGCGAGAGCAGGGTGCCCCCACCGACCGCCAGCTGGGCTGCGTAGCCGCCCACGGCCAGCCCGCTGCGACGTCCCCAGCGCCCGCCGACCACCGACCAGCGGTCGCGCAGCGGGCCCGGGGCGAAGGTGTCGTCGAGTATCCCGGTGGTCACCGGCGCCGGCTGCGGGGTGTCCGACGCGCCGAGTCCCGCCCGGACGGTCGGCCAGCCGCCGATCCAGTCGAGGCGGTCCACCAGCATCGGCCGCCGGCTGATGCCCGGCTGCAGGTAGGGCTGGTCGCGGGGGATCGCGTGGTAGACGAACCAGTCCTGGCCGGCGTCGTCGGTGACCACCGCGTTGTGCCCGGTACCGATCCAGCGGTTCCCGTAGGGGGCGATCACCTGGGTGCCGCCGACCCGCGAGGTGTGCAGCGAGACTCCTGCCCGGTCGACGAACGGCCCGTCCGGACGGCGTGCGCGGCCGGCGAAGACGGTGTAGCCGGTGACCGGTCCGGCGCAGCAGTTGGTCGACGAGGCGAAGGCGTAGTACCAGCCCCCGTGGGAGACCACGAAGATCCCCTCGTACCGGTTGTCGATGAGGACCTGCTTCGGCACGCCGACGGTGTGCAGCCCGTCGGCGCTCAGGCGGGTGACGAACCCGCCGCCGTTGAAGGACGACCAGTAAAGCCAGTGGCCACCCTGGCGGTCGGTGAAGCCGGCGGGGTCGATCGTCCCCAGGTAGGAGCCGTTGCCGGGCCGGGGCGCGACCAGCGGCCCGCCGGAGTCCGTCCACGGACCCAGCGGCGTCGGCGCGGTGGCGACCCCGATGGCGGAGTCCGCGCTCCCCGGGAGCGCCACCGTGTCGGTGACGACGTAGTAGAGGACGTAGCGGCCGTCCAGGTAGCGGATGTCCGGCGCCCACAGCCCCGCGGTCGGCGTGGCCCACGACGGCCGCGCGCCCGGGAACACCTGCCCCACCCGGCGCCAGTGCACGAGGTCGGTGGACCGCAGGATCGGGATCTGCGGGAAGGGGCCGCCGGCCCGAACGGGGTCCGACGTCGCGTAGGCGTACCAGGCGCCGTCCTTGCCGTGGATGACGCTGGGGTCGGGGAAGCTCGGCGCGGCCGGCGTGCTGACCGGGTTGAGGTAGGTGCCCCGCGCGACTGCCGCGGCGGCCGGTGCCCGCCAGCTCGTCCCCGCTGCGGCCGATGCCGCGGCAGCGCCTCCGGGCTTCGGCGGGGTGGTGCGCCCCGGGACGCCGGCGACCGTGCGCGACGGGCCCATCGTGCCGGCGGTGCCGGCGGCGGCGGGGGTGCCCGCGGCCGCCGCAGGGGTCCCGGCGGCCGCCAGCCCGGCCCCGAGCAGGAGGGCGACGGCGGCTCTGGCGCCGCCGGCGGTGGTCGTGTGCTGCGCGCGCGCCGCCGGGGCGGGTCGGCGACGGGCGGTGGTCCTGGTGGTGTGCATGGCTGTCCCCCTCGGTGGCCGCAGCTCTGCGGCCTCCGGTCAACCAACCACGCCCCCGGTCCCTCGGCAATCACCAAGAGTCGTGACGCCGATGAGAACGCTCCCACCGGGCCGTGGTGTCAGACCCGCAGGGCATGATCTGACCGGAATCCGCATCCCTCGTCCCGGAAGGCCCTCGATGCCGCCCACCGCCACCGCCGTCCTCGACCCCGCGTTCACCCTCGGCCGGGTCGACCGCCGGATCTTCGGGTCCTTCGTCGAGCACATGGGTCGGTGCGTCTACACGGGCATCTTCGAGCCGGGGCACCCGGCGGCGGACGAGGCCGGCATCCGGACCGACGTCCTGGACATGACCCGCGAGATGGGCGTCTCCGTCGTCCGCTACCCGGGCGGCAACTTCGTCTCCGGCTACCGCTGGGAGGACGGGGTCGGCCCGGTCGCGGACCGCCCGGTCCGCCTCGAGCTGGCGTGGCGTCAGATCGAGACCAACGAGTTCGGGCTGCACGAGTTCATCGCCTGGGCTCGCAAGGCCGGCGTCGAGCCGATGATCGCCCTCAACCTCGGTACCCGCGGCGTCCAGGAGGCCATCGACCTCGTCGAGTACTGCAACATCCCAGGTGGGACGGCGTTGTCCGACCGGCGGCGGGCGAACGGGGCCGAGGAGCCGTTCGGCGTCAAGCTGTGGTGCCTGGGCAACGAGATGGACGGGCCGTGGCAGATCGGCCACAAGACGGCGGAGGAGTACGGCCGCCTCGTCGAGGAGACCGCCCGCGCCCTCCGCCGCGTCGACACGACCGTGCAGCTCGTCGCGTGCGGCAGCTCCAACCGGCGGATGCCGACCTTCGGTGCCTGGGAGAGCACCGTTCTCGGCCACGCCTACGACGAGGTCGACATGATCTCCATGCACGCCTACTACGAGAACCCCGACGGCGACATCGACTCGTTCCTCGCGTCCGCGGTGGACATGGACGCCTTCATCACCGAGGTCGAGACGACCGCCGACGCCGTGAAGACTCGCCGCAAGAGCGACAAGACCATCGACATCTCCTTCGACGAGTGGAACGTCTGGTACCAGAGCCGCTTCCCGGGGGAGACCAACCTCGAGATCGAGCACCTGCCGCGATTGATCGAGGACCACTACGACGTCACCGACGCGGTCGTGGTCGGGTCCTTCCTGACGACGCTGCTGCGCCACGCGCAGCGGGTGAAGGTGGCCAACCAGGCCCAGCTGGTCAACGTGATCGCCCCGATCCGGTCCGAGCCCGGCGGCCCGAGCTGGCGCCAGCCGATCTTCTGGCCGTTCGCGATGGTGTCGCGGATGGCTCGGGGCGTCTCGCTGCGGGTCGCCCCGCGCGGGCCCGTCATCCAGACGACCCGCTACGGCGCGGTGTCCGCGGTCGACATGGCCGCCACCCACGACGTCGACAGCGGCGAGGTGGCGGTCTTCGTCGCCCACCGTGGACGTACCGAGCCCCTGGAGCTGACCGTCGACCTCCGCGGCCTCGCGCCCGAGGGACTGTCCGTGGTGGAGCACCAGGTCGTGACCGACACCGACCCGCAGGCGACCAACACCGCCGAGCAGCCCGACCGGGTCGTCGCGGTGGACGGCACCGGCGCGGTCCTCGCCGACGGCACCCTGACCCTGACGCTGCCGCCCCTGTCCTTCACCGCACTGCGCCTGGCGCGTGCCTGACGCAGCACTGCGCCTGGCGCGTGCCCGAGAGAGCACTGCGCCTGGCGCGTGCCTGAGCGAGCACTGCGCCTGGCGCGGCTCGCTGCTTACGGGTGACGAGCCGTGGGCGCCCGGGCCGGATCCCACCTAGTGTGGTGCGCCAGGAATGGGTGCCATAAGTTCTAGGATGGCGTATGGCGAGGACGGGGCGGCCGAAAGCACTGTTGGTGTTGAGCGACGCCGAACGGGAGCAGTTGCTGCGCTGGGCTCGC
>JAABVA010001541.1_pt1 | contig 24423 bp, 21 predicted proteins | sample 5560331 | NCBI WGS metagenome assembly JAABVA01 (sample SAMN12812661, study PRJNA571458) | rock metagenome | isolation source: Antarctica rocks | place: Antarctica: Victoria Land, Mt New Zealand sud | collected 2016-01-07
TTCTACTCGATGAAGGAGCTGCGGGTGCTGGCCGAGCGCTGGCGCATCCACTACAACACCGTCAGGCCACACTCTTCGCTGGGCTATCGACCACCCGCTCCGGAAACGTGGCAGCCCGAACTCAGATGATGCCTTCACGGCCCAACAACTCTGGATCGAACTCAAGGATGAAGTCGTACGTACCGGGCAAGTCTGTTTGATCCACGAATGGACGCTCAAGGTCTCCTGAGCCGGTCAGCCAGTCCGCAATAGCACTCATGGTCATATCCCGGCCGCCTTCTCTGAGAACATACTGTGCCCGTCTAGATTCCGAGCCGTCGCCGCAGGTTGTGGGCCAGAGCCCAACTATGTTGGGGGCGGGCGCTCCCGTTGGCGGTTGAGGCAGAGGAATGGAGCACGATGTCATGGCATTGTGGGGTTTCAGCTGAGGTCCGAGCTGCCCAGACTTCAAGAGAGAAATCGCAAAAACCGGCATCTGCTGCTTTTCCCTGTGCACCTTCAGCTTGAAACGATCTTCTAGCAGAGACTGCATCATCAGCCGCATGTCTTCTTTAGTGACTGTGGTTGATTCCGCTTTTGCGTTGATATCGAACCTCGCTTTCGTGGCCCAGGCTGGAAGGCGGCGCATCAATCCACCGTGAAACTCGCTGACGTTGATTTTGTAAGCGAAAATGAGCAGTGTAACGACGGATTGATTCGTCGCTGTCAGTACCCCGCCGGTAGGAGAATATACAGTTCCCCGATTGAGCGGAAAGTTGGCCGTTGCCTTACCGCCTGACTTGTTCTCCCGGACAGAAGCGATGTCGAACTCGCGTGTTTTGCCCACCATGACCTGTGTTCCAGGTTGGGCAGGCATTTGTGCTATGCACGAAAGGGCGTGTACGCCACAAGCCAATAGAAGGAGGACGCGCTGCATGCGAGGAGACTAACAGCGAGTTGGAACGCTAGTGCAGCATCAGCGGCTTCGATAGAAACTTCTTAGGTCAGATCGAATACGATGTATGGATGAAACTCTCTGCCGCGACATTGCTGTTGGTTTCCGTCTTTCGGGTCGGCGGCATGTCCGCGCAGACGGTTGATGGATCACGCCTTTATTACCAGGAGTGTGGCTCTGGACCCAATAGAGGTGACATCATGCTTTCCTCGCTCTCGCTTGCTGCGCTCATCTTCGCGTTGGGTGTCGGCCAGCAACATGCGCAGCAAGGGAATTCACACCCGACCTTCGATGCTTTTGAGGTGGCCACCATTAAGCCAGTGGAGCATGATCCCAAGCGCGGCCGTTACATCAAGATGCAGGGCAACAACCGTTTTGTCGAGAAGGACTACACGCTGCAGTTGCTGATTGCTGCGGCGTACGACTTGAATCCCAAGACGATCTCCGGCGGGCCTGATTGGGTAACCGGCGACCATTACGACATTCTTGCGCTGACGCCGGGGGAGACACTGCCTACGCATGACGAGCAGATGGCGATGCTGCGGACCCTGCTGGCTGAGCGCTTTCAGCTTACGTTCCATCGGGAGCAGAAGACCTTTGCGGTGTACTCCCTTGAAGTGGCTGGGAAGGGAGGCAAGCTGAAGCCCACGACCGCTGCCGCGACGGACCCGGTGACGATGGGGCCGGGCGTCGTCCATCCGGATCGGATTGTTCTTCCGGCTCGCAACGCGAATATGGGGGCGTTTACGTCTATCCTGCAACGCGCGATTCTTGACCGGCCGGTTGTCGATCACACCCATCTCGGTGGGCGGTACGATTTCGATCTTGAATGGGCGCCGGATGAAACCCAGTTCGGGGGCGAGGTGCCTTCTGCTCCCGAGACGGCACCGGCGGCACCACTGTTTACCGCTGTGCAGCAGCAACTCGGCCTAAAGCTTGTGGCCGGGAGAGGTCCGATTGCGGCCCTTGTGATTGATCGTGTGGAGAAGCCGTCAGTGAACTAGATTTGCGGTGCTGTTTGGCAAAGAACGTGAAGGTAGTACAGGAGGCTTCATTGAGTCGTGTAGCGGGAATGGCGAAGCGGTTTGTGTGTGGGTGGCGATTGCTGCTGGGATGTGCCTTGGTGCTGGCGGTGGGGTTGCCGGTTAGCTTTGGCCCGCTGGCCGTGGCGGCGCAGACGCCCGAGACGAACAGCATCGTGGATACGTAACAGGGGACGCTGCACGCGGGGCAGCAGAACCTGCGTACGGTGCTGAAAATCTCGAAGGACGACAAGGGCGCGCTGCAACTGGCGTTTTACAGCATCGACCAGGGAGGGCAGCCGATCGGGGCGTCGGCGGTGAGCTTCAGCGGCGGGGTGTTGACGTATGGGATCGAGCGGATCGATCTGAAGTACGAAGGAAAGATGTCGGCGGACGGGAAGTCGATTACAGGGACGTCGAAGCAGGGCGACCAGTCGCTGCCGCTGGTGTTTGAGCGGGCGACGGCGTCGACGGCGTGGACGATTCCGGAGCCGCGGAAGCCGGTGCCGCCGATGGCGGCGGACGCTAAGCCGGGTTTCGAGGTAGCGACGATCAAGCCTGCTCCGCCGGATGAGCCGGGGAAGCTTTTCGGGTTCAATGGGAGCCGGGTGCGGACGATCAACACGACACTGCTGGACCTGATTACGTTTGCTTATGGCGTGCAGCAGAAGCAGGTGCTAGGTGGGCCGGAGTGGATGTCGACGATCAAGTGGGATGTGGATGGGCAGCCGGATATACCGGGGGCCCCGAACCGGGACCAGTTGCGAGGGATGTTCCAGAAGCTGCTGGCGGAGCGGTTCCAGTTGACGTTCCACAGGGACAAGAAGGAGCTGTCAGCGTATCTGCTGACGGTGTCGAAGACGGGCTCGAAGATGAAGGTGAATACGGGCGATCCGAAGGGACTGCCGGCACTTTTCTTTCGTGGGCTGGGCGTGTTGACGGTGACAAACGCGACGATGGAGGACTTTGCCGGGCTGATGCAGACGGCGGTGCTGGACAGGCCGGTGGTGGACCAGACGGCGCTTACGGGGAAGTACGACTTCCTGTTGAAGTGGACGCCGGATGAGTCGCAGTTTGGCGGGATGGGGATCAAGGTTCCTCCGTCGAGCGAGGCGGCGGATGCGCCGCCACCACTGTTGACGGCGCTGCCGGAGCAGACGGGGCTGAAGCTGGACTCGGGTAAGGCGCAGGTAGCGGTGCTGGTGCTGGATAAGGTGGAGAAGCCTTCGGATAATTGAGGGAGTGGGGTACTCGTCCTTTGCTGCTCGATTTGCTAACCGAAGATGCTGGCACTTCGTCCTAAGGGTCAACGGTACACTCTGGCTTGTATTCAACCTGTGCCGAGGTGTGTCGGCGCGAAGGACGGTATACCGCATGACGGGAAGGGCTTGGTACAAGGTGCGCCGGACTGCCGGGATGATGGTGGTTGGGACCCTGGTTGCTGTAAGTGCAGTGGCGGTCGCAAGCCAGAGTCCTGCACCTTTGCAGGCAGCAGACACCAAGAGCAAGACGCCTGTTTATGATGTCGCGACGATCAAGCCGAACAACAGCATGAGTGGATCGATGGGCATCCACAGTAACGCGGATATGTATTCCGCGACGAACCTCTCGCTGAAGTTGTTTTTGGAGAATGCGTATGGGATCAAGCAGAACCTGATCTCAGGGCTGCCGGGTTGGGCAGAGTCAGCGCACTACGACATTGTGGCGAAGGTTGTCGATGCGGACCTCGGGACGATGAGGGACCTTACGCGCGAGCAACGGCGGGAGATGCTGCAACAACTGCTTGCAGACCGGTTTCAGCTCCAGTCTCATGTTGAGACGAAGACGCTGCCGGTCTTCGAGCTGGTCACGGCGAGTGGTGGCATTTTGTTTAAGGAGTCGCCTGTTCCAAGCGATAGCTCGAAGCCGCATGAAGGCACGAGCATCCAGAACAGCGACATGACGGCGCAGGGCATAACAATAGAGAGCCTGAGTTATACGCTGAGCGGAGTGGTGGGGCGCACGGTGATCGACAAGACGGGCCTGAAGGGTAAGTACGATCTTCACTTGAAGTGGCGACGAGAAGACGATCCGAGCAAGGACGTCCGCGATGACTCCGCACCGTCGATTTTTGCAGCGGTGCAGGAGCAGCTAGGGCTCAAGTTGCAGCCTGCGAAGGGGCCTGTGGAGACCCTGGTGATCGACCGCATTGCGATGCCTTCGGAGAATTAGCAGAGATGATGCGTGTGGTCTGGTGGCGACAAGTGGCAAGATACGGCGGTTTGCTGTGTCTGCTGCTGGCTGCGAGGGTGGCGCTGGCTGCTGAGCATCATGGGCAGGTGATGTTTGGCGGGTTGCCGGTGCCGGGGGCTACCGTGACGGTGACGCAGGGGGCGAAGCAGCTTGCGACGGTGACCGACCAGCAGGGGGTGTATGAGTTTGCGGAGCTGCCGGAGGGGGTGTGGGCGGTCCGGGTGGAGATGAGTGGCTTCAAGCCGGTGGAGGGGACGGTGAAGGTGGCGGCGGATGCCCCGCAGGGTGCGTGGGAGCTGACGATGCTGGGGCTGGAGGCGATGATCGCGGAGACGAAGGCCGTGCGGGTGGAGGCCAAGCCGCTGGAGCGGCGCGAGGTTGCTCCGAGTACGGTGGGGAAGAAGACGGATGCGGGTGCGATGCCGGAGGCTCCCAGGGCACAGGAAGATGCGGGGGCGGCGGATGGGCTGCTGATCAATGGCAGCGAGAATAATGCGGCTACGTCGAAGTTCTCGATGGCGCAGGCGTTTGGGAACAGGAAGGCGGGCGCGAAGAGCCTGTATACGGGTGGGGTGGGGGTGATCGTTGACAGCTCGGTGGTGGATGCTCGGCCTTATTCGATTACGGGGCAGTCGCTGCCGAAGGCTACGTATAGCCGGGTGACGGGGCTGGTGACGCTGGGCGGCCCGCTGAACATCCCGCACCTCTGGTATCACGGGCCGAACTTCTTTCTGGCGTACCAGTGGACACGGGACACGAACGCCTCGACGCTGCCGGGGCTGGTGCCGGATGCGGCGGCACGGGGCGGGGACCTTTCGGAGATGCTGAATGCGCTGGGGCAGCCGGTGACAGTGTATAACCCGGCGACGGGGCTGCCATTTGGCGGGCCGCTGCCGGTAAGTCCTCAGGCGATGGAGCTGCTGGCGCTGTATCCGCTGCCGAACCTTTCACAAAATGGGGCGGGGAGTTCGCGGTACAACTACCAGACGCAGGTGTTGAGCAACCAGCACCAGGACGCGCTGCAATCGCGGCTGGACAAGACGCTGGGGCACAAGGACCAGGTGTATGGGCGGTTTGGGTTTCAAAGCTCGCGGGCGGATGCGGCGAACCTGTTTCAGTTCCGCGATACGACGAACACGCTGGGGCTGGATGGGAGCGTGAACTGGTCGCACCGGTATCTGCACCAGGTGTTTGTGAATGTGGGGTACCACTTCACGCGACTGCGGACGGAGGTGCGGCCGCAGTTTGCCGGGGTGGCGGATATTGAAGGGAGCGCGGGGATCACTGGCGTGTCACGGGCGGCGCGCGACTGGGGGCCGCCGTCGCTGAGCTTTTCGAGCGGGATCTCGGGGCTGAACGATGCGCAGAGCGAGTTCAACCGGAACCGGACGGACGCGGGGTCGGTGAGTGTGCAGACGACGCGGCGGCGGCACAACTTCACATTTGGCGGGGATTTTCGGCGGCAGGAGTTCAATGAGCTGCAGCAGGCGAACCCGCGGGGGTCATTTGCGTTTACGGGGGCGGCTACGGCGGGCGGGACTGCTGCGAACGGATCGGGCGGATCGGCTTTTGCGGATTTTCTTCTGGGAGTTCCGGACACGAGCCAACTGGCATTTGGGAATGCGGACAAGTATTTTCGGCAGTCGGTGTATGACGTGTTTTTTACGGATGACTGGCGCCTGCGGCCGGAGTTGACGATCAATGCGGGGATCCGGTGGGAGTATGGCGCGCCGCTGTCGGAGTTGTTTGGGCGGCTGGTGAACCTGGATGTGACTCCGGGCTTTGGAGCGGTGGCTCCGGTGCTGGGAAGTGCGCCAAAGGGGACGCTGACGGGGAACAGCTATCCGGGCGCGCTCGTAAGGCCGGACAGGAATGGGTTTGAGCCGCGGGTGGGTTTGTCGTGGCGGCCGCTACCGGCGTCGACGCTGGTGGTACGGGCGGGGTATGGGCTGTATGACGATACGTCGGTGTACCTGGCGGGCGCGGAGGCGATGGCGCAGCAGGCACCGCTTTCAAAGAGCCTGAGCGTGGCGAACGGGGCGGGGTGTGTGCTGACGCTGGCGAATGGGTTCCAGAACTGTGGCGGGACGACGGCGCAGACGTTTGGGGTGGACCCGAACCTGCGGGTGGGGTATGCGCAGACGTGGCAGGTGTCGGCGCAGCGCGACCTGCGTGGGGCGATGGTGGCGACGGCGACCTACCTGGGGGTGAAGGGGACGCGGGGAACGCAGGAGTTTCTGCCAAACACGTACCCGATCGGCGGGGTGAACCCTTGCGCGGCGTGTCCGAAGGGGTTTGTGTACCGGACGTCGAATGGAAACTCGACACGGGAGTCGGGGCAGCTGCAGGTGAGACGGCGGCTGCGGAGCGGGTTTACGGCTTCGGTGGACTATACGTATTCGAAGTCGCTGGATAACGATGCGGAGGTGGGAGCGCAGGGGCACCTGGCGACGCAGTCAATTACCAGCAGCGTGGGATTGGCGGCGGCTACGGCGAGTGCGTCGCCTACGATTGCGCAGAACTGGCTCGATCTGAAGGCGGAGCGAGGACTGTCGACGTTCGACCAGAGGCACCTGGTGAAGATGACGGCGCAGTACACGACGGGGATGGGGATGCGTGGCGGGACGCTGCTGGAGGGATGGCGCGGGACGCTGCTGAAGGAGTGGACGGTGATCGGCGTGCTGAAGGCGGGGACGGGGTTGCCGGAGACGCCGGTCTACTTTGCGACGGTGCCGGGGACGGGGTTTACGGGTACGATCCGGCCCGATGTGACGGGGCAGGCTATTTATCAACAGACCGCGGGCTATTTTTTGAATGCGGCTGCGTTTCGCGCGCCGGCAGCGGGGCAGTGGGGGGATGCACGGCGGAACTCGATTACAGGGCCTGGGGTGTTCAGCTTTGATTCGTCGATGTCGCGGACGTTTCGGCTGAAGGAGCCGTTCCACCTGGATGTGAAGCTGGATGCGACGAACCTGTTGAACCATGTGACCTACACCGGATGGATTACGACGGTGAACAGCACGACGTTCGGGCTGCCGGCGGCGGCGAATGGGATGCGGAGCGTGCAGATTACGGGAAGGGTGAGGTTCTGACCGTGAGGCAGGCTGGACTGCGAGCTAAGTTGCGAGCGGGATTGCTGCTGGGGGCGCTGGCCTCTCCATGTGTGGGGGCGCAGCAGATTGGGACGAACAAGACGCAGGGGCAGGCGGATACGTACACGCTCTCGGTGAAGGCGCAGCTGGTGGTGGAGACGGTGGTGGTGAAGGACAAGCAGGGGAAGTTTGTCAGTGGGCTAACGGCGAAGGACTTTGCGGTGACCGAAGATGGGGTGCCGCAGACGATCCGATTTGTAGAGCATGAGAAGCTGCCGACGGCGGCGGAGCCGCTGCCACCGAGTTTAGCGGAGGAGGAGAACGTGGTGATCTACCGGCGGCTGGCGCGGACGCAGATTGCGCCGGAGGAGCCGGCTAATGCAACAAGCAGTACGCAGAACAAGGCTCGGTACAAAGACCACCGGCTGCTGGTGATGTATTTCGATATGACGGCGATGCCGCCGCAGAACCAGACGCGGGCGTTGTATGCGGCGGAGAAGTTTATCCGGGAGCAGATGACGGCTGTGGACCTGGTGTCGTTGATGCGGTACGCGGGCGGGTCGGTGGATGTGTTGCAGGATTTTTCAGCTGACCGAAATAAGCTACTGAGTGTGTTACAGACCCTGGTAGTGGGCGAGGGGCAGGGGAATGCCGTGTCGGTGGACGATGCGAGCAGCGCGGACACGGGAGCAGCGTTTGGGCAGGACGACGGCGAGTTCAACATCTTCAACACGGATCGGCAGCTTTCGGCGTTGCAGACGGCGGCGAAGATGCTGGCGTCGATGAATGAGAAGAAGGCGCTGCTGTACTTTGCGAGCGGGCTGCGGCTGAACGGGGTGGATAACCAGGCGCAGCTGCATGCGACGGTGGATGCGGCGGTGCGGGCGGGGGTGTCGTTCTGGCCGGTGGATGCGCGTGGGCTGGTGGCGGCCGCGCCGCTGGGGGATGCGACGCAGGCTTCGGCGGGGAACGCGGGGATGTACTCGGGGACGGCGGCGCAGGCGGTGGCGGACCGGTTCCAGCAGTCGCAGGACACGATGTACTCGCTGGCGGCGGACACCGGAGGCAAGGCGCTGTTCGACAACAACGACCTGACGATGGGGATACGGAACGCGCAGCAGGCGATCGCGGACTACTACATTGTGGGGTACTACACGACGAATACGGCGATGAATGGGCACTTTCGCAAGGTGAAGATTGTGGTGGGGCGGCCGGAGGTGGCAAAGCTCGAATATCGCGAGGGGTACTACGCGAACAAGGAATTTGGGAAGTTTACGGCGGTGGACAAGGAGCGGCAACTGGAGGATGCGCTGATGCTGGGCGATCCGGTGACGGACCTGACGATTGCGATGGAGCTAAATTATTTCCAACTGAACCGGGCGGAGTATTTTGTGCCGATGATGGTGAAGATCCCGGGGCGAGAGCTGGCGCTGGCGAAGAAGTTTGGCGCGGAGCATACGTTGATCGACTTTGTCTGCGAGGTAAAGGACGACGTAACGGGGCAGACGATCAGCAATGTGCGGGACAGCGTGGACCTGAAGCTGAGCGATGCGACGGCGGCGGAGCTGGCGCGACGGCCGATCGAGTACGACTCGGGATTTACGCTGACGCCAGGACGATACTCGATCAAGTTTCTGGCGCGGGACGATGAGACAGGGCGGATTGGGACGTACCAGACGCAGTTCGTGATCCCCAACCTGAACAAGGTGGTGAAGCGGGTTCCGTTGAGCTCGGTGGTGCTGAGCGGGCAGCAGGTGAATGTCAGGGACGCGATTTACAACGCGACGAAGGGCAAGGACGCGGCGAAGAACGACGCGGCGAACCCGCTGGTGCAGGAGGGAATGAAGCTGATTCCGAGCGTGACGCGGGTGTTTTCGGTCGATCGGGATCTGTATGTGTATTTGCAAGGATACCTGGGCACTCCTGCTGGAACAGTAACGAGCGGTGTGACGAGTCCCGGACCACTGGTGGCATCCGTAAGTCTTTACCAGGAGCGTAGAAAAGTAATGGAGGCACCGGCTGTGGTCGCAACGCCAACACCCGGGACGCGGTTAGAGGTGGTTCCGCTGCGCTTCAAGATCAGCTTGGGTGGACTGCTGCCTGGACGATATGAGTGCCAGGTGAGTGTGCTCGATCCAGGAGGGCAGCGCGCTGCCTTCTGGGTAGGCTCGTTGCTGCTCGTGCGGTGATTAGCAATAATACTAGGTAAAGCTAGAGACTGCGCATCTGGGGTCTACCGTATCGGGACACTCAGAACGAGAAGGAACCGCGTTGTTTTAGGGTCAAGCTGCACGTTCTCTGACACGTTTCAGTAATGCTTTGAGAGGCTGACCCGACGATGCTGGCCCCGAGCCATGCACCTTAAATCCCGATCCGCTCGACTTCATCGAGCGAGACCTCATCATCACGTCGATCGAAAAGCCCCGTCGTTCGCGCCGATTCGTGCGCAGCATCTGCTGTGCAATCTCCAGTCTGTCGCCGTTCTTGAGGTAGGCCGTGATCCCGGTCGCGCGGAACGTGTAGCAGCCGATCTCGGTCTTGATCCCGGCCCCGAGCGCCCGCCGACGAATCATCCTCCAGACATCCGGTTGTAGCAGGGCATTGCCGGTCAGCTCGCCCGATCGGCCGCGCGTCGTGCGGAATAGCGGTCCTTTGCGGTCCTCTGCGATGCCGGCCGCTCTGATGTACTCCTCCAAGTAGCGGTCGAGATTGTGGTGCGTGGGCATCTCGTGTTCCTTGCCGCCTTGTTCATGAAGCCTCACCCAGCCCCGCCGCCCCTGCACGAAGAAATCTTCAACCCGCATCGCAACCGCAGCTCCCACACGGGCGAAGGTATAGACCATCAGAGCAATCAGCGCGCGATCGCGCAGGCCGGGAAGGGAAGTGGTGTCGATCGCGTCGATCAAGGTACGGGCCTCGTCCACATTGAGGACCGGGGTTCTGCCCTTCCGCTGGGTGTGCTTCGGCCCGCGCACCGCATGGGCCGGATTCACCGCGAGAATCTGGCCCACTACCATCCAATCGAACAGCATCCGCAACGCGGCCAGCCGTTGCTTGACCGTGGGCTTGGAATGCGCCCGGAGCTGGTCCTCGACGGAGGCGGCAACGTGGACCGGCTCGACCTGGGCGAGATCCTCGATGCCATGCACAGCACAGAACGCGGAGAACTGCCGAACCGCTTCCATGTAGGCGCGGCGGGTGTTCTTGTTGCGGATATGCGAGCTGAAGAAGTCCCGCATCCGCGACCGGGCTTCGGCGCGTGCCGTAAACAGTGAAAGCAAGGAACTGCCCTGCACATTAGATCGCTGCAAGTTCACGCTAAGACCTGCCATTCATGAGCGGTGCACCCGGCGAAGCGCACGCTCGAAGCGAGTCCTAACGTTGTCCCAGAAACCTGGGAATACTGAGCGCTCTCGAAAGTCCTCTGGAACTTCAAACAAAGCCGGGTCAAGCGGGCTTTCGAAAAAGTCGACGATCTCGATCGCTTGCGTTGAGGTGTGCTCGCGCATGCCGTCTGGCCCTGGGCAGGTCTGCCGAGTAGTTGTCACTACTTTGGCGGGCAGGCCGGAGTAGGCGAGCTCTCCTGTGCGACGGATGACTGGCGGCCCCTCATTGCCGGTCGAGAGATACGATACCTTCACCCCTAGGCTCCGAGAAGCTTTTGGTATCGCGGGGTGCTGGACGTCGATATACCACCCGTCGGAAACGCTCTCGCTCTCCTGCTGAATACCTGCAGGATACTTATGCGTGCTGTGTGTGATGCACCGCGCTGCTGGAGTACCGAAGATTTGTGCCGTCTCACCTGTCTTCTCAACGTGAACGGTGATCTCATGCGTACTCGGCTTGTCCCTCGACGGGAAATGCCGCTGGGTATACCGCTCACCGAGCTTCTGCCATCTTCGGGTCTCTTCAGCTGTTGCCATCTCGAAGATCGGGCGCACCGTGAAGGTGTGCGTCTTGGTCTCCAGCCAAAGTTCATGGCGGAGATCAGGCTGGACGATCACCACAATGGGTCCATCCGACTCACGCCGTTCTCGGCCCTTCAGAAACATCTGTGTGTTGCGCGTTGCTGTCTTCTGGAAGCGCAGCTCAGGCACATATTCTGTTCGATACTCCGTGACGATCACCAGACCTGCCGACATGGAGCCTCCGTTCCGCTCATCTTAGCCGTTGCTTATCACGCATGATAAGGACATTGTTCTGAGAATAGGCAGCTCTCTACTTGACCGCCAACGTGTTGTATCCGAGCTTCTTCAGGCAGCGTATATGGTGCTGAACACGCTCGACATTGCGGTCGTCCCGCGTGATCGGAGGAGCTTCTCGATAGGGCATCTTTGCTGCGAGAACCGCGTGCACAGTTTTGAGGAGCGTGTGTCCGAGTGCCACGATGGCGCGCTTGTTTCCGCAGCGAGCTTTGAGGGCGTGATAGCGCGACTGCAGCCGCGATCCCTTGCGGTTGGTGGCGGCCCATGCGCTCTGCGTGAGCGTTGTTTTGAGCCAGACGTTTCCCCGGTTCCTACGAACACTCTTCTTTACGCCAGCACTCTGATGGTTCGCCGGACACAGCCCGGCCCAGGAGCTGAGTTGCGCTGCTGTAGGGAACTGTCCCATGTCAGCGCCTATCTCGGCTAGGATGCTGGCGGCGGATTCTTCCTTGATGCCTGGAATGCTCTGGAGCAGATGGAACGCTTCGGCGAGAGTTGGGTTTTCCATGCGCCGCCGAATCTCCTGATTGAGCGCCTCAACCTCCTGGTCCAGGAACTCAAGATGACGAAGCGCATGCCGGATGAGGAACCGCTGATGGTCGCTCAACCGATGGCCCGCAACAGAAGCCGTGATTTGCGGGATCTTCTCTCTTGCCTTTTTCTTTGCAAGGTCGGCGATCTGCTCCGCAGTCATCTCGCCGTCGAGAAGAGCCGCAAGCATCAACCTGCCGGACACGCAGAAAACGTCCGACAACACGTCACCGAGCTTGACGTTCGCATCTTCAAGCACCTTCTGAACCCGGTTCCGCTCCCGTGAGTTCTCCCCGATCAGCTGCCTGCGGCGACGCGTAAGGTCACGTAGTTCACGAATCGCCAACGGCGGGATGAAGCTTGGCCGGATCATGCCATGACGGAGTAGATGAGCCAGCCACCGGCTGTCGTTCGGATCGGTCTTGTGCCCGCGCCGATTCTGCACATCGGCAGCGTTGGCAAGAACCACCCGAACGTGCGCCTCAAGCAGATTGAAGACCGGCTTCCAGTAGCTCCCGGTGCTTTCCATCACGGCATGGGTACACCCTTCGGCGACCAGCCATCCGGCGAGACGCTGAAGCTCGCTGACGATCGTGCCGAACTTCTTGATCTGCGTGTGGGGTTCGTCTTTCGCTCCGCCGGTCATGACGCAGACCACGACAAACTTTTTGCCTACGTCGATGCCGGCGCATCGCTCCAGAATCGCTTCGATCACCTGTTCCTCCAATGCGGACAAGCAGCCGGCAGCGAGTTGGGCATATTGTTCTACGGGCTCAGAAGAGGCACCAGTCAGGTGTACGTGAGCCGCCGGCGGGTCAGATTATCATTCGGGGTCGAACCACCAATAAGTCCGCGACCCTTTACCTGTTCGCACCTGCAGTCTCTACTGCAGCCGCGTTCCCGGTCAAGAGAAACCCTTCTCATCCTCAGGCGTGGCCGCTGACGCGGCCATCAATGACTATCATGCGTGAAAAGCCATTTCTAAAAGGTGCTATGCCGGGGTAGATCAATGGTGCACTCCGCGCTTCCGCCGAGATAGTTTACGTGTTGCCCCGTCACTCGGGAGCAATTCCTTTGCTGTTTTACAACGCGAGTCAGATTACACCAGCAGCCGGGATGCATCCGCCCACAACTGCTGAGCTGTCCAACCGGCCGGTTCAGCCGACGCTAACTTGGCAGCCTGCCCAGCCCACAGTTGCATCCGCTCGGCATCTCCAGCCTGCTGCGCGGATTTCCGCATGATGGAGGTGAGTCCGCGCTGCACCGGATATGGGGCTGGAGGAGGAGCATGCAATGCAGCGCGGACATACGCTGTTGTGACGCTACGGCCGAACCGCCCGCTGAATGCACGCGTGACCATCGTCTCGTGGGCGTCCGTCTGAGCGAGTCTGTCGGCGTAGGCAGGATGGATCTTCGCTTCTGGAGATCGCAGGAACCCGGTTCCCACCTGTACAGCGCTGGCGCCTAGAATCAGCGCCGCAGCGACTCCACGCGCATCAGCTATTCCACCAGTAGCGATGACTGGCACAGACACTGCATCTACAACCTGCGGCAAGAGAGCGATCAGACCTACCATCTGTCGATCTGCTTCGTCGGCATAGAAGGCTCCACGGTGTCCGCCAGCCTCCATGCCTTGCGCCACGATAACGTCAGCACCTGCCTCTTCAGCAATCTTCGCCTCAGTCACCGTCGTAGCGGTGGCAAACCAATAAATTTCGTGGGCTTTCAGTTCCGATACGAATGCCGGGAGGTAGATTCCCATGATGGAAGAGATGGCCTTCGGCTTTACGGTAAGCATGGCCTGACATTGCGCCTCAAAGTCCGGCAACGCCGCATCGCCCGCCTCAGGAGGAACAGTAGGCCCCCACGTCGCAAGAAATTCCCTTTGCTGCTTCTCCAGTTCGAAGTCTCGCGCGGGTGATGCATCCGGAATCCAGAGATTGATCTGAAATTCTCCTTGGCTACTCTCCCGAAACTCGTCGCTCCAGATCTTGATTTCCTCTGGCCGCATCATCAGAGCCCCACACGCTCCGAGGGCGCCTGCGTTAGCTACGGCAATCGACAGTGAGGGAGGGCATGCGCCTGCCATAGGTGCAAGTAGGATCGGCAGACGGATTCCCAATCCGTCTGCGAAAGCCTTTGCGCGGACGCGCGGGGATGAGTATTTTCCACCAAACATGCTGAAGGCTCCCGAGTGGGATTATCTCGCAATCCGGGGTCACTACACCAAACGTCAAAAGTCATACGCTAGTGCGCCGGGAGACCGGCAAGGAGTAGCGGTGAAGGTCCTGTGCAGTGAAGGTATAGCAACCACACTGGCCCCGAGTCATGCGTGGTGCATCGCGAGGTGTACGGCGAAGCGTTGACAGGGGAGATTGTAGGCCAGCCATTGAGCCGCCAAAGCGATAAATCAGTTCAGGGTGCCGACGCCGTTAGCATGGCGGAAGGCAATATGGATTGGCGCGCTTTTGCGAGTGCCTGTTCGGCCCTGCGTGGTCTTAGACCCTGGCATGCAGATACGCTCTTTGTTGGGGAACCGAGAGATCTCCGGCTTGACCGATCCGGTTGTCTCGGAGCGGTCCGCATCGGGAAGACGAGGAGTCGAAGCCGATGATGCATGGGCGGGAGAAGTCAGACCCTTCCATAGTAGCGGTGAAGCTGGCGAACAAGACCGGGCGACCGAAGGCGGAGTCAGTGGAGCGAAGGGAAGGGGCCAAGGGAAACACGGGAGAGCAACACATACGCCGGACCCAGAGCCGGGAGAGCATCTCCCAGGGGCTTGACCGTGTACGGAAAGCAGCGCAGCAAAAGAAGAAGGAACGGTTCACCGCTTTGCTCCACTCTGTGACGGTAGGATCGACTGCTGGACGCCTTTTCCAGCCTCAAGCGGGAAGCGGCTCCGGGAGTCGATGGAGCGACATGGCAGAGCTACAAGCAGGACCTTGAAGTAAATCTGACCAGACTGCAGGAGCAGGTGCATCGGGGTACGTACCGGGCGCTTCCTTGACGACGGCGATATATTCCGAAACCCGATGGGCGGCAACGTCCACTGGGCATCGCCGCCCTTGAAGACAAGATCGTCCAACGCGCCGTGGTGCAAATGCTCAACGCCATCTATGAGGAAGACTTCCTGGGATTTTCGTATGGCTTCCGACCCGGACGCGGCCAGCACGATGCGCTGGACGCGTTAGCGGTTGGAATTACCACGACGAAGGTGAACTGGATCGTGGACGCCGACATAGCTGGATTCTTCGATGCGGTCAGCCACGAGTGGCTGATGCATTTCGTTGAGCACCGGGTTGGCGACCGTCGCATCCTCCGTCTGATTCGCAAGTGGCTGAAGGCGGGCGTCATGGAAGACCGAAAGCTTGTGCCAACGGAGGCTGGCACTCCGCAAGGAGCGGTCATCTCGCCCCTGCTGGCCAACATCTATCTTCACTATGCGTTCGACCTGTGGGCCGACCAATGGCGCAAGAAACGTGCCAAGGGTCAGGTCATCGTGGTGCGGTATGCCGATGACATCGTCATGGGCTTTCAGCACAAACGAGAAGCAGAGCGATTCATGGCGGATATGCGGCAGCGGCTGGAGAAGTTCGCGCTATCGTTGCATCCGGAGAAGACCCGGCTGATCGAGTTCGGTCGCTTTGCGGCCAAAGATCGAGAGAGCCGTGGACTTGGAAAGCCGGACACCTTCGACTTCCTTGGATTCACTCACATCTGCAGCCGATCCCGCCGGGGCGCCTTCTAACTCAAAAGGCAGACGCGCCGGGATAGGATGCGGGCAAGGCTGAGAGCGATCAAAGAGGAGCTGCGGCGGCGCATGCACGAACCGATCCCGATACAAGGGAAGTGGCTTGGACAGGTCGTCCGCGGATACTTCGCGTATCACGCGGTGCCGACCAACAGCCGATGCCTCGGGGCCTTTCGGCACTATGTGGTTGATCTCTGGCGACGCTCCCTTGCGCAGCGAAGTCAGCGAGATCGCACCACATGGAACCGGATGGCAAAACTCGCGGCGGAGTTCCTGCCACCACCTCACATCCTTCATCCATGGCCTAGCGTTCGTTTCGCCGTCAGACACCCAAGGTGGGATCCCGGTGCGTGAATCACGCCCGCCGGGATCTGTGCGGGGGGGTACGCAGCAATGCGTATCCCTACCGCGATAGGCCCCTTGCGCAAACCTGTTGCAAGCGGAGGAGCAAGGCAACAGGTTTTTGCAACGACGATTGCAGGGCTTTCGCCCTCTGCTCTCAACCCGTGAGTAAACGTTCGTTTCTGCACGTCGGCCGTCCCGGGCAAAATACCAGCAACTTGCTGTTGAAAAAGGACTATTGCGATTGCCTTTTCACTGGCAACAGGTTTGCGCAACAAGCCTTACCGTACGATTGTTGACCTTTGGTGTAGTGACGCTCAGGTGGAGCGGTTGCAAACAGCGGCTAAACCAATGTCACCCCTGCTCCTTACTCTATGGCGTGAGCAAGCAGGCCATGAACAGGTGATGCTCGATTTCTCGCCGCTTGCTCCAGCCAGCGGAGCATCGACTGAGCTTCGAGCATATTCGGAGACGGGGACGCTACTCGCTGCTGGTGGATCCGTTTGGCGATGAGGGCGGGATGTTGCCGCGAATGGATTCGATAAAGAGCGGCACCTCCTTCTCGAGGAGATCTGCACGGTCACGCATCACGTAATGCGTGCTGCCGACCGCGATGATGCGCCTGCCATTGGTGGAGAGACGTTTGAGATTCTCCTGCATGCCACTCCAGGCGTCCTGCCTTGCAACATCCTGAGCGCTGTGACGTCCCTGAAGCACCTTTGCAGGATCATGCGAGAAAACAAGGATTGGCAAATCACCGTACGGGCCGGAATGAATCGTTTCTTCACCTGATCTGTCGAAGCTACTCAACTCCGCCAACATGGAGCTGTAATGCATGCGGCAGACGGCCTCGGCGTTTACTTTTCTAAAGTCATACCCCGCGTCTCTGGCGCCGCCGGAGCACATCCCCATCAGACGCGGTACGCCCGCCACCATGGCAACGTGTAAAAGCCACGCTGGTGGCCCCGAACCTCCAGATCTGAAAGCCGGGTTCTTGTCCTGCAAAGGGCTGGAACTATCCACGAAGATCATGCCTGCAATTTGAGCGGGATAGCGAGAGGCGTAATCGCGAAGGTAAAGACCCCGATGGAATGAGCCATGAGCACGATCGGGCCATTGATTCCAGCCTGTGCAAGCAGCTGATGCAGCTCCGCAGCGATGTGGTCTGCGTCTCGAGGTCCAGAGCGGCTTTCACTCCAGCCAAATCCGGCACGGTCATAGGCGCAAACCCTTGTGGTCTGGGCCAGCGTGGCCTGGATACCTGACCAGATGAGGGCGTCATTACCCAGACCCGTTTCAAGTACCACGGTCGGGGCACCGTTACCCATGCAGACGATATGCATCCTGGACTGCCCGACCATGACCATCTGTCCAGCCACGGGATGCGAAGACCAGAACCGGTGAACTGCGATCGCGTTGAACAGACTGCTTACAGCGATACCGATCACGGCAAGCATGGCGAGGGAGAGCACGATGCGCTCACTGAGCTTGCGCGGCCTGCGGTACGGCTTGCTACGAAGCGTTCGAATCCGACGAACGCAGAGCGCCACGATTAGTACAGAAAACAGAAAGAGAACCGACGGCAGGACGACGTAGTCGATGTTCATAGAACCTCATGACCCTCTCCATAATTCAGGCAGAGGGTTCAGCTCGCCATAAACCTGATTTCGAAGTGGTACTTTCAATCACATCTCACTCCGCCCCAAACCCTATGAGGGTAAGCTCCTCCTTCGGTGGCAGGCGGGCTCCCAGCCACATCCTGAAGCTGCACGCCATCAGGTATGCTGCACCGAGTGCAATCACCCCCAGAGAGGTATTGCGCACCGATACTGAGGTCCAACCTTCGGCAGCCGCCATGGTCAAGACGAAAGCCGGGAAGATGACGAAATACCGAATGAATGTGAAGGGCAGTTCGTGAACAGATCTTCGTTCAATTCCGGTGAATGGAACCGTTCGGACGTCAGCAAAGAAGATCTCCGTCAGGATTATAGGAAGCGTGCATCCGAACAGCACTTGGGTGACCAGCATACTTGCGCCTATGAGATCCCGAGGCGCGAGAGCATTGAGCACCGCAATCGAAAGCAGGGTGCCAGCTATTACGACGCAGGTCGTCAGAACTCTGCCACCGCGGAGCACCTCGTTGCTAGGTGTGCCATCTATCACGCGAAAGATCCAGCTGCCGCGGCGTCCGATCGGTGAAAGCATGACAGTTTTCATTCCTGCGACCGCCCAGAAAGCCACAACGGGTACGGACATCCTCAGCCCATCAGATGAAAACACCACCTTCACGTTTGGCCCGTCAAGCTGAAGCGCCAGCACGCCTGAGAGCACCAAGGCGATCCCCAGACCGATATACATGGCCATATAGAGCTGCAGTCGTTCGGTCCGCCGAAGCGTCTGCGCAGCGAAGTGAGCCGTAGCCCGCGCCTTAGGGGTCCTTAGCACCGCACGGTGGAGCAGGACCTGCAGTGAGCTGCGGGCTTTCACGGCGCTCTGCTTCATGGAGCCCTCAAGGATTTGTCGCACCCTCCGCTGGTAGCCGAGGGGATAGGTCGCCACTGCAGCAGCCATCATGGTCGCTGTCGCCAAAACTCCTGTCGGAGCGAGCGAATGGAAGATCGATGGCGCGCGGTCGCTCCACATCACGCACTCATAGATTGCTAGAAACCAGAAGGGGGGAAACCACCGAACAGCTGCAGGACTGATGCTGGTGCCCAGCAGTGGATGGAGATAATGCGCGGTCAGAGGAAACAGGAAAAGCAATGTCAGCAGTGCTATGAGCGAAAGGATCCTGACGACCGCCCGCATCGTCTCTGCGAGAGTTCCGTGTGGAAGGCTGACCAATACTGCCTGCACTGTGATCAGCGCACCCACGATACTGACGCCACTCATCGAAACCGCCACGACCTGCGCCAGCAGCTGCCGAAAGTACCCGCAGCGCTGATCCGCGACTGCCGGCAGAAACAAGCATCCAAGGCCGCTGGTTCCTACATGCACCAAAGCCAGAAACATAGCCATTGCAGCGATTCGTCCTGTCAGCAGCCGCCGGAGTCGAATCGGCAAGGTCGCCATCACCGAAATGTCCAGCGCATCCGGAAACAACATCTCCCATTGGAAGATGACCGCACAGCCCATGATGACAAACGTATACGTCAAAAAAACAGGTGGTCGCACGCCTGCGACCAATAGCTGCGTTCCTGCGGATGCGGAGGAAGTCCGTGGTATGCAGGAAAGAGAAAGAGCGCTACAAGGACTCCGGGTAACACAATCGCGTACGCGAGCTCTGCTAGCCGCGCAGCCGCATCTTCGCCGAAGACCTCATTGTTGAGGAGGCGGTCGTAAAGGTGTCGCACCAGCACCTCGAACTGCGATCCGGCGTTCGTCGGCTCCCCTTGAATAGCCATCAGCGACAGAACGACGGGCTTCCTTGCTTTCGTACCCAGCCATGAAAGATTAGGCATGTGTCGCTCCCATGGCAGCGACCAACTCTTTCGCCGTCGATCGCGTGTCCTGTTGCTGCACCAGCTCCGCAAAGACGTTTTCCAGACTCGAGAGGGCCATTGTCCGCTTCAGATCTGCAGGTGGCGCATCCGCCAGCACGCGACCTTTTGCCAGCACGACGACGCGATCACAAACCTGTTCGACTACTTCCAGTACGTGGAGATGTATAGGACTGCCTTTCCCTGGTATCTCAGTTCCACCAGTAGATCTTTGAACAGGCGTGCGGAGACGACGTCGAGTCCTGAAAGAGGCTCATCAAAGATCAACAGCTGTGGATCGTGCAACAAAGCCGCTGCAATCAAGACTCGCTGCTTCATGCCCTTCGAATAAGCCGAGATCTGCGAGTGCCGCCACGATTCCAATCCAAGCAGCGCTAAGAACCGGTTCGCCCGGTCGGTGAGTGGCCGTTCTTCCAGGCCGCGCAGCCTCCCGACCAGCTGTAGATACTCCAATCCGGAGAGATGAGCGTACACATGCGCCTCCTCCGGCACATATCCCAGAACACGCCGAAAGCTCGTCATGTCCTGGCGTGTGTCACAGCCATTGAAGAAGACCTTTCCATCGCTTGGCTCCAGGATGCCCGTGACGATCTTCACTGTCGTCGACTTGCCCGAGCCGTTTGGCACGAGATAGCCCACAACCTCACCATGACCGACCGCGAAGCTGACATCATCTACTGCAGGGATACCCCGATACCGCTTCGACACATGTCTGAGTTCCAACATCAGCTCACCCCTATGTAGCGTACTTGTTTGTTGTAACATACTACATAGTCGTGATCACACCTCGCCTCTCTCACAGTGCGGCTTTGATCCTCAAGGCGCTCAGCCTCGGTCATCGCTTTGGCTTCGACGTCATGGCGGTTACTGGTTTGCCCAGCGGTACCGTCTACCCGGCACTCCGCCGCCTTGAACGCGATGAACTCGTGAAGTCTCTCTGGGAGTCGGACGTTGATGCCGCCGCCCAGCAAAGGCCAGCTCGCCGATACTACGAGATCACCCCCGCCGGCAAAGCCGCAGCCCTCGCTGCGACGAAGCGATATCCCCTACTCGCCAGACTCGCTCCGGAGAAGCACGCATAATGCCCTCGCTCCCTTCGCCCCTTCAAATTTACGACCGTAGACTCCTGCATTTCTTTCGGTTCCTCGTTCCCGCCGTGGACCGCGAAGAGTGGGTCCGCTCCTGGGCAGCCGAACTCTGGTGCTTTCGCCATACTGCCCACCCCCTGGACCAGCGCAGTCTTTTCTTCGGTGTTGTGCAAGACGCCTTCTGGCTTCGCGCAGAATGCGCGCGCAACGCACTCTCTGGAAATGCCACACTTTGCCTGCTTACGCTGTTGTTGCTCGTGATGGTGGCTGGTCTTCCCGCTCTCGCACCTACAGGCCACTGGCGTGGGCTTGGTGCCTGGCTCCTCCAGCAGGGCATTCGTTTTTTAAGTGAATCCGCCTTCATTGTGTTTGTCAGCTACGCCACTGCATCGTCGGACATCGAGCAGTCCGTCGTCGCCTGGAGGCAGTTCTGGCTCAGGGCACGCCTGTTCCAATCAGCCAAGACGCTGCTCGTACTGCTTCTCGCCTTCGTCCTGAGTGCCGATCTCGGCTTCCCGCTGCGAGCTCCATTGCCACTCACGGCCGAGTTTCTGCAGACCATGTCCTTCGTTATTTTTGCTCTTCTCGGACTGCGCTGGAGCTTTCGCGATGGAATCGGCCGGTGCAAGCACTGCTTACATTCGCTTTCCGCTCCTGCCCGCGTGGGTCGGCCTTCCTACAATTTCTTAGAGTGGAATGGCACTGAACTGCTATGCCGTAAGGGACACGGTTTGTTGAGCGTTCCGGAAATTGAGACCAGCTGGTGCCGGTCCAGTGCCTGGATTTCCCTCTCATCCTCTTGAGGGCACTTAGCTCAGCTGTTTCAAGGTTCCCGGGGCAACAATCCTGCACCTGCCGCTCACTGACCGAAGGTTTGTGTCACGTTCCCGCTCGGATTCTCCCCTGAACGTTTATCCACCGGTAGATAGCGGTCCGAAAACACCACCCCATGGACCTTGACGACAGCACCCATAACTTTGGGTGTACCACGCTGTCCGAAGGTCAATTCGAGGAGTGCCCCCTTCACCGTTCTCCTTCACGTCTTCAGCCTTGCGCGCTATAGCTCGTGCGTTTACCTGCGCACCAAACCCTATCGGGCATGCTTCACTCCGTGGCGACTTTCCAGGGCAGGACTGTTGTGCTGACACGTAGACACCTGCTGAAAGCACAGGTTTAGTAGAAATGCGTTGCGCATGGTGGCCCTCACAGCCGACCACTCTCCGGAATAGGGTACTCCGATGCTTTAGCTCATCTCAAGCCGACAAAGTATCTCAAAGCAACGCCTAGCATGAGTACGCTAGTCATTAGCGCTCGCCTGTGCCCTTTGGGTTCATAACCCAAGAGCCGTGGCTAGGGGGCGTCCAGGATGATCGATAACGTCCTTTATCGTATGTCCAGAGAGCGCGGAGAAGCTGGGAAATCAAATGTCCGAGATGCCCGTTTTACGGACAAGTGGATCAGCATCGCTTCTCACACCGGCTTTTCAGAACTCATCATTTATAGGCACAGGAGTGGTGTGGCTTACCTTCCCTACATCTTGGACCGCTACGGGAAACTTCGACACGATATTCACCTCAGCTGGCTTCCATCGTGAAATCGGCATATCGGACAAATGCCGGTATCAAGAGCCGGTTTCAGGCTGTCCAGATGTAGCTTTGGTCAATGAAAGACAACGCGGATGCGATCCGCGTATCGTTGTCGACATGAAGATCCGCGTCCACTTCGCCGCTGCAATCGTCCTGCTCACGGTGTTCACCGCCGCAGCCCAGGCACCAAACAAGCTCACGCCTCAGGAGCAGGCCGCGGGCTGGCATCTACTCTTTGATGGCACCACATCCACAGGCTGGCGCAGCACAAAGTCTCCGGCCTTCCCCACCACGGGTTGGGAGGTAAAGAACGGCTTGCTTTCTGTCACCGAGCATGGGGGCGAAGAAGGAGGGAACGCAGGCGACATCATGACCGTGCGCAAGTACACCAACTTCGAGCTCTCGGTCGACTTCCGCATCACTCCCGGCGCCAACTCCGGCATCAAGTATTTCGTCGATCTCGACCTTGCGCCCGGCCATGATGGTCACGGCTCTAACGTCGGTTTCGAATATCAGGTGCTAGACGATGCACTGCATCCGGATGGCAAAAAGGGTAAGAACGGAGACCGCACCGTCGCATCTCTCTACGACATGATCCCGGCCGCCACAGACAAGCCGGTCCATGCTGTCGGCCAGTGGAATACCGCACGCATCGTCGTACAGGGCACACACGGCGAGCACTGGCTAAACGGCGTCAAAGTGTTGGAATATGACCGTGCCACACCTGCATTCCGCGCCATCGTCGCCGACAGCAAATTTCACGTCTACCCCAATTTCGGCGAGGCAAACGGCGGCTACATCCTTTTGTAAGATCACGGTTTCCCGGTCTCGTTCCGCAACATCAAAATTCGCGAATTGCCCAAGAACGCCAGCCGATAGATCATTGAAGTACTACACACCATGGCGGCAACTGTAGGCCGTCACAAGTCCTCGAAATCGCGCTTCTCGCCACCTTTCCGGTAAGTCGGCATATCGGACACTTGCCCTCAAGCAGCTCCGGAGAGAAAGGCTCCGAAAGTTCGGAAATCGTCCAGCAGCCCCGACCGGCTCCCGGTACTAATTCGATGGGTACTTTGTAGAATGCTTGATCTCGCTAAGAGGGGCATTACGCTCAGGTTACGGTAGTGGGTCAGTTTGAAATCCCGCCCCGGTCACGCTGAGCGATAATGGGGCATGGACATAAACACTCTGGCGAAGTCGATAGTGGATCAGGCGTAGCCTCGTCCTTTGCTACGCAGATGATTAGACGTTGGGAGAATCCTCAGGCTCCCTCCGATCCTGACGAGCAGGCCGAGCATAATTCAAACTGACCCACTACCCAGGTTACGGATTGCGAGAGTGTGCTTCGTTCGCTGCGGTACCATCGTTTGATGAGCGATTCAGTCAGCGCGGAACGCGATCTCATCAATGATCTGCTTACGAAGCCTATACCAGAATTCCTTTGGCACTACACCAGCTACAAAGCCTTTTCAAGGCATCGTCGAGTCGAAGAAGATCTTCGCTACCGACCTCCGGTATCTCAACGATAGTCAAGAGTTCGTTCACGCCAGAGAGTTGGCTTGGAAGCTTGCTGATGAGGTATTGGAGTCGTCCGACAGTGGTGTTGCGGTGAGCGGAATGTTTAAGAACGCCATGAATCTAGCGTTCAACACCGGTCCCCTCCGTGCGGACCGACTTCAAGTTATGGTTGCTTCGTTCTCTCAAGCCCGAGATCAGCTAAGTCAATGGCGAGGCTACTCGGGAGCTTCAAGCGGTGTGAGTATATCGTTCGATCTTTCCACGATCCGACCGCCATTGGGGGTGGAGAACAGCGGTCGTGTTCGCACCCTGCGTCTACGAGCTGCCACAAAAAAGAGCGCTACTACGTCGAAGTGGGCATCTTTGGTGAGGAAGAAACGGAGCACGCCATCTCCCACGAGGTAATAGAAAGAGTTCAACAAGGGGATAGGAGGATGGAACGCATGGTGAAGCAGACCCGTGTTTCCGACCAGGTCAGCTCCGCGAAGAAGGTTATATCCAGGTTCCGAGCGAATGCTGTTCGCGACAACGAAGTCAGAGACCTGCGGCTCCGCGAACGCTGCAACGGTCCGTTCCTGACCATTTGACAGGCATCCCTTGTGATCCTTGCCATCGGGACAGC
>JAABVA010001543.1_pt1 | contig 24409 bp, 22 predicted proteins | sample 5560331 | NCBI WGS metagenome assembly JAABVA01 (sample SAMN12812661, study PRJNA571458) | rock metagenome | isolation source: Antarctica rocks | place: Antarctica: Victoria Land, Mt New Zealand sud | collected 2016-01-07
TTGCAAACTCATGATGTACTTCTCCAAATACTACTCAATAACTCTTCCCACAACACCCACTCATCAGAAGATGAATACTGTGTATCGTTCTCTTTTATCGGCATGGATGGTGTGCTTCTGTAGGGACGCGATACATCTGGTCCCTACGAAATGGTGTCGTATCAAGGTTGGCGGCTCCCTACAGAATCGTGTGAAGGTGACGATAAGAGAAGGTAGTGAGCGAAGCCGTGCTATTTGAAAGGGAGAATTTTATGGTCTGGTCGCGTTTCTTGCGAATGTGTGTATTGATTGGAGTGTGGGCTGCCGCCGCATATGTGGTATCGCCTTCTGTGATTGCGCTATTTAGAAGGTGTCGTGGTAATGGGCAAACTGCACCCGAAGCTATGCCTGTTCTTCCAGTCGCGCCCCTACCTTCAAAAGAAGGACAACAAGAGAGCAAGAAAGCTTTTTCGTCGCCTAAAGCACAGAGGAATGGTTTGCTTGTTGTGGTTGCTTTTCTGTTACTTGGTGTGCTGGGGCAGGCATTGTTCGCTGCTCATTTGCCGATTATAAACGTGTTCTCGGCTGACAAAGGGGCAAACGCCAATAGAGCGACATTTATTCTCCACACGCCTGCTGTAACGGTAACACGTACACAACCATTTGAAACTGGTATTGTGACTCCACAATGGCAGCAGCAAAATGCTTATGATGCTCACTGGCAGCAGAGTTTATCAGATATTCAGACACAGACCGACTCGCGCTGGATTGAATTGTCGCTGCTGTTCTCGCAATCCACCTCGACCTCGACGAGCGTGCAAACGACCCAGAGTACGCCGCTCGTGGCATCATTCGCGGCGGGAGTACGCGCGGCACATGCGAAGGGCTTGCATGTCTTTGTCGTGCCGCTGATGGGTGTTCAAGAGAAGGGTGGCTGGGCTGGCAGTATTCACTTTTCATCGCAGGCACAGGAGCAGGCATGGTTTGATAGCTATTGGAACACCTATAAGCCATATGTCGTGGCGGCAGCACAGGCTGGTGCGGACCAGATGGCGGTTGCGACCGAGTGTTCATGGTTACAACAGCACGTATCCGCAGCGTTATGGAACCAGCTCATCGACCGTGTACACAGCGTCTTCGCTGGCACCTTGACCTATGATATGAACTGGGATACGGTCAATCAATCCATGCCCATTTGGTTCAATAATCAAAATATCAGCATGATTGGCGTGTCGGCGTACATCCCATTGACCGATGTTTCGCAGCGTATCGATCCAAAGGCTATGGTCGCTCTCTGGAAGGAGAAGGTTAAGTCTATTCTCGATACCATTTCGGTGCAGGTTGGGAAGCCCGTTCTCGTCTCTGAAATTGGCTATCGCGACAGTGCCGATGCCCTTTACCACTCGTGGGAGCAGAACAGTAACACACCCGTTGATCCCGCTGAACAGGCAGGCGCATATGAGGCCGCCCTTGAAAATGTGCTACCAGACCAACGTATCGCGGGCATCTTCTTCTGGGGTTGGGAAGATGTCGGTATGTTCACACTCAAGGGGCAGAATATGACCAACGCTGTTCTGCACAATTGGTATACATCGGCATCTTAACTTCTGTATGAACCTGCTATGAGTTGTAGCAAGACATGTCTTGCTACAACTCATAGCAGGTTCATACATATGCCCTTGCCTCTGTTGCCTTGAAGGTTGCGTATACGATTGAACCTTCGTGCAGGTTGAGACGCGCTGAAGAGGCTTCGGTTATTTCTGCCGTAAGTGGGGGCATAGAGGCATCAATTAGCAAGCTTACGCGCAGAATCCCCTCATTCCCCTGTTGTGAGGATGTTGTTATACTGCCAACACGAACTATTTGTATGACTTCACCACGAAAGGTGTTGCGTGCTGAGCTATCGGGCTGTGTTGGGTAGAGCGTGATACTACGTGGCGCGACAACGACATAGGCCGCTTCGCCAATTGTCGGTTGCGTTGTGTTTCCGTCGTGTTCATACAGTGTGGCTAAGATTTCAACTGGTTGTATGCCATTATGAATTTGCATGACACATACGGTGGGTGACTCGAAGCGCACTATGCGACCATGAAAGAAATTGACGCCTATCAGTTCGGCAACGTATGACGAGCGCGGTTGCTCTAGCAGGTCGCGCTGAACACCCTGTTGTAGTACATGGCCGTGTTCAAGCACAAGAATGTGTTGCCCAAACAACAACGCCTCAAGATAGGTGTGCGTTACCATTACGGTCGTCACATCGACCTCTGCCAGGATGCGCCGTAGTTCCTGCCGCACCTCACGACGCGTTTGCACATCAAGTGCCGACAGGGGTTCGTCCAGAAGCAAGAGTTGTGGCTGTAGTGCCAGGGCGCGTGCAATGGCGACGCGCTGCTGCTGACCGCCGGAAAGCTGTGCTGGTCGGCGCTGTTCAAGCCCTGGTAGATGCACCATCTCCAGTGCCTCACCAACACGCTGTCGTATCAGTGTGCGTGAAAGATGTTGCGCCCGTAGCCCAAAGGCGACATTCTCAAATACGCTGAGGTGTGGGAAGAGGGCGTAATCCTGGAAGACATAACCAAAGGGCCGCTCCTGTGGTGGCACAACAATACTCTGTTCGCTATCGAAATAGACGGTATCGCCCAGCGCAATGTGGCCTTTTTGTGGTGTGAGCAGACCCGCGATCAGGCGTAGTACCGTACTCTTGCCCGCGCCACTCTCGCCCAGTAGCACCGTCGTCTGACCCTGTAACGCGGAGAAGTCCAGGGAGAGATGAAACGTATTGAGATGTGTATCAAGGGTAATGTTCAGCATAGCACTTTGACTTTTTTGTTTAATAACAGGCGACCACAAGGGATCGCCCCTACCATACATTCTAATATATGACATTGAAGAAGTATAGTAGGGGCGATCCCTTGTGGTCAATACAATTCAAATAAGCGCAATGTGTTGAGGAACCAACGGATGCATTGAATAGCCGGACGGACGCCCACAAGGGGCTACCCTACTATACACAGCATGGCGTGCGGAGCACGCACCAACGTCGTATAGTAGGGTAGCCCCTTGTGGGCGTCCGTTGTGATGAAACATGTATCGTTCGTCTTATTTGAACAGTATTGTCCCTTGTGGTCGCCCGTTTATATGTCTAGCAACCCGTTTTTCGGAAGAAAACTAATAAAAAGTAAGTAACAGTGCTTGCGATAGTTATAACAAATATGCTATACTATCGAGTAAGTATATCTATTATTGCACAGACTTAATAGCCTTGTTATATACAAATGACACGTATCAGAAATGGCAGGTTTATCATGGCGACGAAGCCGATAGAAACAACAGAACCGAATACAGCCTTAACGCATATTTGTCCGCGCTACGAACGTGCCATACAAATCCTCGGCAAACGCTGGACGGGTCTGCTTCTGCTTGCTTTACTGGATGGACCACGCCGTTTCTGTGAGCTAACCGCTCTGGTCGAAGGACTCTCTGACCGCGTGTTAAGCGACCGTTTACGCGAGCTTGAACTTGAGGGCATCGTTAAACGCGTCGTCTATCCTCAGATTCCTGTGCGTGTGGAATACCAGCTCACTGAGAAGGGTGTCGCCCTCAAACCTGTCGTCGATGCCATTCACGCGTGGGCCGAATCGTGGGTACCAGGACCAGAAGATATGGTCGAACAGGTTGTGATGCCACAAGACGATTGTTCAAATTAGTAGTTGTGAGTACACGAATGGGTTGTCGCGAATACAACATGTGTTCAACACAACCCATTCTTTTTGGGAAATGAAGCGAGTTGAGTTATGGAAAATCTATGGGCACCCTGGCGTATGGCGTTTATCACTCCTAAGACAGAACCTGAACCGGGGTGTGTTTTTTGCACACAGCCAGCGGCACAGCGCGACGACGAGTATCATATTCTCTATCGCGGCGAACGCTGCTTTATGATGCTCAACAAATACCCCTACAATAATGGACACCTTATGATCGCCCCCTTCGAGCATGTTGGTAGCATCTCGCTCCTGGATGCTGCCACACTTGCGGAACTGGTGGCGCAAGTGCAGCTCGCGCTCAAGGCCATACGCTACACTATGAAGCCTGATGGCTTCAATATGGGCATTAACGAGGGCAAGGTTGCAGGTGCAGGCTTCGCCGACCATATGCACTATCACATCGTGCCACGTTGGAACGGTGACACCAACTTCATGCCCGTCATCGCCGACATCAAAGTCATGCCAGAACACCTCGACAACGTATATAAGCAGTTGAAAGACGCCCTGGAAAGAGTTCAGGAATAGCAAGAGCAGGAGTGCCCGATGCTATTTCTGAACTCTTTCATCCACATCTCGACTGTAAAAACAGATAATGTTATACTGCTACCATTGTCTAAACTATTTCAAAGTATGTGACGATATACTATAGCAAAGAACGATGTGGATGGTGGACGGCCATGCGCTGACCGAGGCTGTACACGACAATGTAAAAGAGGACTGAATGACTACAAATATATCATCTATACATGATCGTCAATCTGTTTCTTCGTTGGCATGGGTGGAAGGCGAGTCACAAGAACTGGTGGATGTCCTCCAGAAAATTGTCTATAACGCGGGTGCGCTCTTGGATGTTCGCAATTGTTCGGTTGCTCTACTCGATGCTCGTGGCTCAACGCTGGTGACGCTCGCCGCACTGCAAAAGAATGGACGCAAACCCCGTCATACTCGTTTTCGCTTGAATGAAGGTGTCGCTGGCTGGGTCGCGGAAAACTGCGAGCCGCTTGTGATTAACGATGTGAGCCGCGATCCCCGCTTCAAAAGGCTTGGCCGTACTCCCATTAACTCGATTATGTGCGTACCACTGATCGACAACGATACGTTTATTGGCACGCTGACCGCAAGTAGCCAGGAGGCGAACGCCTTCGACGCGAAAAAAGCAAAAATGATGATTATTTTTGCGGAACAGGCGGTCTTAGCCATCATAAACGCTCGTAATGCAGAACTGGCACATCGGCAGGCCAATCAACTCGAAATGCTGATGGACCTTTCGCGCGGTATCACCACCAGCCATGAACCTCTTGCCCTCTACCGTAGCATACTCGTCGATGTGCAGCGTCTCGTACCATGTGACGTTGCGACGCTGTATCTTTACCAGGAAGGAACACAAGAACTCTATCCCATTGCCGAACTTTATGGAGCCGATACAATGCTCGGCGACGAGCAAGCAAGCAATGCTGCCGAGGTCAGGACGGGCGATCTGCAACAGGAGAGAATACGCCTCTATGATACGCAGTCGGTCACGGCATGGGCCGCCGTTCACAAACATCCTATGCTGCATACCCCATCCCAGGAGGCGCATAGCCGACCAGGGAGCAACGAGGACATGGGGGAATTGGCGGCACCACTTGTCTCCAAGCACGTTCTCTATGGTGTGCTGTCGCTCATCCGCGTCGAAGCCTTTACAAGCGAGGAACTACGCATTGTGCGTAACCTCGGTAACATGGCGGCAGCGGCCCTCGAAAATGTCGAACTCTTTCATCTGGTGCGGACGGATCAAGAGCAGCTACGCGCAATCCTGGCGTCAAGCTCCGACGGTATAGCTCTGCTGAGTGTCAACTCATGTTTTATTGAGGCCAATGCAGCCTTTGGGCATATCTTCGGTATCGACCCGGAGCAGATTGTGGGCATGGAATGTGCAGAGTTGTTCGCTTGCGAAGAAGAGGGTACACACGGCAACTGTCGCGAACTGTGCATGGTGCATAACGCCTTACAACAGGAAGAGGCACTACCATATACAGAAGTCGATCTCACGATTCAAGGTGTTTCGCGCTCCGTCGGCTTGAGTATCACGCGCGTCTCCACGAAAAACAGGCCAATCTGCCTGATGATGGCTCGCGACGTAACCGCTATTCGTGATGCGAGCCGCATGAAGGCAAACTTCGTCTCTATGATTACGCATGAATTGCGTTCTCCATTGAACGCCATCAATGGCTATCTCGATCTTGCCCTGACAGGGGTCGCGGGCGAGTTGAACGAGCAGTTGCGCGAGTTCCTGCGACGATCACGTTCCGGTAGCGAACAACTCTATGCCCTTGTGGAAGACCTACTACTGGTCTCACGGGCCGATGCAGGCCAGTTACGTCTGAGCCGCGAGGTCATCAGTCTCAACGACGTTATTACCGATGCCGTCGAGGAGCTAGAATTGACCGCGACCGACAGGGATATCAAACTCAATGTCGATATCGCCGATGACTTTCCACAACTCTATGCCGACCCTGTGCGTATGCAACAGGTGTTGCGTAACCTCATCAGCAACGCCCTCCGTTTCACCAGCACTGGCGGCAATGTCACGGTTGCCGCGAAGGTGGACTATGTTGAGGGTGGTAGCGAAGAGACCGAGGACCGCGATGTGCGTATCGCGACACTGACGGTAACTGACACCGGCTCAGGTATCGCGCCAGAATATCAGCAGCGCATCTTCGAGCGTTTCTATCAAGTGCCACAGACATCGGCTCGCACAACGGGTCAAGGCTTGGGGCTTGCCATTGTCAAGATGATTATCGAGTTGCACAGTGGCACAGTTACGGTCGATAGCGTTGTAGGGCAAGGCAGCACGTTTACCTGTGTACTGCCCTGCGTGCTGTCGTAATGTATGGTCATTGTGCATATAATAATTTTTCGTAGGGACCAGATGTATCGCGTCCGAGGGCGTGATTTATCACGCGAGATTCCCTTTTTCACCACTCATAGACGGTGTTGACCAGGATTTCGTGCGATAAATCGCACACGGACGCGATACATCTGGTCCCTACGAAGAAGCGTGACGTAACAAGCTAATATTGCGCGTTCAGGTAGAACCAGCTAATGATACCGCGCGGATAGACGTGCCCGTTCCAATCGCTAGAGTTATCGTGGAGGCCATCTCCGAAGTTCTGCGCCGAGTTCAGGTTGTATATGTATGCTGTGTTGACCACGTTTAGCTGTTTGCATGCTGCACAACCATATTGTGTATATACCACGTCGGCGACGATGCCGGAGAGTATGACTTTACTGAACCATTCGTAGCGGTGACAATGACCTGTGCTACATTGCGCTCCCGTTGCCGCCGTCGAAGTCATCGTAATCATGCTGGGTGCGGAGAGCGTACTGGCTTGTAGATCGGCTGGGTATTGTCGGGCAAGGTCAGACAGTAGCATCGAGTTCATCGTCTTATCCTGCCCAATGAGATGCAGGTACAACAGACTCTCGCCCAATGTGATAGTCCTTCCACTACAGTTGCTAAAGGCATTGCTGGCTGCAAGTGGTAGATAACCATGTGCGTTATAAGCTTGTACCATTGCACTCTCTATTTTGGTCGCCTCGGCTGTCCAACTTTGAGCGGCACTAGTATTGGCTATGAGCGTGTCCAGGTATGCAGTCGCTCGGTAGCCAGCCGCTTCTTTGAGTCCCTGGTAGTATTGGTTGCCTGCTCCCACTCCATTGTTGCTGAGGCAATCATTAGCGGCATCATACGTTGTATTGGTGTCTTGAGCATTGTAGGCAATGCCAGTGTTAGGGTCGCCGACGCGTTGATTATGACGCATTGCCGCATTCAGTTGTCCACTATATTGCTGTACGAAAGCGGTATCCCCGGTTGTAAATGCGTAGTAAGCGATGAGTAGGGCGACATTATCGTTTTCTTCTGTGGGCATGGGAGAGGCAGATTGAATGTATGGGGCGGCATAGCACGTTGCACGTAGAGTTGGAATACCCTTGCCAGGAGTGGTGCAGTTGCCATTGCTATCGACATCGCCACCCTGATCGTGCTGAAAGTAGGAGCCAAATCTATCAGCCGTCATATTCTGCATGACCTGCGACATGGCATTTTTGAAAAACCACGGCACACGCGTAATCTCGAAGTAGCCGTACTCATGCATCACATCGACCGTACTCAAAAAGCCATATGAACCTTCATATACGGTGGCATCGTAGCCACCGCCCGCACAGCTTTGACGGGCCGCCAGCCAGCTATCGGCTTTATAGCTTCGTAGTGTATCGCCGAGTAACCAGCGTTGCGCGGTGTTGAGCGAGTTGTTTTGAATAAGGATATTCTCCATGCTTTGCGCTCTGCCCAATAGATTATCGCGGGTCGAGAGGTTATCAAGAGAAAAATCGACGAGTGCGGAGAGTGTGGGCCACTCCTGCGCTGCGTACAGACCCTCATTCTGGCAGCCCGCTGGTAGGCTCGCATTCGCGAACAGGTGTGAGTTCGGGTTCCAACCACCGAGAATGAGGTACGCAGTACTTGTTTGACCTGCTGCTATACCATAGTTCCACGAAAGACCTGCGCGGTCTCTACTTGCTATAGAGCAGTTCCATTGCCCTTGTTGACCCGCGAGAAACAGTGTACCACCTGTGGCATCACTGCTGGAAGCATAAGTGAGCGTGTTGACTGGCGTGCCACCTGGAGTTGTATGCAATGTACAGGCATTGCTGAATGGCAATGCGCGGTTACTGCCAAAGAGAAAGCTGCCTGTGCGCGTCGTTGTACTGGTATTCCGTATCGTAACACCAACAATTAGGATAGGTGCGGTATCGTCCTGTACTGCATTGTTGCAGTTGCGTATATCAATACAGTTTGGTTCGCCTTGAAAGGGGGAGATCAGATCGACGACAAGATGTGTACCAGCACCATCGGGCGTGTCGCCTTCCCAGCGTGTCGTGTCGAGTCCCTGCGTCCAGTGTTCATTCGCTAGGTAAGCGTCACCTCGTGTCGTGTTGAGGGTTCCCATATGAAACAGAAAGTTGTGCTGTTGCCCACTCGGTGTAACGCCGACAATATAACTGGCGAGATTATCGTGATACACACCATCGGTACCGCTAGCAACCGACGCTGTGCCGGGATGAACGGAGAAATCGAAGCGTGAACCGAATGCGGTGTTGATGTTGGTGAAGTTTGCCTGTGACGTGACACTTTGCATCGGCAAACGTGAGTCCAGTTGAATATACTTAGACACGGCGCGTAGAAAGGAGGGGTGTGATTGTGTGGCGGTAGCGGATACGGGTAGAGACATCAAGAGCATATTCGAGAAGACAAGAGTGATCGCAACGATACCAAAACAGTAGAAAAGCATATGAAGGCGTATAGGACGCATGAACATCTCCCTTACTTGCTTCTTGAGAGGAGCTAGCAATACTTTATCATTCTTCATCAATATGTTTCAAGTATGCCCAACAAACACACAAGAAAGCAAGCAAGGGGAGTTGTGATATGGTAGAGAAATGGTTGTGAAATTTTATGGTGTGATCTTCCTTTTCCAATAACACAAGCCATAGCATACTCTCCTTCGTAATTTAGCTACAAAAAGTGTGGTGCTGGTCGTTCTTGAACTAAGAGCGACCAGCACCATATTCTTTACGAGGACAGTGTTCCTACTAAAACACTACTTTTTGCTATCGTACTGGCGATGCAGAACGCGTGCGGTAACAAACGGGTGCTTCTCCACAAGCGTTTTGAGGAGCGTAGCATGCTTTTGATCGATCTTGCCAGCACTTACCTGTTGATTGATGACAGTATTCACACTCTTCTCGATAATGGTTTTCAAGCTCGCGCGAGAGATTTTCTGATCCTTCGCGATGTCAACGAGACGCTGGCCGTGCTGCAATTTGTCTGTCAATTGCTCTGCGGTCAGGTGTAATTGAGGTGCGATCTGCTCGACGATCTCGCTTTTATGGTTGCGGACAAACACACGTAGAGGATGCTCTTCACGCTTTTCAGCGGGCGTCGTCTTTTTTGTTGTTGTGGGCTTGGTCGCCGTTGCAGTTGTACCGTGAGCGGAGGCGAGAAGTGGCCCCGCGAAGAAGGCACCACACAGCAGAGCAACCAGTAAAAGCAGACTACTACCACCAATAACGAGTAACTTTTTCATAAATCTTATCCTTGTCTTTCGATATACACTATTTTCAACGTTTTTTAAAAGCTTTGTCAGAATGGGAGTTTTCATCTCGTTTTCATCTGGCACTCGTAGTATAGTGCGAAGACATAAGCAATCCGTTATGAAACAATCATGATTTCCTCAATATATAGCAGCGTTCCATATCTTTCACCTCGCCGCGACTTTTGGGTGCTGTGTTACATTGTATATAACAAACGTATACAGCATAATGCCATTGAACAGCCAGAAGAAAGGACTCATTAACCATGAAGCAGGATCACGATAATCAGGAATCTTGTTTAGCAGGAGGAATGCCGCGTCGTGAGTTTCTGGCACTCTGCGCTCTAGGTGTATTGCCAGGAGTGCTGGCGGCCTGCCAGGATGGATCAACTTCAGCCGCCGCGACCTCGACACCGACCATGAAGACACCAACACAGAGTCCGACACAGCCACCTCCAACGCTGACTGATGCCGATTGGGCGAAACTGGCACAAAGCCTCAAGGGAACACTTGTCCGTCCCAATAGTTCGCAATATGGAACGGCACGTCAGCTTTTCGACCCACGCTATGATAGCGTCCAACCAGCAGGTATCGCCTACTGTGCCGCGCCACAGGATGTGCAGACGTGCCTTGCCTTTGTGAAAAAGTTCAATCTCGCTTTCACCCCACGCTCTGGTGGTCACTCCTACAATGGCTACTCGACCAGCACAGGTCTTGTGATAGACGTGACGCGCATGAACACCGTCGCGGTCAATACCAGTAACAATACGACGACCATAGGCGCAGGTACACGTCTCATAGATGTCTACTCGGCACTCGCACAACATGGTCTGGCACTGCCTGCTGGCTCATGTCCAACGGTCGGCGTTGCGGGCCTGACACTCGGTGGCGGCGTTGGCGTTATTGGTCGCAAATTTGGCCTGACCTGTGATAACCTGCTCTCCGCTCAGATCGTGACTGCCGATGGACGCATACTTACCTGTGATGCTAACCACGAACCAGATCTGTTCTGGGGCTTGCGCGGTGGTGGTGGTGGCAATTTCGGTATCGTGACCTCGTTCAACTTTCAGGCGCATCCCGTTACAACGCTGACATTGTTCACATTAGGGTGGGCGTGGAATGAGGCGGCGGCGGTTGTCGATGGCTGGCAGCATTGGGCACCACAGGGACCCGACGAGGTATGGTCTAACTGCCTCCTTCTGGCACAGAAAGATAAAAGCGCGTCTCCAATCGTGCATGTCAACGGCGTCTATGTCGGTAATGCAGGTACGTTCAATCCGTTGTTACAACAGCTCATCAACAAAATTGGTGTGGCACCTACATCGCGTTATGTGGCAAGTCCTGGTTTGCTGTCAACGATGTTGTATGAGGCGGGATGCTATAACAAGAGTGTTGCCCAGTGTCACTTGCCCACACAAACCTCAAGCGGTCAGCTTGTGCGTGATACTTCTGGTGTCAAGTCGCACTACTATACAAATGTTCTCTCAAGCCAGGGTATCAACACGTTAATCAACGCGATCAACACACGGCAAGCCAATCCCTCACTTGGTGAAGGTGGTATTGGTATGGACTCATATGGTGGCGCGATCAATCGTGTCGCGGCCAATGCAACGGCGTTCGTGCATCGTAACACCCTCTTCTCTTCGCAATTCTCGGCAAGCTGGAACGCGAGCGATCCCGCCTCCGTCGTCTCGGCCAACCGCGCATGGCTCAACAACACATGGCAGGCGATGCAACCCTACGCCAATGGAGACTCGTATCAGAACTACGTTGACCCCGACCTGACCAATTGGCAGAACGCCTATTACGGAGCCAATCTAGCACGCTTGCAACACATCAAAGCAACCTACGACCCAAACAACCTGTTCCATTTCGCGCAAAGCATCCCACTCGCGAAATAGTGTTGCATGACAAAGAAGGTGCCTGTGAATGCGTTCACAGACACCCTCTTCGTCATAGAAACTGCACCTCATACCGCTCTGCATCATCCTCGACAAAGTGTAACAGACGTTGCCCCTCCTTAACTAATCCATTACGCACATCGTTGGATAACGATTCAAATGGTGTGATTATGAGATGCGCCACGTTTTGTCTACGCTCCGTCTTCCACGTTCCACGTACAAAGCCATCGACTAAGAATGTCGCGAGGACACGACCAGGAGGAACAATAAAGAGAGGGCGATATTCGTTCCGTACTATGCGCTGACGGTCGGCATATGAAAGGACCAGGTTGTCAAATTCGGGGATGAAACGCAGTGGTGCTGGCACATCTGCCGATGGACGAGGAGTATCTGGCAGGTCGTAGAGTTGATTGCCCAGCTCATCCTGGAATGTACACAACTCAGGTTTCAGTGCTTCAATCATGCTCTGCAACCGTATCAAGCCTGACCATGCCTGGATATCCTTCACCGTCGCCGGACCGAACGCCGCTAGATAACGTAGAATGAGATGGCGTAGGCTTTCTGATGAGTTGGCAAAAGAGCGGCCAAGCCACGTTTCAGCAATAGCATGGGCGGGACTTCCTGTGAAACTCCATGTACCACCAGGAGATATCTGCACAAGTGGTAGATGCGTTCGCACAATGTAAGCCATCAGTGCAGGGTCTGTATCGGGGAAAAGTTCTGTGAGCTTAGCACGCATCTCGACAAACGTGCGTGGTTGCTCTTGTATGTATGCTTGCATCGTCGATGTGAACTGCTCGACGTTGACACTCTTTGCACCTTTGCTAAAAAAGCCATGCAGAGCGCGAGTGAGAGCAGGTTGCAGGGCAGGACGTAGCAGCATGTAGTCCTCAGTTGCCATCAAGTGCAGGGTAGAACGCATCATCGTGGCTCGCACAGCTTGCTTGTCTTCCAGAAGTTGTGTTAGGTCGTCGTGCTGAAAAGATAGTAGGCGTGTCCACAGGCCAATGTAAGGTGGCTTAGGTATCTGCGCTTGCAGACCAACGAGGCGTTTGAGGGCATCTAGTGTCGAGACGCTTGCACGTTCCAAAAGCATTTGGCGTGCAAGCATTGCACGGTTCAATTCGCGTAAAGTCAAGATATGTTCGGCCATGATATTACTCACTCACGCTTCAACGGCAATTGAAGCAGGAAATTCGCCCCTTCGCCCGGATGATTGTCGATGGCAATGGTGCCTTGATGCTCCTTGATGATGCCATATGTGATGGAGAGGCCGAGACCTGTGCCTGCTCCAACCTCTTTCGTAGTGAAAAAGGGATCGAAGATGCGCTGCTCAAGGTCAGGAGGCACACCAGGACCAGTATCACAGAAGCTCAGTTCCACGCTATCGTCATGTTGTACATACGCGATAGTTACTACTTTACGTGGCCTATCGGCAAGGGCATCGCGTGCGTTCGTGAGCAGATTGATAAAGACCTGCTCTAGCTGAATCGCGTTGCCAACAACGGTGAGTTCTTCATCGGCAAAATCCAGTCGTACCTCTATCTGACGCAGACGAAGTTGTTCCTGCATTAACGAGATGGAGTTGCGAATGACCTGACCCAACATCACTGGCTCATAGCTTACCGAGGCGGCCCGACCAAAGGTACGCAGGTGCGAGATTATCTCGGTAGCCTTACGTACCTGTTGCATCGCGCTGGCAAGTTCGTGTGTGATGCGGTCCGGTTGTGTATCGGTCAAGCCCAGCTCTATCAAGTCGATGGCATTCCCAATGAAGAGACCAATATTATTCAGGGGGTTGTTCAACTCGTGCGCGACCCCTGTTGTCAGTTCGCCAAGTGTGGCGAGCTTGCCCGCTTGCACAAGCTGCTCTTGCTTCTCGCGCAACTCCTGCTCACGACGCTCTACCTCTGCTGTTGTCTCTTTGAGGTCGCTCATGATATGAATCATGGCTTTACGACTGTTCTCCAGGCGTAAATTGGATTGGTGCGAGTCCTGCAAAATGTGCATCAAGGCGCGACGTGAGTTATCCAGGTGTTCGGTCTGCTTCTCTAAATGGCTGCGGTCACGTTCATAGTCGGCGAGAATGTGAATCATGGCCTTACGTTGATCGGCGAGCTTGCGATTGAGCATGTTCAGATCGCTGAGAATGTGCATCAAGGCGCGGCGTCGCTCCTCGCCCTTGAAGACACGCATCTCCAACGCCTGCTTCTGCTCCGCTAGCAGTGCATAATCCCGTCGCAGCTTGTCCAGTTCTAGCCGCTCTGGTATCTTCTGCGGCGGCTCTGACATCCCATACTCATCACAAGTATCTACCAGAGCCGATTGCGCTACGTCCATCTACCTTGTCCCTGTCTCAGCTTCTCAAGTTCGCGTTTGAGATTCTCGATCTCTTTTTCAAGGGCGATCATCTTGAGTTCGCGCCCAACCACGACCTCCTCGAACTTTTCCAGGTCAAGAATCTTTTCCTGCAACTCGGATTTTGACTCTTGCAGGTCCTGCACTACCTTCTCATAGGCACGCATATCGCGCAGAATACCGATTGCGCCAATGACCTTGCCATCGGTATCGTATAATGCCGAGGCGTTGAGCGTAGTTGGAATAACCTCGCCTGATGCGCTCCGTGGGTTCAAACGTGCGTTACGTGTTGCGCCACGCTCGATAACCTCCTTCAAAGCCGCCAGGAACTCGCGCGTCTCTTCGGGACTGATGAAACGAGATAGCGATTGTTCCAGCACCTCGTCAGGTCGGAAGCCGAGCAATTCGTAGACGGCATCGTTAGCGGATAAAATCTTGCCTTCCAGGTCGGAGACAAACACGGGGTCCGGCGCGTTCTTAATCAAGCTATCGGAGTATGCCAGTGCCTTATCCAGTTCGCGCATATCACGCAGAATACCAATTGCACCAATGACCTTGCCTTCTGTATCACGTAGTGCCGAAGCATTCAAGCTGGTCGGAATGACCTCACCCGACGCGCTCCGTGGATTGAGGCGCGTGTTGCGAATGACGCCGCGCTCGATAACCTCGCGCAGGGCTGCGGTAAATTCGCGCGTCTCTTCGGGACTGATGAAGCGAGACAGCGACTGTTCCAATACCTCGTCATTACGGAAGCCAAGCAACTCGTAAACGGCATCATTGGCCGATAAAATCTTGCCTTCCAGGTCGGAGATAAACACGGGGTCCGGCGCGTTCTTAATAATAAGGTCGGCGTCGAGTGTCCCATGCGCTTTTGTACCGTTCGTATTTGCTACATTCTGTATAATTGTTTGTGTCGTATGATCGAGCATTATCAAACCCTTCCTAATTAACGAACCATTCTGTACGGGCCTGATTTATCACGCTCAAAGATGTGTGGCGCAGGACTCGCACATGGCTTCGCTCGTGCGAGGACGCGATACATCGGTCCCTACAGGGTTAATGCGCCATTGTCATCGTCCAGATTGCCTGCGTGTGTGGTGTCAGCGTCGCGACATCCTCTACATCCTCCGCCTCCGGGTCTACATAGATAGGCAGGATAATTGAGAAGACGCTGCCACCGTCAGGAATACTGTGTACCTCGATGCGTCCCCCGTGTCGCTCGATAATCTTACGTGAAATGTATAAGCCGAGGCCGAGACCGGGGCGCGAACCGTTCTGCACTTCGATACCAGGGGCACGGTAAAACTGGTCGAAGATATGCGGAATGGCCTCTTCTGGCACACCGACGCCCATGTCTCGTACTGAAACGGTGGCCTCGTAGCCCGATTGTTGCAGCGTCACCGTGATTGGCGACCCTTTGGGCGAATATTTACGCGCATTCGAGAAAAGATTGATCAGCACCTGACTGATGCGGTCGCAGTCTACCTCGACCTCAATAGGATTGCCAAGATAGTCGAAGGTCAGGTCGGGGCCTGCACCTGCGGTATATTCGTTCAGGAGTTGGAGACACAATTCCACCAGATTACAGCGTGTGCGGTGTAATGTGAACATGTTGGTCTCCATCAGTGACGTATCTAGTAGGTCCTGCACCAGCACCTCGGTACGGTCAAGTGAACGCTCCATATCAGTCAGACCACGATGCATCAAGTCGGGTTCGACATTACTCTCTAACTGTCGTTGCAGCATTTGCGTCATGCCTTTGAGATTTGAGAGCGGCATCTTGAGTTCGTGTGAAACGATGCTCAGGAATTTATCCTTCACCGCGTTGGCCTCGACCAGTTCGCGTGTGCGGCGTTGGACCAGACCTTCGAGCGAACCCGCGTGTAGTTTGAGGGCGAGTTGTTGCTCTTGCACCTGCCGTCGTAGTTGGCGTGTATGGAGAGCGCGGCGTAGTGCAGCAACGAAGTAGTCGCGGTCAATCGGCTTTTGAATGAAATCATAGGCACCACCGCGCAGTGCCAGGACCGCGAGATCATGCTCACCATGTCCCGTAATCAGCAGCGTCGGCGTCTCCGGTCGTATCTCCTGCACTCTTTCCAGCAAGGCCAGTCCATCCATGCCGGGCATTTTGATATCGCTCACAATGGCATCGTAATCGTTTTTTTGGAGCATATCAAGGGCCTCTAACGCCGAATCGGACGTGTCTACGTTTACATCATGCATGCGAATTATCAATGCTTGCGGTAAAGCTTGCAACAGTGCGGTATCGTCGTCAACTATGAGAATACGTGGTTTTTCACTCATATGCAATTCCTCATCCTTTTTCATCTCAACATCTCATGTGGGCTTCTAGTACAGTACCAGAACAGCTTTCTAAGGTGCAAACAATTAGGTAAATGGTCATGATGAGGTAATAGCTATATATTTTCTTTTTCGGAGACACCTGCTTCGGTAAAGGTTGCCATGTCTCGATGCAGACGTAGTGCGGCCTCAATGATAGTGGTGGCAAGCACAGCACCTGTTCCCTCGCCGAGTCGTAGACCGAGGTCAAGAATTGGTGTTAGCTTGAGTTGCTCAAGGATAATATGGTGGCCGCGCTCTACTGAGACATGCCCGGCAAAAAGATAGTCTCGCACGGCAGGAACAAGCCGTGTTGCAACAAGAGCGGCGGCTCCTGAAATAAAACCATCAAGCACAACGGGGACGCTGTGTTCTGCTGCTGCGAGTATAACGCCGACGAGTCCAGCTATCTCAAGGCCGCCCACCTTCGCCAACACGTCAAGTGGGTGAGTTGCATCGGGTTTGTTGAGAGCAATCGCCTTCTCGATGATAGCAACTTTATGTGTAAGTTGTGCATCGTCAATGCCTGTGCCGCGCCCCGTCACCAGTGCGACAGGAACGCCCGCAAGACAGGCGGTGATTGCGCTCGATGCCGTAGTATTGCCAATACCCATCTCGCCTGTCGCGATCAAATCGACGCCCTGTTGTATCAGTGCTGTCGCCACCTCTCTTCCCACCATAATAGCCTTCTGTGCCTGCTCTTGCGTCATCGCTGGCCCTTGCGCCATATTCGCGGTGCCCGCAGCAATCTTGCGCGAAAGGAGACCTGGATGCTGCATCTCCTCCGCCACTCCAATATCGACCACGACCACCTTTGCATTTGCCTGACGTGCTAAGGCGTTAATCGCGGCACCGCCGTTGAGAAAGTTGAAAACCATCTGCGGCGTCACGGCTGATGGATATGCGCTCACACCCTCTGCGGTGACACCATGATCGGCGGCCATGATAATCACCGCTTTACGTTGAAGCACAGGCAACACCTCATGCGTGATGCCTGCCATTTGTATCGCGATCTCCTCTAAACGCCCCATGCTGCCCGGAGGTTTTGTCAATTGCTGCTGTCGTAGCCGCGCCTGCTCCATCGCTTTCTGATCAAGCGGTGGAATGGTTATTGCGAATGGTGCCATTAAAAATCCAGTCCCTTCTGCGCTATGATACCCTGCGTTTTGTAGGGGTGTTTAATTTCGCGCATCTCGGTTACGAGGTCTGCATACTCGATGAGCGCATCCGGTGCGTCACGTCCAGTCAAAATAACGTGGAGTGCAGGATTGCGCTCGCGAAGCGTTGCCAGCACCTCTTCTATATCAAGCCAGCCATATTTGAGCGTGTAGGTGATTTCGTCCATGATAACGATATCATAATTGTTGCTTTCAATCCGGTCACGGCATTGTTGCCAGCACTGTTGAGCAAGGGCGCGGTCCTGCTCTAAATCTTCGCTTGTCCACGTAAAGCCCTGTCCAAGTGGAATAATCTCTACGCCCATGCGTTCTGCCGCGCGAATCTCACCCCATTTGCCCGTTGTCGCTTTCATAAATTGCAGCATCACCACGCGCAAGTCTTGTCCCCACGCTCGCAGCAGCACGCCGAGTGCCGCCGTCGTCTTGCCTTTGCCATTCCCTGTATAGACGAGTGTCAACCCCTTCTTCCCAGGTTGCTTGTTCGCACGCGCCTCGGCCTGCTCCTGACGAATACGTGCGCGTCCCAGTTCCGTCAATTCCTCAACCACTGCCTCCTGTACAACCTCATTTGTGAGTGGCTCTTCCATGTTTTTATACCTCCATATATATTGTCTGCCAGGACAGTAAGTATTAGCAAGCAGCGACGTTTTCAGCAGGAACCCAGCCGCTTTCACCATTCTGCTTCGTACACCACAACCAGCCGCTTTCTTTTTGCAGCACAATAACTCTCTCGCCAACGCTAACCGAAAGTTCAAGTGCCGAATAATCATAATGTGCCTTCCATATACCATCTACCTGTGTAACGAACCCTTTAGGAACCCAGCCGCTTTTACCCTGCTGATTGGTACGCCATAGCCAAATCCAGCCCTGCCAGTTGTCTTCTCTACCGCTCGCCTCTATAATTTCGCCCGCGTGCATCGTAATCGGGTCAAGATAGCTAGCGTGATGCTCTTTAGTCACATAACAGATTCGTTGTATGTTAGCTCCTTTATCCTCTTGCATAATTAACGTCCTTCATTTGTGTTAGTGGTACAATGCACACATTATATGCTCGTCGTTGTAACATAGGGTAAATCTTGATACGATCATATTTCGTAGGGACTAGATTTATCGCGTCCGAAGGCGTGATTTATCACGCGAGATCGGTTTCCACAAGCTTACAGACAAGGTTGATAGGGATTTCGCGCAATGAATTGCGCTTCGGACGCGATAAATCTAGTCCCTACGAAGATTCATGAAACGAAGGTTGTTAAAACAACAAAAATCACAACATGACCACCGCTAACACATCTCCACAGCCTCATATGCAGCGCATCTGGCTAATACGTCACGGACAAACAGCATGGAACGAGCAACAGCGTTTTTGTGGTGCCACCGACATTCCCCTATCCACACTTGGGCGCAGACAGGCGAGACGATTGGCCTCACAACTGCAATCGAAACCAATAACCGCCATCTATAGCAGTGATCTTATCAGGGCAAAAGAAACCGCCGAAATCATCGCTCGCAAGAGACAAATTGAGATTATCACCTCCCCTGCATGGCGCGAGGTTGCCTTTGGAGCGTGGGAAGGTCTTTCATACAACGAGATTGCCGCAACATTTCCAGATCGACTAGGTTTCTTTAGCGACCCCGAACATATTGCACCACCAGAAGGGGAGACGCTAGCCGACGTGTTTCAACGTGTTTATCCCGTCCTTTACTCAATCGTGCAGCAGAATCACAGTGGCGAAATCGTTGTTGTAAGTCACGGTGGAGTGCTACGTGCCCTGCTCTGCTCTCTGCTGGGAATGCCGCTTCGCAACCAATGGCAGCTACGTATCGACACAGGCTCGTTGAGTGCGATTGATGTGTCACTAGATGAGAACGGAGGTATGTTGGCATCGTTGGTGGGGTTAAATATGCATGGGAATCTGTAGGGACCGATGTATCGCGTCCTGGGTGGGGTTCGGGCGGGGCAGTCCGTTGGCGGTGATGGAGATGCCACCGACATGAATCATTGTTGACATGTGCCCCACCTCCCCACCCCCAGGACGCGATACATCGGTCCCTACATTGCATCCTTCAATTTTACCAATTGTTGGGCCTGTTGTTGATCGTGGAGGGCGAGCATGGTGACGAGTTCGGGGAATAACTGCTCTTCGCCATGAGCATTGGAATACGGACGATTCCACGCGGCTTCAGGCAGACCGGAAAGGTATTCAAATATCTCTTCGCGCCGCGCCGTCATGCCTGCGAACACTGCATCAAAGGAGGTTGGCTCCTCTATCTCTTGCATAAGCTGTGGAACGTGTTCATTCAAATCTGCGATAAGTGGGTTATCTTCGCTCTGCACCAGCTTAATCTGCTCAAGGCCGAAGCCATCGGCAATATAGACATAATGCGCCAGTTGAAGCGGCGAAAATTCTTCGGCGATAGGATGTTGCGTCAATTCGTCGGGTGCGAATTTCGCGAGTTGGCCCATCAGTTCAAGACGAGCCGCCACAAGTTTGCGGCGTGCCTTGCTATATGAACCCTCGGTCGTCTCAGTCATAGTCACGGTCCAGTATTCCCTTCAATCAAGTTTACGTGTCACGTTGTTTTACCAGTCGGCTATATAAACGTTCTAGCTCGTCTTGATCGTTGAAGTGTAGGACTAGTGTCCCCTTACCCTTCGCATTTTTCTTGAGGTCAACCTTCATCATGAGGGCATCGCGGAAATGCGTTTCTAATTCCTGTACCTCGGCTGAGCGCGGAGGTGGCGTCGTCATACGCTCGATTACCGCGTCCACGTCCTCTTTGCCCTTAATGCTGGCCGCCAACTCTTCTGCCTGCCGCACATTCAGTTTAAGCGCAATAATCTTGCCCATTGCAGTAATCTGGTCCTCTTCACGGGCAATCCCAATTAAGGCTCGTGCATGACCTTCGCTAAAGTTTTCGGGTTGGTTGATGAGCGCATCACGCACTTTAGGCGCGAGTTGAAGCAAGCGCATCGAATTGGTGACGGTCGAGCGGTCCTTGCCGACCTGTCGCGCTACCATCTCCTGTGTCATGCCAAAGTCTTGTACGAGGGCTTGATAGGCCAGTGCCTCTTCAATGGGGTTCAAATCGGCACGTTGAATATTTTCGATTAAGGCCATCTCAAGCATTTGTTGTGGCGTCACCTCTTTTACGACCACAGGTACTTTGCTCAATCCTGCAAGTCGTGAGGCACGCCAGCGTCGTTCGCCCGCGATAATCTGATAGACCACGCCCTGGAGTACAGCGGGACGCGCCTCTTGCGTCGAGACTGTTTGCTCATCTTCGTTAAACCATGAACCTGTATCTTTCTTTGTCTCTTCACCACTTGCAGCGGCAAGGCTATCAAGGCGTGTTACGACGATGGGCTGTATCAGGCCATGTTCTTTAATCGATGCACTCAATTCGAGCAACTTGGGGTCGTCTTCGCGAAAGATGCGGCGCGGCTGACGCGGATTGGGAATGATGCTATCAAGCGGAACGTGTGTAGCATTGCCGGCGTCAACAGGCGTAGCTTGCGTATTCTGTGATGATATGACTTCGGATGCGCCCGTAATGAGCGCGTCCAGTCCGCGCCCCAGACCAAATTTTTGCTTAGCCACGAGCCATTACCTCCTCGGCGAGTGAACGATAGGCCAGGGCACCAGGAGAGGTCGGATCATAGTCCAGAATAGATTGCCCGAAGCTGGGTGCCTCGCTCAGGCGCACATTACGGTTAATAATCGTCTGAAACGCCTCATTGGGAAAATGGTTGCGTACCTCGCGCACAATATCGCTCGCCAACCGCGTGCGTGGATCGAACATCGTCATCACAATACCCGCGATATAAAGGTCGGGATTGAGCTTATTTTTCACAATGCTCACGGTATTGCGTAGCTGGCTTAATCCCTCTAATGCCAGATATTCACATTGGATAGGAATAATCAGGGCATCGGCGGCCACGAGCGCGTTGATCGTCAAGAGACCGAGCGAGGGTGGACAGTCGATAATGATATAGTCACAACGATTACGGATTGGCTCCAATGCTTGTTTCAAACGATACTCACGCGCCAACGCGCCAACCAGCTCCATCTCCGCTCCAGCCAGATCGACGGTACAGGGAGCGACAACGAGTTCACGACGAGCCGAGGGAACAATCACATCGAAAATCGAAATATCCTCTTGCTCCTGTACCATAAGGTCATAGATAGTGTATTCTTTTTTGTTTTTAGCTGCGCCGATGCCGCTTGTAGTATTGGCTTGTGGGTCCATATCGACGAGCAAGACACGACGGCCAGCCGCTGCCAGATACGTAGCAAGATTTATAGAGGTAGTGGTTTTTCCGACGCCGCCTTTTTGATTAGCAACTGCATAGACTTTTGACACAGGCTGCTACCGTACCTTTCATCTCATCCAGCCTAAAGAGGAAACGAACGCCTGCATTCCTCGACGTTGTACCGTCATTGTAACAAATGTACAGCCTATAAGCAACTAGGTATATTCAATTGCAGACATACAGATGCTGATAACGGCAAAGCCGTTATCAGCATCTGTATGTCTGCAATTGAATATCATTATAACGTCACGCGGTTGCCGCCTGCGGGCATGGTGAAGCGCAGGAAACCGCCCATTGCGAGCCGTGTACAGATGACGGAGAGAGTGAAGAGCGCGAAGAGTACGGCGGCGGTCTTCAATTCGTATATTCCGAAATCGGCGGGGGAAAGAGAATTTGTACCAGGAGTTGTGAGGCGAAGCAGTGCCGATCCTTGTTGCACACCAAATAGATTGACAGGTAGGCCAAAGGCAAGGGTGATTAGCACGTCAATGCCTAAGCAGAGTGTGGCAAGACGTGGACCAAGTAACCAGAAACGCTTGCTCAGTCGCTCACGGCGCGTTGACTCGATGCGGCGCGTCGCCCATACGGGTGCCAACAAGAATTGCATTACCAGGAAGAGTAATGGCAGTGCGACATAGAGCCAATCGGGAAAGATAGTTGGTGTGATGAGTGAACCGAGACGACCAAGCGTGAACAGGATGACTCCCTCGATCACGCCTCGTCGATAACTGGTTTTGTTAAACATGATAACTGACTTTTCTTTAGCGAGAATGCTTAATTGCAGCCACAGCCACCACCGCCACAGGCACAACCCCCCATCATAGGCATTTCATCATCACCATACGATGCATCCTCGCCGCCACCATGTGGTAGCACGAACGTCGAGAGCAGGCGACGTACCTTTTCACTACGACACTTCACACAAATAACGTCATCAGCATACTGATGTGTTACAAGCAATTCAAACTTTGCCTTACAATCCGAGCAACGATACTCATATAATGGCATACAAAAACCCTCCGATTCCTTTTTCTCTTTCAACGTATTGTAGTAGTTCGCCCCCACATCGTCAAGTAGGGGTCCGATTTATCGCGCCCAGCAGCACATTTCACAATTTTGAAAACTGAGACGTGCAAGAAAGGACCAACCATGTTATAATATCAAAGCATACGTCTTTATCTATAGCAGGAGGTCAATATGGCGGGTAGATACGCCAATAAAGAATCACTACAGAAGCCATTAGATTCAATTGAAACGAAGTCCGCTATTCCCTCACGTGCTACACGTCATTTGCAAGTACCTCGAACGCAACAGTTGGAAGATCTAGAGGAAAATTACGTCGAAGAGGATGAGTTCGAGCTGGATGTCGTGCGCTTCAAACTCAATCAAGCGGTGGACAAGATTCGTTCTATTGGCAAACCACCGAGGCCACTTCGCTTTAAGCCATCCGCGATACCAACTCCTGTTTCGGCATACAAACCTCCAAGGGTGGTAGATCAGTTTCGGGTAAGTCCACTTGAGCGACACAAGCAATGGCTCTCCCGCCTCGTGATTATCACCACTGTTGTCGTCATCGCATTTGGCGTGTTGCTTTCGGCATCTATGATACAACGACCGGACGGCACTCAACTGATCAATCTTCCAGGTACTGGCAAGGTCTACGACGTGCAGGTCGGTGGCAGCCTCGCGGGTCAGGTGCAGCAGACGAATGGACCAATTACACCAAAAGTGCCGTTGCATACAGGTCCCTATTCAGTGTTAGGGCAACCATCAGTCACCGCCGATTTTATCAATCGTGTGCTTGCCAATGCTGGCTCTCCCGCAGCAGGCAAGGGACAGGCCCTCTATGATCTAGGCGTAAAGTATGATATCGATCCCGCCTTCGCCCTTGCCTTCTTTCAACATGAAAGCTCTTTCGGTAAAGCAGGTGAAGCGCGTTCAAGCCTCTCGCTCGGCAACCTGCGTTGCATTCCAGATGCCCAGTGTACAGATAATTATGCATGGTTTCCTTCGTGGGAAGCAGGCTTCGAGGCATGGTATAAGCTCATTCGCAACCTCTATGTTGCTGTGTGGGGCCTTACCACCGTCGATCAGATCATCCCTAAGTATGCTCCTCCTGCCGACAACAATAATGATGATGCATATATCGCCTCCCTGAAGAACTCGCTGGATACCTGGCATGCAGGTCAACTTGTGGCATAAACAGCATAAAGCTTGTTCCAACTTGCTCCCTACTGCGGTTTCTTCAAGCAAGTGGCTGTGGTAGCTCATCAAGCCAGGCGCGTACCTCGTCCGCACACCGATGATGGAGTTCGGTAAAGATGCACAGGCACTGCTCTCCCATCTGGCGAGCTTCCTCCTGCCTGCCAAGCAGTGCCGCCACCTTCGCCAGCCCAAATTGCGCTTTCGTCACATTGTCCTGGGCTGGCTCACAGTCCTGATA
>JAABVA010001545.1_pt1 | contig 24399 bp, 24 predicted proteins | sample 5560331 | NCBI WGS metagenome assembly JAABVA01 (sample SAMN12812661, study PRJNA571458) | rock metagenome | isolation source: Antarctica rocks | place: Antarctica: Victoria Land, Mt New Zealand sud | collected 2016-01-07
CATGTTGTTGCGCCAGCGGCCGATTATCGAGTGTTGTTCGGCATAAGCATGGCGTTTGGGGCGGTTGGTGGGGGGGGGGGGCTGCGTTCGCTCGTCTTCTCCTCCCTCGGGCCATCTCGCAACCGGTCCAAGTCCATAACACGCTCTAGTGCAGATAAAGAGCCTTCTACTCGAGGGTGTTATTTCTTGTAAGAAAGAAACAGTACCGGGGCCGTTTTCTGCGTCAGCAGCGTGAACCACGAGTTGTCAGTGGTTGTCACCGTTCGTCCAAGCGGATGCTCGTAAACGTCCCCCACCTCGAAGTCCTCGAAGAACCACCCCCGCTGACCCTCTTATTACCTTCATCCGGGTCCTTCCCTGAACTCTAGCGATACCAGGAGGATCGTAACCCAAGAAACGGTCGTGTGAGAACGAGCGCATACCAGGTTGTCGTAGTCGCAGACGCCGAAGCGGATCGGCTCGTAGCCTGGTCGTAGAGCCCGCCGGCGAGTCCAAAGGGCTGCAAGCAGGGGCTGGCGACGAGCTCTGAATACTTTGTACGTCACGAAGGGGCTGATGCTATTCTTACTGTGGGGCTGCGATCATAATGATGAGGAGGCGGAGGCCTTGCGCGAGGTAAGGGTCGAGGATGTAACGGAAGTGGTATGCGACCTGTGCATCGAGGCGAACACGCGCCTGCCCGAGGGGCATCTGCGCGCTCTGCGAGAGGGTCTTGAGAGCGAGGAGTCTCCTCTAGGGCGGGAGGTGATCGAGCGTCTCCTGGAGAACGCGGAGGTCGCGCGCGAGGAGTGCATAGCCTTCTGCCAGGACACCGGCTACGCGGTCTTTTTCGTCGAGCTCGGGACGGAGGTACGCTTCGTAGGAGGGGAGCTTGCGGAGGCGATAGACGAGGGGGTCCGGCGCGGCTACGAGGAAGGCTACCTCAGGAAGAGCATCGTCAGGAGCCCGATCGAGCGAACCAACACCGGCGACAATACCCCGGCCATCGTGTACTACGATCTGGTGCCCGGCGACGGGTTGAAGCTCACCATACTCGTCAAGGGCGCGGGCTGCGACAACATGAGTGCCTTGAGGATGCTCACGCCGGCGGAGGGTTTGCCGGAGATGAAGAGGTTCATCGTCGAGACCATAGAGAGGGCGGGCCCGAACGCGAGTCCGCCGTTGACGGTGGGGGTTGGGATGGGAGGGCCGTTCGAGAAAGCCGCCCAGCTCGCCAAGAAAGCGCTCATCCGCCCCTCTGGGGAGCCGAACCCCGATCCGGAGGTGGCGAGGCTCGAAGAGGAACTTCTGGCGGAGATCAACGCTACTGGCATCGGCCCGGCGGGATACGGCGGCACCGTGACGGCGCTGGCGATACACGTCGAGAGCTTCCCGACCCACATCGCCGCCTTCCCGGTCGCCGTGAACCTGGACTGCCACTCCCACCGCACCGCCTCGGCCGAGCTGTGAGCGCGGGCGGAGCCGAGCCGATCTACCTCGAGGCGCCGCTCTCGAAGGGGGACGTGGAGCCGCTTCGCACGGGCGACGTGGTACGCCTTAGCGGCGTTCTCTATACGGCGCGGGACGCGGCGCACGCGAGGATGGCGGAGGCGATAGATAACGGGGAACCGTTGCCGTTTGATCCCGAGGGGCAGGTGGTGTACTTCACGGGGCCGGCGCCGGCACGACCAGGACACGCTCTGGGACCGGCGGGACCAACGACGGCGTCGAGGATGGACTCTTACTCGCCGCTCCTGGTGGAGCGGGGGCTGAGAGGGATGGTCGGCAAGGGGCTGCGCTCGGAGGCGGTACGCGAGGCGATGCAAGAGCACGGGTGCGTGTACTTCGGGGCGGTCGAGGGGACGGCGGCGCTCCTCGCCCGGTGCGTAAAGGAGGCCGAGGTCGTGGCCTACGAGGACCTGGAGGCGGAGGCGGTGAGGCGTCTCGTGGTCGAGGACTTCCCCGTGGTCGTCGTCAACGACCTGTACGGCGGGGATTTATACCTGGAGGGCCGAGAGAGGTGGCGGCGGAAGGCAGCAGGTAGTTAAGTCTCGTCTCTCCCGCGGGCTCTCCTTCTCGTCAGCGAGGAGCCCAGAAAATATAGGAAAGCGGCATTGATCGCCGCCGATACGAAGATGACCGTGAGCAGGGACCGGTACGAATCTATCAGTCCGGGACTCACTATCTCCAGCACAACCGAGAAGACAAGGCTCCACGGCAGCGTCAGGTAGAAGGCTAGCAGCCCCGACTCGACGAGCCCGTCCGGGCTCACCTGCGCCGAGAGGCTCGTCCAGATCACGGACGCCACCACCACCAGCAGGTATATCCCGGCGAGCGCCAACCCGAGCTTCGAAGAGAGCTTCACGGGAGCATTGTACAGGAAGCGCCGTTTGTCTCGCTGGACTCCGGGAGCATGGCTCTAGGAGCCCCCCGCGTGCCGGGCGACGACCTCTATGGTGTCGAGGTCGGGGGCGAGCTGGCGGGTGATGCCGTCTATGAGACCGATGGCACGCCCCACGAGGAGCAGATCGTTCGGGATGTGGCCGATGCTCGCGCCCAAACTCAGCCCGAACCGTCCGAGGTCCTCCCCATCCTCTTCCGCATCCTCCTCGCCCCGGTCGCCCCCGAAGAGGACGCCGACGAGGCCGAGGAGCGTGTCGAGGTCCAGGTCCGGGCCGATCTCCAGTCCGGCCTTCCCCAGAGCTTCGGTTAGCGCCTCGAAGTCGCCTTCGGAGAGGGCGTCTAATAGCCTCGGTCATCGCCGCGACGAGATCCGGCGGCACGGTCATGGTGAGGCCATGGTCGAGGATGACGAGAACGGGACCTTCGGGGCCGGGCTGGACGAGCAGGTTGCCGGGGTGGGGGTCGGCGTGGAGGACGCCGAGCCCGAAGAGTTGCTCGGCGTAGACGTCTATGAGAAGCTCGGCGACCTGTTGAGCTTCTATCCCGGCGTCGAGGAGTCCCTGGCGGTCGGTGATCTTGACGCCCTCAGCCAGCTCCATGACGAGCAGGCGCTCCGTGTTCAGCCCCTTGACGACCTCGGGGATGAGGACGTCGTCACGGTGGGAGAGGGCGCTCTTGAGGTCCCCTATAGCCCGGGCCTCGCGCCAGAAGTCAAGCTCCATCGGGAGCGTCCAGCGCAGGTAGTCGAGGATCGGTCGCAGGTTGACAGAGGGTTCGAGGCGTGAGATCCCCTCGAAGATACCCTGGAGCGCCGCGAGGTCCGCCTCGATAAGACCCGCTATCTCCGGATACTGCACCTTGACGGCGACCCACCGGCCATCCGCCAGCCGAGCCCGATGTACCTGAGCGATGGAGGCGGCGGCGATAGACTCGTGCTCGAACTCCTCGAACGCCTGCGCGAGAGGTCGCCCGATCTCGCGCGTCACCGCCCCCTCGATGATTGTCCACGGCCGGGGCGGGACGCGGTCCTGGAGCTCCGAGAGCCTCTCGACGTAGGGAGCGGGCAGCAGGTCCGGGCGGGAAGAGGCGAACTGGGCGGCCTTTATGAGGGTACCGCCCAACGCCGCCGCCGCATCGAGCACGCGTCCGGCCCCGCGCCGGTGCTGCATCTCCCAGTCCTCGTCCCGCACCAGCCCGGGTGTCCACCGCGCCCGCTCCCGCAATGCCGCGTACCCGGCCCACAAATCAGTCGCCACCACACCGAGCACGAACACCCGCGGAGACGGCGCCGACGCGGCGAGCTCGGCGAGGCCAGGCAACGCCTCGCCGCCGGTAGCCGCCCGCCCCAGACGCTCCGCCGCCGTTAGCCCGGCCGCCGACCACAAGAACGTCTGGGCACGCGTCAGATCCCCGAAGCGGGCCGGGAAAGCAGCATCCGCCGCCCCGCCCGCCGCACTGAAGATCTCCCTCGCCTCCTCGCCAGAGCGCCGCGCGGCCCGGGCCATCACCTCCTCCGCCGCACGCGCCTCGTCGCCCCACGACCGGGCGGCGTCCATGAAGCGCCGGTTGGCGGAGAACGCGGCGGAGCCTGCATCAAACCAGCCCCGGGAGAGGTTCTTCGCGGCCTCGGTATAGAGCCGGGCCATGTTATTTGGTTCCATTCAACGCTCCTCTACGCTCTATACGATTCACCGTGAGGGTTCGTCATTCTACCCGTCCTGTCCGAGAGAACGAACGCCATCAGTAGCCAGTAGCGTGGTCAGCCACACTGTTGCTATAGACGTGCAGAAGGAGCTCAACGATCTCCGCTCCGGACTCCAGGGTACGCAGATCCTCTTTGAAGGCCGGCGCCGCCTGAAACGCGTGTATGAGTCACAATATATCTATGCATTTCGAGCAAAGCTTGTCGAGCAACTCCTCACTAGGCATCACTTCGAGCACCGTTACAACGTAGCCTCCGAGCCCAGGATCGCGGTGACCTGGCTGGAGAGGACGCCGCCGTTGCCGTGGACGAGGGAGACGTTCGCGTCTTCGACCTGCCTCTCCCCGCACTCCCGGCGGAGCTGGCGGACGGCCTCCACGATCAGGAGCAGCCCGTACATGCCGGGATGGTTGTAGGAGAGGCCCCCGCCGTTCGTATTTACCGCGAGCTCCCCGCCCGGCGCTATACGTCCACCCTCGACAAACGTCCCGCCCTCACCCTTTCCGCAGAAGCCGAGGTCCTCCAGGAACAGTACGGTGTTGATGGTAAAGGCGTCGTAAAGCAACGTCACGTCCACGTCCTCCGGTCCTACGCCCGCCATCTCGTAGGCGCATAGGCCGGATTCGGCGGCGGCGGTTACGGTGAGGTCCGGCATCTGGGAGATGTTGCGATGCCAGTGAGCCTCCCCCGCGCCGAGCAGGTAGACCGGCGGTTTTGCGAGATCGTTTGCCCTCTCCGGTCTGGTGACGATAGCCGCCCCGCCGCCGTCGGTGACGAGGCAGCAGTCGAGGACGCTTAAAGGGGAGGAGACCATGCGTGAATTGAGCACGTCCTCTACCGAGAGGTCGTCACGCATGAAGGCTTTGGGGTTGAGCTTCGCCCACTCGCGGGCGGCGACGGCTATTTCGGCGAGCTGCTCGCGCGTGGTGCCGTACTGGTGCATGTGCCGGGAGGCGGCCAGGGCGTACATACTCACCGGGTAGCGGGGCTTGTACGGGGCCTCGTAGGAGAGTGTCTCGGAGCCGGAGACGAGCCGGCCCCCGCCGGAGCGTTGGGTAGAGCCGTAGGTTATGAGGGCAACCTCGCAGAGGCCAGCATCTATCGCGGTGGCGGCGTGGAAGAGATGGGAGACGAAGGAGGAGCCGCCCACGCTTGTCGCGTCGGAGTAGCGGGGACGAATGCCGAGGTACTCGCCGGCCGAGAGGGTCGGCATGTGGTAGTAGGCCGAGGCGGAGAAGAGGCCGTCTACATCCTCTTTCTTCAGGCCCGCATCGTCGAGGGCGCGGAGGGTAGCCTGCCCGATCAGGTCTAGCGGCGTATACCCGGGCCCAACCTCCCCGAGATCCGACTCAGCTATCCCGACGATAACCGCCCTGCCCCGCAAGCTCACGACGCCTCCCCCTCGAAGAGGAAGACCACGACCGGCTCGTCTTCCTCTTCGCGTACAATGAACGTTACGCGCTGGCCTATCGCTACCTCCTCCGCATCTATCCCCTCGACCCGGCTCATCATCCTGAAGCCCTCGTCGAGGTCCACGAGGGCGACATTGTACGGCTCGCCGTCCCGCCGATGGATCGCGGTCGTCGCGTAGACCGCCCCCCGTCCCCCACTCGTCTCCCAGGCCAGGACGTCACTACCGCAGACCGGACAGATCACCCGCGGGTAGAAGACCGCCTCCCCGCAGCCCCGACACCGCTGGAACCCGAGCTCTCCTCCCTCCAGATAGCGCCTGTAGACCTCCGACGGCGCCCCTTCCATACTCACTCCCTCCATGTCGCCCCCTTTCCCTGGCAGGACGGTGCCCCTCCGGCCACCGTGCAGCGAAGATACATCACTTCCAACCGAGCCGCTAGCGAAGGTAGGCTCGGTGGCATATCGGGGCATCTTCTATACTAAAGGGATCGAAGATCGGGAGGAGAGTGCTCCATAAACAAAGTGCACGAGAGGATCAGGGAAGCGGTCCGGGAGGTCTGCGCAAACTTCCCCGGCGAGTACTGGCGCGAGCTTGACGCAAAGTGAGAGTACCCGGAGGAGTTCGTCCGCGCGATGACGGAGTCCGGGTACCTCTCCGCCCTCATCCCGGAGGAGTACGGCGGGATGGAGCTCGACCTCTCGGCGCCTGCGCGATCCTTGAAGAGGTTAACAGCACACGGAGGAGATACTAGCCGGGTTGGATCGGCAAGACGACACGCAAGAGCGGCCCGGAAGCCTCGACGAGGTGCGGGAGAGCATAGACTCGGTGGACCAGAAGATAGTGCGGCTCCTCGCCGAGCGCGAGGGTTACGTCCGGCGGGCCGCCCGGTTCAAGGAGACGCGGGGGGACGTAGAGGCTCCGAAGCGAGTCGAGAAGGTCATCCGGAGAGTCAGGATGCTCGCTAGAGAGCACGGAGCGGACCCCGAGGTCGTCGAGAAGGTCTACCGGGCCATGATCTCACGCTTTATAGCCCTGGAGATGGACGAACAAGAGGAGCGACGCGGACCGTGAGCACATTGCTTGACACGACCAGCATCAAAGCGAGCGGCTCGAAGTCAGTGGTCGGCTTCGAGCAACCACAGTGCGAGGGCTCTGCCGGATGGAGCCGGTACCTCACGCTGGAAGGCGAGAAGGCTTACTTCATCGGTGGCGCGTGCGACACTTGCGCTTTCCTCTTCGAGCGTATGGGCGGCGCGAACCGCAACGTCTCGCCGGGAGAGATGGCGGACACTATGAGGGGCGGCCTGCGGAAGATCGAGGACGCCCAGATCTCCACCATCGGCGAGTTCGTGCCCGGAGGCAGCTACCGGGTGAACCTGCTGGAGCTGTCCCCCACCCTGGTGACGCCCGGCGCGAAGCTCGACTACTTCGCCCACGAGCAGGCCGCGCTGTGGGGCACCGACGCCTTTTGGGGTCTGCCTAACTACCCAAAGACCGAGTACTACCGAGCCACCTCCATACCGATCGGGGAGAGCAAACGTCCCTTCGAGTTCGTCGTCCCCATGTTCCCGAAGGGATGGCTGAGCAAGAAAACCCTGACGTCCTACGCGGACCGGCTCTCAGCGAGGGAGCGGCCAACGGCCCTCGCCGTCTCTGTACTCGACGTCAGAGGACCCACGACCCGGGAAGAAGGGCCGGACGTGACCGAGCATTGGTGCCTCACCCACTACCTGCTCGACGGCCACCAAAGACGTACGCCGCCTCCCTCACCGAGAGACCGCTCACCTTGCTCTCGTTCCTCTCGACAGCAGAGAGTATGGCAACCGAAGAGAACGTGGAGCAAGTCCTGAAAGTCCTCTCAGGTAGAGTTTCATAAACCGCCCTTGTTGAATAGTTGAGTTTAGAAGAAGTTTAACGGTAGAAGGAGTGAGGAAAACATATATGGCCAGAGCCTTGAACCGATCATCAAACATCCTACCGCGACGCCGTCATCCCTGGGCAGGATGGTGTCTATCGTGAGCAAAGCGTCGAATTCTCACTATAGTTGCGTTGTGCCAAAGACACACGTATATGACGCGATCCAGCCGCGCATCCAGCATGGCTGGGCAGAGGCTCCGGGAGCAGGTCGATGACAGGGCCTTCGGGTAATGGCGGCACGCCAGACGCGTGGGAGGTTGCGGGCGATTGGGCACGCAAGGCACGCGGTATGCTTGGAGGCTTTCCTGTCGAGGCTGCGGAGAGGGCGGCGGCTTTGATCTTCTCCTGCTACGAGCGGGGGGGGAAGGTGCTCGCCTGCGGCAACGGCGGTTCGGCGATGGAGGCTCAGCACCTCGTCGCGGAGCTCGTCGGCAAGTTCGAACGCGACCGGGCGTCTCTGCCGGCGCTCGCCCTGCACCAGAACTCCGCCGCCCTCACCGCCATCGCCAACGACTACGGCTACGACGACGCCTTCGCCCACCAGGTCGAGGCCCTGGGCTCGGCGGGCGACGTCCTGGTCGCCATCTCGACGAGCGGGGGCTCCAAGAACGTAGTCCGGGCCGTCCTCGCCGCGAAGGAGAAAGGCATGGTGGCCGTCGGCTATCTCGGGGGCGAGGGAGGAGGCGGGCGGCTCGGGTCTCTGGTTGACGTGCCGGTGGTCCTGCAGGCCTCCGACACGGCGACGGTGCAGGTCGGGCACCTCGTCCTCACTCACACCATCTGCGGGCTCGTCGAGGAGGCGCTCTTCCCGAACAAGGCGGTCTTTTTGGACCGGGACGGGACCTTGATCCTCAACCGCCACTACGGCTCGGACCCGGACAGCATAAAGTTTCTAGGCGGCGTTGTAGAGGGTCTCGTGGAGCTGCGCGGGGCCGGTTACAGGCTCGTGCTCGTCTCGAACCAGTCCGGGGTAGCTCGCGGCTACTTCGACGAGCTGGCGGTCGCCCGGATGCACGACCGTCTGCAAAGGATGCTGGACCTACACGGGGCCGCACTCGACGGGCTGGAGTACTGTCCCCACCACCCGGACGGGGCCGTCTCCCCCTATGATGCCGAGTGCGCATGCCGTAAGCCCGCCCCCGGCATGCTCCGCCGGGCCGCCCGCAAGCACGGCGTCAACCTCTCCGCCTCCTGGATGGTCGGCGACATCGAGGCCGACGTAGAGGCGGGCCGCAGGGCCGGCGCCCGCACCGTGCTCGTCGGTCCGGAAGAGAGCAGGACGCCTCCCGACTTCCACGCGCCAGACTTCGCCGCGGCCGTGCGTCACATCCTCGACACGGAGACTGTGAAGGACCGCTCGACGAGCGCCGCGAGCATCGGTCTATGAGCGGTAGCCTGCAAGACCCCGGCCTCGCCGCGCTCGTGCGAGGCTTCAAGGGACGGCACTGTCTCGTGGTGGGCGACGTGATGCTCGACGTCTTCGAGAGGGGCCGTGCCACCCGGCTCGCCCCCGACGCCCCCGCCCCGGTCGTTACGGACGCCAGAACCTCCTCCTCCCCCGGCGGCGCCGCCAACGTCGCCGCCAACCTCGCCTCTCTGGGCGCTGAAGTGACCGTGCTCTCCGTGGTCGGAGACAACTCCGCGGGCGCCGAGCTGCTGGGGAAGCTAGAGGAGATGGGGGTACGGACCGGGTACGTACTCCGGGTCCCCGGCCGGGCGACGGTCGTGAAGAGACGTCTCGTCGCCGATGGTGCGATCCTGGCCCGCGTGGACTCCGGTGACAAGGGACCTATCGGGGACGCTACAGAGGAGGAGCTCGCGGAGAAGGCAAAGGCCCTTATAGAAGACGCTGGAGTGGTCGTGGTCTCCGATTACTCTGGGGGCACCCTGACCCAGAGGATGGCGGACGCCCTGGGAGAGACGGGGCACGGGTGCATCATCCTGGACTCGAAAGATCTCCTCCGTCTGAGGTGGCCAGAGGGATGCCTGGCCGCCGCTACCCCGAACCATATGGAGGCGCAGGAGGCGCTCGGCCTCGACGTCGAGAGAGACCCGGGCCGGGTGGATGCCGGGGCGGTTGGAGAGGCTCTGCGGCGCGAGACTGGGGCCGGCGCTCTAGCCGTGACCCTCGCCGAGGAGGGTGTGACTGTCGTAGATAGATCTGATGTTGCACACATCAGCGGCAGGCGGGTCGCGGACCCAGACGTCAACGGCGCGGGCGACACCTTCCTCGCCGCCTTCGCGTTGTCGTTGGGCGGCGGGGCGCGGCCGCGGGTGGCGGCCCGGCTCGGGATCGAGGCCGCAACCCTCGCCGTGGCCCGTCCGGGTACCGCGCCGGTAGGCATAAGGGAGCTCTTGCAAAGGCTGCCGGAGGAGGATGGGGGCCCGGAGCGGAGCCTGGAAGAAGACCTGGAGCGGGTACGGTGGTCGGGTGGGAAGGTGGTCTTTACGAACGGGTGCTTCGATCTCCTGCACCGGGGGCACCTCTCCCTGCTGCGGGAGGCCAAGAGGCTCGGGGACGTGCTCGTCGTCGGGGTGAACACCGATGCCTCGGCGCGCCGGGTCAAGGGACCGGGGCGTCCGGTCACGCCGCAGGAGGACCGGGCCGAGCTATTGGAGGCGCTACCATGTGTGGACCACGTCGTGCTCTTCGAGGAGGATACGCCGGAGGTCCTGATCCACCACATAAAGCCTGACCTGCACGTGAAGGGCGGAGACCACGCCGGAGACCGGCTCGCCGAGGAGTCCGTCGTCAGAGAGCTCGGCGGCGAGGTCGTCGTACTGCCACTCCTCCCAGGCCGCTCCGCCTCCGCGACGATAGAGCAGATAAGGTCCGCCAACGGGGCAAGCACGAACGGGTCGGGCAAGGCCACGGAGGCGCGGCTTTGAACGAGATCATCAGCTCCGTCTTCGGAGGCGTGGAGCCCGAAGCCCTACGGCACGTCCTCCTCGTTCGGCTGGACAACCTCGGCGACGTGCTGCTCACGACCCCCGCCTTCCGGGCCGTCCGGCGGGCGCTCCCGGGGGTGCATCTGGCGTTACTGGCCGGTCCCGCGGGGTGCGAGGTCGGACACCTCAACCCCGACATAGACGAGACCATCCTCTACCGCGCCCCAAACGAAGACGTCTACTTCGAGTTGCCGCAAGACCCGGCACGCGAGATGGCCGCCGTCGAGGCGCTCGAAGAGCGCGACTTCGACGCGGCGATAATCTTCACCTCCTACAAGCAGTCGGCACTGCCGGCGGCCTACCTGTGCTACCTGGCCGGCATCCCCCTGCGCGCCGCCGGGTCCTTTGAGGGTCCCGGCTCCCTGCTCACCTACCGTCACCGCTACGCGGAGACTGTGCCGCCGCGGCACGAGACCCTACGCGGCCTGGAGCTTACGAAGTCTCTGGGCTTTCCGCCGGTCGAACCGGAGATGGTGCTCGTCCCACGCGAGGAGGACGAGGAGGATGCTACGAGGTTGCTGGAGAGACACGGCATCGAACGCTTCGTCCTCGTGCATCCGGGGGCGAGCGCCTCCTCGCGAGCCTACCCGCCGGAACATTACGCGGCCGTTATCAAGGAGTTGGCCGGGAGGAGCGGTCTGCCGGTGCTCGTCACGGGTGGACCGGATGAGGAGGATCTAGCCCGCCGCGTCGCCGGCTCGGCGGGAATATCCGCCGGCGGAGAAACGAGGTTTGGTTCTCTGGCGGCGCTCGTCGGGCGGGCGGAGGCAGTGGTGACTAACAACACGGGGACGACCCACGTCGCCTCGTCATTGAAGCGGCCGGTGGTTACGGTCTTCGCCGGGACCAACCCGCCGGAGCAGTGGGGGCCGTGGCGCACCCCGCACCGGCTCCTGACCCACCCGGTGCCGTGCGCCCCGTGCTACAAGCGCTTCTGCCCCATCGGCCACGAGTGCCTCACCAGCATCCCCCCAGAGATGGTCGTCAGGGCGGCCCTGAACCTGCTGCGCGAGTCCCCGGTACCGGAGGAGGCCGTGTCGTCGTGAGGATGGAGAAGCTCGCGGTATTCCGGGGGTTGTACCTGGGGGATCTGGTCTCCGCGACCGGCGCTCTGCGGGCGCTCCGGCGAGGGCATCCAGGAGCGGAGCTCTCGCTGGTCTCGCTCCCCTGGGTTACCGTCCTCGCCCCCCATTTAACTCACGTAGACCGCCTCATCCCCTACCCCGGTTCTCCCGGTCTCGACGGAGGCGGTACGGGAGAGGAGGTCGAGGAGTTCCTCGCGCGAATGCGAGCCGAGCGGTTCGACCTCGCCGTGAACATGCACGGCAGGGGCCCGGCCTCGACGAGGCTGGTAGCACGCTTCGGGGCGCGCCGGACAGCGAGCTTCGTCGGTAAGGATAGGGAGGCTGTCCCCCCTCTCGACGTCGCGCTTTCCTGGGACGCCGAGGAGCACGAGTCGCGCAAGCTCCTCCTGCTGGCGGAGAAGGTTGGGGGCATATCCGCCGGCCCCGAACCGGACCTGCTGGTCCGGAGAGAAGACGTTCAGCGAGCTGAGACGCTGCTCCCCGCCGGTCTTCGGAGACCGCTGGCCCTCGTACATCCCGGCGCCTCCGTCCTGAAGAAACGCTGGCCGGAGGAATGCTTCGGGCGGGCGGCGGAGGCTCTGGTCCGCCGTGGCTACGAAGTCGCAGTAACGGGCAGCGCGGACGAAAAGGAGCTCACGCGGCGGGTGAGCAGAGCCGCTACCGGCTCTCGGGATCTCGGCGGGATGACGGACCTCTCGACCCTCATCGCGCTCGTGGGACTGGCAAGCATCATGATCTCCAACGACACAGGTCCCGCCCACCTCGCCTACGCCTCGAAGACCCCCAGCGTCACCCTCTTCGGACCCACCACGGACGTGGGGCGCTGGGGATCGCTGGACCGGGGGCGGAACGCTGTACTCCGCAGCGACCCCATCTCGGAGGTCCCGGTCGGGGACGTTCTGCGGAGCGTCGAGGCTCTCGTTGGAGAGAGGGAGCGCTCGGCGTGAGGAAGTTAAACGTGCTCGTGTGGCAGATACACGGCTCTTACCTGAACACGCTCGTGCAGGCGCCCCATCACTTCTACCTGCCCACACGACCTGGCAAGCCGGAGGGCTACGGCGGGCGCGGGCCGACCTACTCGTGGTCGCCGGAGACCGTGGAGGTGCCCCACGACGAGGTGCGCGACCTGGACCTCGACCTCGTCATCTACCAGACACCGAAGAACTACTCCGAAGACGCACCAGAGATACTAAGCTCCGAGCAGAGGTCGCTACCGGCGATCTACCTGGAGCACAATACCCCGCAGGGCCGCGTAAACGAGATGGTCCACTCCGTAGACGACCCAGGCGTGCTCCTCGTACACGTCACCCACTTCAACGACCTGTTCTGGGACTCCCGGCAGACCCCGACCCGCATCATCGACCACGCCGTCATGCCGACGAACGAGGGTTACACCGGCGAGCTGGAGAGAGGCGTCTCGCTCGTGAACGACCTGCCGCGACGCAAGAGGGTGGTCGGCGGGGACGTCTTTATGAGGGCGCAAGAGGAGGTCCCGCTCGACCTCTTCGGCTTCAACAGTAAGGAGGCAGGGGGATTCGGGGACCTGCCGCAGGCCGAGGTCCACGAGAGGATGAAGCCGTACCGGTTCTACTTCAACCCGATCCGGTACACCAGCCTCCCCCTCTCCATCCTCGAAGCGATGGAGCTGGGCCTCCCCGTGGTCGCCCTCGCCACTACGGAGCTCGTCACCGTAATAAAGGACGGTGAGAACGGCTTCATCGACACGAACGTAGAGAAGCTCATCGGCCACATGCAAAGGCTCCTCGCAGATCCCGAGGAGGCCCGCCGGATCGGGGCGGCCGGCAGGCGGACGGTCCGCGAGAGGTTCGGGCTTGAACGTTTCGTGCCAGAATGGGAGGCGGCGTTCGAGGAGGCCGTGAGGCTCAAGGAGGCGATGCCGTGCGTCTCGCGATGATAAGCGAACACGCGAGCCCCCTGGCTACCCTGGGTGGTGAGGACTCCGGCGGCCAGAACGTCTACGTCGCCGAGCTCGCCCGGCGCCTCGGAGCAATGGGTTATCGGGTGGACGTCTTCACCCGCAGGGACCACACGCGTCTTCCCGAGATCGTCCCCTTCTCCGAAGGGGTGCGAGTCGTAAACCTGGCCGCCGGACCGGCGAAGACGGTGTCGAAGGACGAGATCTTTCCGTTCATGGGGGAGTTCCGGGACGCCTTCTACCGGTTCGCGGAGAGCAAGGCGTACGACCTCGTACACGCGAACTTCTGGATGAGCGGGTGGGCGGCGTGCGAGGCGAAGCGAGACCTCGGGCTGCCGTTCGCCCAGACCTTTCATGCCCTGGGGGAGGTAAAGAAGCGAGAGCAAGGCGAGGCGGATGCCTCACCCCCCAAGCGATGGGCGGCGGAGATGCGGATACTGGAAGAGGTAGACCGGGTCCTCGCCACCTGCCCGGCGGAGGTCGAGGACCTCACGAGTCTATATAGCGCCGATCCCGACCGCCTGACGCTCGTGCCGTGCGGCGTGGACGCGGGGACGTTCCGGCCCGTAGACAAAGACGAGACCCGGCGGGAGCTCGGGCTTTCCGACCGACCGACGGTCATGTACGTCGGCCGGTTGGTGCCGCGCAAGGGCGTAGACACGCTCGTCGAAGCGTTTGCTCTCTTACCGGGCCGGCTCGACGCGCGGCTCGTGATCGTCGGCGGCGAGCCCGGAGGCTCGCCCGAGGCCGACCGTCTCTCGACACTCGCCCGAGAGCTCGGCGTCGCGAAGAGGGTGGCTTTCGCGGGGAGCAGGCCCCAGGGAGAGCTGTACCGTTACTATGGAGCCGCGGACGCGGCAGTCACCGTGCCCCACTACGAGCCGTTCGGGATGACGCCGCTCGAAGCGATGGCCTGCGCGACACCGGTCGTGGGCGCATGTGTCGGCGGAATAAAGACCAGCGTCGCCGACGGCGAGACCGGCTACCTAGTCCCGCCCAGAGACCCCGAGGCTCTCGCCGGCCGTCTCTCCCTCCTGCTCTCCGATCCGGCCCTGCGGAGGCGCATGGGCCACGCCGCCCGCCGGAGGATCGAGGATCACTACACCTGGGAGCGAGTCGCTGCTCTAGCCGCCGCTACTTTTTCGGAGGTCGTCAGGGAGGTTGTGCCATACGTCTCCAGGACGGCCTGAGAACGGCACAAACCTACATAGAAGGAGAACCTTTCATGCCCGAGAACATCACAACCTTCGACCTGTCCGGTCAGGTAGCTCTCGTCACCGGGGCGGGGAGCGGCCTCGGGGCGGCGACGGCTCGCCTGCTCGCCGAGCACGGGGCGCGAGTCGTCCTCGCCGACGTGAACAAGGAGGCGACCGGCGAGGTCGCCGCGGAGTCCGGGGGACGGCCGCTGTACATGGACCTCACTGACGCCGGCGACTCCATAGAAGGCGGGGTGGCGGACACTCTCGGGACAGAGGGGCGCATAGACATCCTCGTAAATTCGGCGGGGCTTGACTTCATCCGCTCGGCCCCGGAGTTGACGCTAGAAGAGTGGGACAACGTGGTCAACGTGAACTTGAGGGCGCCGTGGCTCCTGGCGAAGCTCCTCATGCCGCACATGATGGAGCGGGGTAGCGGACAGATCCTAAACGTCGCCTCCACCGCCGCCAAGAAGGGTTGGGAGAACGCCGCCGCCTACGCCTCCTCCAAACACGGGTTGCTCGGCCTCACCCAGGTCCTGCACTCCGAGGGTAGAAGCCGAGGGGTACGAGCGATGGCGGTCGTGCCGGGCGGGATGCGGACCAACTTCTTCGCCGCCCTGGATCCCCCGCCGCCCCCTGAAGACCTCCAGCCCCCCGAGACCGTCGCGCGGAGCATACTGTTCATGCTCTCCCAGCCTCTTGACTCCGTGATCCACGAGCTGATAGTCACGCCGATGACGGAGACAAGCTATCCGTAGATCCGGCTAGCTTGTCGCGGTAAGCGGCAAGTTCTCTGAACGGATGTAAGCGAGTGCCAGAAAAGGAGTTCCAGAGTATGCAGACGAGAGAGACTACTTCACACCTGATCGGGGGCGAGAAGGTGCCCTCGACGGGTGTGGATGGTATAGAGGTCCTGAACCCGGCTACGGGGGAGCAGATCGGGCTCATCCCCGCCGGTACCGCCGAGGACGCCGCCGCCGCCGCCGCCGCCGCACGCGGGGCGAAAGGCGGCTGGGCGAGGACGCCGGCCGAGGAGAGGGCCAGGCTCGTAAAGGACGCCGCGAGGAAGATGTGGGAACAGGCCGAGGAGCTGGCCCAGCTAATTACTCTGGAGAACGGCAAGCCCCTGGACGACGCTCTGGGAGGAGTGGAGGCCGGGATCGGGACGCTGGAGCAGTACGCCGAGCTCGGGCCTCTGCACCGGGGCAAGAGCCTGAACGGCGGCTACATGGCCTCGGACGCGATGGTCTACGAGCCCTACGGCGTGGCGGCGATAGTCGTGCCGTGGAACGACCCCATAGCTATCGCGTGCGGGTACCTCGGGGCGGCGCTCGTGACCGGGAACACTGTCGTCTACAAGCCCTCCGAGAAGACCCCACTCTCGGCGGTATGGCTAGCCGCGATGTTCGACGAGCTTCCCGATGGCGTCCTGAACCTGCTGCTGGGAGACGAGCGGGCGGGTAGGCCGCTCGTGACGCGCGAGGACGTGGACCTGGTGCTCTTTACGGGCTCCGTGCCGGCGGGACGGGAGATCCTGGAGACGGCCGGGCGGCAGCTAAAGAAAGCCGTCGTTGAGCTCGGGGGCAAGGACCCGATGATCGTGGACGAGGGCGTGGACCCTGTGTGGGCGGCGGACGAGGCCGCCACCGGCTCGTTCGCGGACACCGGCCAGATCTGCACCTCCGTCGAACGCATCTACGTCCACGAGTCGATAGCAGACGAGTTCCTCCAGGAGCTAAAGACCCGCGCCGAATCGCTCCGCGTCGGAGACGGTGCGGACCCCGAAACGGAGATGGGCCCCGTCGTCGACGAGGGCCAGCGCGACCTCGTACACCGCCACGTTACGGAGGCGGTCGAGGCAGGGGCCGAGCTGCTGTGCGGCGGCGAGGTGCCGGACGGTCCGGGCTTCTTCTACCCGCCGACGGTGCTCTCGGACGTGCGACCGGGGATGGCAGTGGTGGACGAGGAGACCTTCGGGCCGGTCGCCGCCGTCGAGGTCGTCGGCTCGTTCGACGAGGCTCTGGAGAAGGCGAACGAGACCGTGTACGGTCTGGCGGCCACCGTGCTTACGAGGGATCCGGAGCACGCCCAGAGAGCCTCGCGCGAGCTCTCGGTCGGGACGGTCAAGATCAACGCGGTCTTCGGCGGCGCGTCCGGCGGGGGGGCTGAACCGAGGAAGGCGAGCGGTCTCGGCTTCGGCTACGGTCCCGAGCTGCTCGACGAGGTCACGACCACGAAGGTCGTCCACCATAACGTTGCCCCCCGGCTCTGAACCTATAGAGGACGTGCGCAAGATCGCTGTCTTACGGGCCGGCGGGCTCGGCGACGCCATCTTCACGCTGCCGGCGCTGTGGGCGCTCAAGGAGACTTACCCGGAGGCAGAGATCACGCTCCTAGGAGGCCCCCTACAGACGGGGCTCTTCTCGGGGGGACGGGAGCCGGTCGCGCGCGCGATCATCGTCCCCCCCTCCACCGGCGTCAACGGCCCCGACACGGGCGTGGATGAGGACGAGGAGGAGTTGGAGCGCTTCTTTAGGCAGATGCGCGAGGAGAACTTCGATCTGGCACTCCAGATGCACGGCGGCGGGGGCTACTCCAACCCCTTCGTCGGCAGGATCGGGGCGCGGGTCACGGCGGGCACACAGGCGCCCGACGCGCCGCCTCTCGACCGTAACGTGCCCTACGTCTACTACCAGTCGGAGATACTGCGCCACCTGGAGGTAGCCGGCCTGATGGGCGCCCGCACGGCGGACCTTGAGCCGCGTCTCCCGGTCGTGGAGGGGGACCTGGCCGAGGCCAGAGACACGGTCCCGGAGGGCGGCGTCCCGCTCGTCGCGCTGCATCCGGGGGCGGGCGACGAGCGGCGCCGTTGGCCCGCCGGTAAGTTCTCCGTGGTAGGGGACACTCTGGCCAGAGAGGGCGCTAGCGTCGCCGTGGTCGGGGGCGAGGAGGATCGGTCTCTGGTTTCCGAGGTAGTAGACGGGATGAACCACAAGGCTTTTAACCTCTATGGGCGGCTCTCCCTCAAAGGGCTGGCCGGGCTTCTGAGCCGATGCGAGATCGTCGTCTCGAACGATTCCGGACCGCTGCACCTTGCGGGTGCCGTGGGGGCGGCGACGGTTGGGATCTACTGGGGGCCCAACCTCATAACTGCGAGTCCCCCGACGCGTAACAGGCACCGTCCCGTCCTCTCCTGGCGCCCGGACTGCCCGATCTGCGGCGCGAGCTTCTTCGAAGGTGACGGCTGCGACCACACCGCCTCGGTAGTCGCCGACGTGCCGGCGGAGGAGGTCGCGGATTCGGCGCTGGACCTCCTCCGCGGCGCTGCTGCCACCAGGCTTCGCTGATCTCATGGGAAACGGCGTTCACGCTGTCGTGCTTCCGGTCGGGAGTTCGGCACGGCACCGAGAGCACGTTCTCGCCGTCGCCCTGCTGCTCGGAAGATCTCGTCCTTGCCGGCCGGGTAGTTTATGCCGCCCAGGAACTTCTACGCCTGTATGGGGCTGTACTGACCATACGGCTCGTGGCTCCTCCCGTTCTCGCGTTATCCCCCTACAGCGGGCGTGGTCGTTCCCGCCGGTCGCGGAAGGAAGATCAAGGCGCTGGCGTGTAAGAAGGCTTTCACATAGAATGCCGGTGCGTCGAGGGACGCGGGGTAGAAGGGTAAGCCGCCGGTGCCGCAGTGGCCGCCGCAAACGCTTGAAAGGAGAGTTTTATGGGGATAATGCGTACCAAGTCAATAGAGCAATCTATTAAGGACACCGAGGAGCCGGAGTTCGAGTTAAGGAAGGCTCTAGGACCACTGGACCTGCTCGTCTTCGGCATCGGCGTTATCATCGGGACCGGCATCTTCGTCCTCACCGGGGTAGCTGCGGCGAACTTTGCAGGGCCGGCTATCTCACTCTCGTTCATCTTCTCCGGCATCGCCTGCGGCCTAGCGGCGCTCTGCTACGCCGAGTTCGCTAGCACGGTCCCCGTCGCGGGGAGCGCCTACACCTTCTCCTACGCCTCGATAGGCGAGTTTGTAGCCTGGATTATCGGGTGGGACCTGATCCTCGAGTTCACCGTTGGCGCGGCTACTGTCTCCGTCGGATGGTCGCAGTACTTCAACCGCATCCTGGAGAGCTTCTTCGGGGTAAGCCTGCCGCCAGCCATTACCGGCGAGGTCGTGAACCTGCCGGCGGCGGGCATAGCGTTGATCCTCACGGCATTACTGGTCATCGGCATCCGACTTAGCTCCACGTTCAACCTGACGGTAACCGCGATCAAGCTCGCCGTCGTGTTGTTCTTTATCGGGTTCGGGATCTTCTTCGTGAAAGCCGCCAACTGGTCGCCGTTTATCCCGGAGGCGGGGGGCGCCGGGGCGAACGCCGCGGGTACAGATGAGCCTTCTCTCTTGCAGTTTCTCACCGGAGCCGCGCCCCAGGCGTTTGGTTTCTCCGGGATCATCACGGCGGCTGCGGTCGTCTTCTTCGCCTACATCGGTTTCGACACCGTCGCCACCGCCGCCGAGGAGGCGCGAAACCCGCAGCGAGACCTGCCTATCGGCATTCTGGGGTCGCTGGCTATCTGCACCGTGCTGTACATCCTGGTCTCCCAGATCATGACCGGCATCGTACCCTACACTGAGCTTGCCCAGGACGCCCCGATGGCGTACGTCTTCCAGGCCGTAGGCCAGGATTGGGCGGCTGGTCTTGTCTCGGTAGGCGCGATCTGCGGACTGACCTCGGTCATCATGATACTGATGCTCGGCCAGAGCCGGGTTGCCTTCGCGATGAGCCGGGACAACCTCCTGCCCCGGTACTTCGCCCGCTCTCACCCGCGCTTCCGCACCCCCTACCGCATCACTATCCTGACCGGCGTAGTCGTCGCCATCATCGCAGCCTTGGTGGACCTGTCGAGGCTCGCGGAACTGGTGAACATCGGGACGCTCTTCGCCTTCGTCCTGGTCTCGATAGGCGTCATCGTCCTCAGGCGAACGCAGCCGAACTTGGAGCGCGCCTTTCGCACGCCGCTGGTTCCGATAGTACCGATCCTCGCGGTTCTGGCCTGTCTCTACCTGATGGTGAGCCTTCCGGTGACCACCTGGGTCAGGTTCGTGGTGTGGATGGTCCTAGGGCTCTTGGTCTACTTCGCATACAGCCGGAGCCACAGCCGCCTCGCTAGAGGGGAGAACTCCGAAGAAGCCGCCTGGGAGGCTCGCTAAGCATGGCCATCTTTCCGGCGCGAGTACTCCTCGCCACCGACGGCTCCCCGGACGCCACGCTTGCAGCGGAGTCGGCGATCGAGTTGAGTGAGAGGACGGGATCTGAGCTGCATATAGTCCACGTCGGCGAGTATGTGCCGACATACTTCGCCTATACCGAGGAGGAGCCGGCCGAGCTACGGCGCAACGCCCAGCTCCTCCTCGACGAGCAGGCGGAGAGGATAGAGGCAGCGGGTGGCACGATCGCGGGTGCCCACCTCCGCCTCGGACATCCGGCCGAGCAGATCATCGCTCTCGGCGAGGAGATCGGCGCGGGCGTAATAGTGGTCGGCAGCCGAGGCCTGGGCGCGCTGAGGCGAGCCGTCCTGGGGAACGTCTCCGAGAACGTCGTCCGGTACGCCTACTGCCCGGTCTTCGTCGTACGCGAGGACGCAGAGGCGCGCCCGCATGGTGGAGCCTAACCGGCGAGATAGACTCGCGAGCCCCCCTTGTAGACGGCCTCGACGGAGAGGTCCGAGCGCAACACCGTAACGTCGGCGTCGTAACCGGGAGCGAGACGGCCCTTACGCTCCCCCTCGCCGATGAGCCGCGCCGGGGTGGCGGCTACCATACGCATGGCCTCGGGTACCGTGCAGCCGGTGAAGGCGAGGATGTTCTTGAGCGCCTCATACGCCATCCGGTTGTATAGTGACGCCACGCCTGATGCTCCAGCTAGCGTTTTGCGCTCATGACCTTTCGCTGGCGCTTCGAAGCAGTAAGTGAACAAGCGGATCCCGTATCACTCATCGTGAGGACGCTGCCGGCAAGCGTCCCGTCCTCCAGGGCTGGGACACCGCCGTCGTCGAGGTAGACTCGTCGGGTAGCTACGGAGTACTCTCCTGGTCCCATGCCGGCGGCGGCGATGGCATCGGTCGTGAGGTAGAGGCGGTCGAGGCCTACAGCGCGGAAGGCAAGGGCGACGACCTCGGGGTGGACGTGTCGGCCGTCGGCGATGATGCCGCACCTGACAAGCGGGTGAGCGAGGGCAGCCCCGGCCAGACCTCGCAGTCCGTAACTACGTTCCCACGCAGCGCGACGGTCTTCAAGCCAGCATATCCTCCTTATTCGAGGTCCCTACGGCTCCGTTCGCGGCCGTTACCATTGCTACGCGGGGCCGGTGCTTCCTGCCTCGCGAACATCAGACGCTTCCTCGGAGGCGAACTCGTCTACCTTCCTGTCGGGGGGCGAGAGGGCGAGGAGTATGGTCCGGCTGACGGTCCAGGTACCGCCCAGGGCACACCCGACGAGCGGACCGGCCGCGAAGAGCATCCAGGGCGCCACCGCCAGAGAGGTGAGCATGATCGCAGCGAGCCACAGCAGTATCACGGTGACAAGTGTCTTCTTGGGTCCGAACTTATCCGAGGCGAAGCCGAAGGCAAGCGAGCCGATGCCGGCGAACACGGTCGAGAACAGGAGCAGGGTCTGTATCTGGCCCTGCTCCATCGCGAAGACCTGCGGCCCGTAGAGGGATATGTTGGTGATCGCCGTGTTCGCCGCGTCGGTGTAGAAGAAAGTCGCCAGCATAAACGTCCCGAGAACCGCATGTTCCTCACTGTGGAGAAGATACCCTTGTAGACCTGCCTCAGACGGACCGGCCGCGGCTCCCTTACTGCCCTGTCCGGGACGAAGAGGAAGGCGGGTATGCTGAATACGAGTAATAAGGTGGCTGTCGGAAGAAAGGCATTGGAGTTGGGCTCCGCGGCCGTCTCGATCCACCCACCCAGAGGTCCGAGCCACGAACGCGCCGCCTCTGGTCCCCCGGGGGTCATGCCGAAGAACGTCTGCTCGGAGACGAAGACCGTCAGGACCAGGATAGCGAGTATGGCCCCAGCATACCCCGCCGCCGTCTCGTAGCCGCTAACCCGCCCCGCCCCCCGGCCGACCGAGACCACGGGCAATAGCGCGTTATAGAACACTAGCGCCGGCTGGTAAGCGACCTCGGCGAGCACGAAGAGAGCGGCGCCTATCAACACGCTCCCCGCGAGGTCCAAGCCCGCCGTCAGGAGCACCGCGACCAGCGTAAAGATCACCAGATATGCCCGCCGCCTCTGCCGGAGGTCTGCCACCGCCCCCAGGACCGGCGCCGTCAGCACCACCATGAGTGCCGACAGAGCCGCCAGATAGTTCACTACGTCAGAGCCCGCCCCGAGCTCGTCCCCGAACCACAGCGGGAAGAAGTAGCTCAGGATACTGATCGAGAAGATCGTGTTGGCAAAGTCGTACAGGCTCCACGACCGCACCGCGAGCCCACTGGCTCGCCCCGGCTCGCTGCCGCTTCCCGCGGAAGTACCCGCTGCGTACATATCGCTCATGGCGGCGGAAGTATATAAGAGCGGTCCGGAGCCGGTACAGGCCGTTTGGGACTATATTGGGCAGCCAGACTGGCGGCTTTTCGCCCTCTGGCCGTTCCTGGGAAACTTCGACGGGCCCGGTCAGTGCGAGTGGACGGGTAGACCGTCGTGGCTGTGGGAAGCGGTACCGTGGTGCTCCTCACCCACTTCTTGAGCGGGGTCAATGTGGATCACGGCCTTGCGCAGGTAGACGAGGTGATGCACGAGCTGATGATTGACCTCCCGAGCGATGGCGTGCCCCTCGGCCACCGAGAGCTCCGGTGAGACCACGACGTTGATCTCCGCGTGCAGCTCGTGCCTCGACCACCGCGCCCGCACTTCTGTCACGTTCTCGACGCCGGGGACGTGATTCGCCGTGTCGTGGATCTCGTCTATGACCCCGGGCTCGACGCCGTCGAGGAGGCGGACGAAGACGGTCTTCCCGGACTGCCACACGATCACCAGGATCGCCACGGTGATCAGGAGCCCGACGACGGGGTCGGCGGGCGGGTAACCCAGCCACACTCCTGCCGCCCCGATCAGAACGGCGAGGCTCGTCCAGCCGTCCGTCCTCGCGTGGTATCCGTCGGTCACGAGGGCGGCGCTCCCGATCTCACGGCCCACCCGGATGCGGAAGACGGCCACGGCCTCGTTGCCCAGGAAGCCGACGCTCGCCGCCGCCGCGACCGCCCACAATAGCGTCACGGGTTGCGGGTTGGTCAACCGCTCGATGGCCTGGTAGCCAGCGACACCGGCGCTGGAGAGGATGATGAGCACCACGACCACCTCGGCAAGGTCCTCCACCTTACCGTAGCCGAACGGGAAGCGCCTGCTCACCCCCAACCGGCCGAGGGCGAAGGCGAAGGCCAGCGGCACGGCGGTCGCGGCATCCCCGAAGTTGTGGATAGTGTCCGAGAGCAAGGCGACGCTCCCGGATAGTAAGATAACGAAGAGCTGCAAAACGGCGCTGACCATGAGTGCGACGAACGACCACTTCACGGCCCAGATGCCGCGCTCAGAGGCGGTGATGGAGGGATCTACCGCACCATGTGAATAGCCGTGATCGTGGTGATGGTCGTGCCGAGGATTTGAGTCGTTGGAATTCGTTGCCATACCAGCATATTTTATCTGCTGCTCCGGAAACACCAACCCGGCGGACGTGGCATCGCTGCTCCACGGTCCGCCGTACAAGGATAGCGCTCGCTGGACTCCGCCTGATGCCTACAGTGAGGCGCTAGCGAGGCCCGAGAGCTTCCGAGTGACTCACGAGAAACAGCAGAACCTTTCGACGCAAATCACAAGCCCTCGTGAGAACACGAGGGTTCGGAACGTGTAGACTTACATACAAAGATGTAGTAGTATCGTAATAGAATGTGACACGTTTGGGGGTTCTCCAGACTGGGGGAGTCGCGCGGTTCCTGAATTCGGCCCCCGAGCGAGATGCTGGCGTGGAACTTTGCTAGGAAGGGAAGATGAGAGAACGTAACGGGGACGGACCCATCAAGGTCCTCCTGGCGCCGACGACCACACGGTAGTGGTTCAACGTAGGATGATATCCGCATGGTAACGGTGCAGGAAGAGCTTCAGACAGACCTCGTGCATCTCCTCCGACTTTGAAAAAGAGAGCGTCTTTCTGACAAATCGAGCCAGACGTTGGCGCAAGGTGTTGTTCCAGCGCTCCACATGCGCTAACTCTCCGCTCTCCTTGCCCACCGCCTCATGGCACTCCTCTGGGATTACTGCCCGATATGCCTCCCAGAAATCGCTGTAGCAATATCCACCTTTGTAGCTTTCAGGAATCCTCTCCCACAACTTGCGACAAGTTCGTTCTCCGCGGTCGCCTATAGCGTAGGCGAGCACCTGACGAGTGTGGCGCGTCAGGGCGATCCATACCCAGCGTTCGCTGGCTTTCTTGCCGACGAACGACCATAGCTCGTCGAGTTCGAGCACGAGGTCTTCGGAAGGTGGCGCGGGCGGCAAGGTTCGTGGCAGAGAAGGCAAGCTAGCGGCTTTTTTTGACCCAGCGCGTGAGGGTGTTGCGCGACACTCCGAAGGAGCGCGCGAAGCCCCTGAGAGAGGAGCGTTGCTGGTAAGCGCTAAGGATCTCCTCACGCTTTTGTGGCGCATAGGCGTTAGAGCCAGGGTCCTCGCGGCTTTGGCGGTGGCAGTCATGGCAGAGGTACTTCTGTTTGCCATTGGGAGCCTTGCCGTTCTTGACGATGTTTTCACTGTTGCAGTGG
>JAABVA010001546.1_pt1 | contig 24382 bp, 33 predicted proteins | sample 5560331 | NCBI WGS metagenome assembly JAABVA01 (sample SAMN12812661, study PRJNA571458) | rock metagenome | isolation source: Antarctica rocks | place: Antarctica: Victoria Land, Mt New Zealand sud | collected 2016-01-07
GGCTCACAAAACCAAGATCCGGCGGTGGACTACTTTTACCCCGCCGCAAACCGCCGCTCACGCGGCGCTCTGTGGCCTATTTTTGCTCCGGCGAGCATATTCTACGGCATACGCTTGTTGATCTGCTGGGAGGAGACGCCGTTGCTGCCATTCAGAACGCTCTCAGGCAGGAGCAATACCTTTTGTGTGTGTGAAGGTGGTGGAACTCGAGGTCTTTAGAGATCAGCCAAGGTCGACATATCTCAACTATGTGCATTACTTTGCCATCGATCAACCAACCTAAACACAGAGTTCAGAGGCGAAGAGGCACCGTATTCCCAATAGGGTCTCTCCATTGTGGCAATCTCTTCCCTCTACCTCACCCCTAACTGCAAAGATTTACCACTTCAGCTGCCCGACGTGCCGTCAATACTGCTCTTGAGAGCTGTCACGCTTCTGCTAACACGATGCGTAGGAATTGAATCCGGCCAGGCGCGTACCTTCCTCCAATAACCGAAGTTGTCGTGGGTAAAAAGAGCTGTACCGCTAACCATGAGTGGCTAGGGTACTAGTCCTTCCCGGAGCCTTCCCCAATCACATTACCCAGGAGCAAAGCCAAATCTGGCAGACGGATCGGTTGCATTCGAGGTCTGGTTTCGGACAGCAGTGTTCACAGACGAACACCTGTACCGGGGCCTCAGCGAAAAACACCTGAGAACGAGTAATTTAGAATGGCCCATGGATTGCCCTAAGCAGGCCTATCACATGCTCGGGAAGGAATCCAGCGATGATCAACACCTGTAAGACCGCGCTTCGCCAACTGCAACGATCAGCCGGTTTTTCGTTTACCGTCATCTTCATCCTCGCGGTCGGCATTGGGGTGACCACCGCGATGTACAGCGTCCTATACGCGGTCGTTCTGCAACCCTTGCCATTCCCGGAACCTGACCGGCTCGTTGCTCTCTCAGCCAAGCCCGGGGATTACTTCTCCTTTCCCACCCTGCGGGACTGGCAGCGTCGCACTCACGCTTTCCAATCCATGGCGGCCTATGCCGGTTGGTCACCGCATATTGAGTCCAGCGCCGGAGTCGGTCATGCCAATGCCACGCTCGTCTCCAAGAATTTCCTTAGTACCCTGGGGGCCAGCTTCGCCCTTGGCCAGGACTTTATGCAGACCGGCAATGAAGCCGACTGCCTCGATCAGGCCATCGTGACCGACGGCTATTGGCGTCGCATGGGCGGCGGTAACTCACTGGCGGGACGCACCCTTCAGCTCGACCACAAGACCTACGCCGTTGTCGGTGTTCTCGCGCCTATCGAGACCGGTGGCAATCTGGACGGATCAGCGGTAGTCACGCCGCTCAGCTGCGATCATGCCAACTCAGTCACAAATCGCGGCTACTTCTCTTTCCAGGGCATCGGCCGCCTAAGGCCCAACGTTTCGCTCGCAGACGCCGAAGCGGAGCTTACCACCGCGCAGCGTCAGATCCTTCATGACTACCCAAACGAGTACCCCGCCGCTTTCACCCCGGGGCTGATCCCCTTTGCCGATCATGAGGTCGGTACCGGCACCCGTCCCGCGCTGTTTGCAACGCTCTCTGCCTGTGGCATGCTGCTGCTGATCTCCTGTGCCAACCTCGCCAACCTTTTGCTGGCCCGCAACACCCGCCGCCGTGCCGAGTTCGCCATCCGCGCTACCCTTGGCGCCACGCCACGTCACCTGCTGGGGCAGCTCCTTGCCGAAAACTGCACGCTGGCCATCGTCGCCGCCGGCCTCGGCCTGCTGCTCTCCGGCCTGCTGGTCCGGGCTGCGCAGGAGGTAAAGGATGTGCACCTTGCGCGGCTCGGCCAAGCCCGCCTCAACTTTCCCGCACTGGCATTTGTCGCTGCTGTCACTCTCCTCGTCGCCATCACGCTCACCATCCTGCCGGCGATGCGGAGTCTCCGGCCTGCTCTTGTCACCGATCTGAGCAATGGCTCGGCCCGGACCTCCGGCTCCAGGGGCCTGCGCCGCGCCGGACGGCTTCTTGTCGCCTCGCAACTTGCCCTCGCACTCGTTCTGGTCGCCAGCGCCGGGTGGATGGTCTCCTCGGTCTTCATCCTGCTGCATCAACCGCTCGGCTTCGATCCTAATCACCTGCTCTTTGCCAGCGCCACCCTCCCCGGTTCAGTGCAAGATCCGCATTCCAACCCGGCCCGGACCATCGTCGTGCTCAACGAAACCCTGGCCAAACTCCGCGCAGTCCCAGGCATCGACGAAGTCGCGGCCGCTAACGACAAACCCCTCGGCGGCCGTGTCAATCAGTACGACTTCTGCAGTGACCTTCACCCGGAAGCCTGCAACCAGCCGCACCTCAAGACGCCCGATGTCTTTCAGGTCACCCCCGGTTACTTTCACACTATGAGCCAGCTTCTCTATCGTGGGCGGGATTTCAACGCTGCCGACGATGGCCGCAACCACGTCGCGATCGTCAATCGCGCACTGGCGAATCAGGAGTGGCCGGGAGAGAACCCCATCGGCCACCGCATTTTCTCTGATGAAATCAAAGCCTGGGCCACGGTTGTTGGCGAGGTTGGCGACGTTCACAGTTACTCTCTGGAGCGCGCCCCTATGCCCAACCTCTATCTGCCCGAGGCCGACGGCCCAGACGTGCACATGACCGTGATGATGCGGACAGCAGGCGATCTTGCAGCTATGCAGGAAACCATCCGTCGCCTTTTGCGCAGTAACACTCAGATCAGTACGAACTACATCCAGAGCATGCCCGAGCTGATGGCGCATCAGGTCGCTCTGCGCCACTTCTCGATGCAGATAGCCCTCGCCTTCGGCGCGCTTGCGCTCGTTCTAGCGATCTTCGGCACCTATGGCCTGCTCGCCTACGAGGTCTCCCTTCGCGAGCGAGAGATGGGCATCCGCCTTGCCCTCGGCTCCACCCGCGCCTCTATCGTCACCCTGCTCCTGAGACAGGAATCGCGGTGGATAGCCGGAGGCATCCTCTCCGGGCTGCTCACAGCCGCAGCAGTTGGCTTCGTGCTTCGTGCGCAATTTTTTCACACTGGCGCGACCTCGGTACCTGTCCTGATTACGTCTTCTTTGTCGCTTGCGGTGCCCGCTCTACTCGCCGTTGCGGTGCCGGCTCGTCGCGCCAGCCTGCTTGAACCTTCCGTTACCTTGCGCCGAGAGTAGGATCACATCGTTTCGATGAATGCCTAGAGGAAGCCTACGGGATCTCACCGTCAATGACAGTTTTGTATTCACTGAACCCGTGGGATCAGCGGCTTCCGCTCTCCGTCAGACTGCGAAGGATTCAAGCCTAACCACGCAATTTGTTCACGGGTGTCCAGCTAGGTGAAATGCTGAGCTGCGCTGGGGATCGATTCGCCAATCCTCAGTCCCCTGGAAGCAGTGGGTCAGGGGTTCGGTCTCGCCTTCGTCCGTCGAATCCGCCAGACGCAAGAGGACCTGAGATGATGCATTGAAGCCGATCACGCTGACGATGGTGATGGAGCACTCGCGGTTGAGGGTTCTCCTTATTATAGAAGGCAGGTCCGTGATAGAGATGTTCTTCGCATGACGGTCATACAGAAGAACTTCGAGGCCGCCAGCATCTGAACCCTCCCACCAGTTGCCAAACTCAATCAGCAGCCATCGCCCGTCAGGAGACCAGCTAACGGGTCCCAAAGAATTCAACGTCCCCTCCGCCTCTGATGGTTTTAAGTCATAGACCTGGCGGAATCCTTTTTGGCCAGGCTCTGAAACGAAGAGGCGCACTTCAGTTTGACAGTTTCCCCCGCGTATTCGTTCTGCTTCAATCTCGGCAAAGGCCTTCAGTCGCCCATTGGACGAGGTCACCAGAGGAGTTCGCACCCTCTTCTTAGAAGTCGAGTGCTTCCCGTCTTCCGAAGAGCATGTAACCCAGGGTGCGTGCATCGGAGATCGTTGCGAAGGCGCGCTTGCCAGACACGAGGAACAAAACAAGCCGATGATCAGAATCATAAGCATTGGTCTGGTCACAAGGGAGCTTACTCCTCAGCATCTTCGCCGACAGAAGATGCAACGTTCTGGATCGGGTCAGATACTAATGGTCCGACTTTGGTTTTAGGAGGAACTCCAGAACCGACTGCATTTCTGTTCGATTGAACTCTTCATGCTCGTTCACTATGGTGGCGCGTAAAGGTGCGACCGCACCAGCGTCGTGGAGCCAGCGAAGGCCTTGGCAGGCCTCCAACCTCATCCGGCTCTCTGGATCGCTGAGCGCTACTACCAACCGCTCTAGGACGAGCTTTGTCTCCTCCTCAGTTCTGTCATGAAGCTGAGAGAGCAAATAGAGAGCTCCAATACGGGTTCCGGGATCGAATGAAGGTCGGATCATGTCAGCTATTTCAGTGAAGCAGGCGTGATCACCCTTATCGAATACGGTGCGAGCTGCGTTCTGACGGGCATATGGCGACAAAGATGGTTCTCGACAGAGTTTTTTGAGGAGCCCGAGCCCTTCTGAAGACCCCATCCAGGTCGCTGCGGCAGCGATATTTACTTGTGTTAGCCCCTCTTTCTCAGCTTCAGCGGCACGCATGATCTCCGGTATCTGTCCACAGCTTTCATCTCGGCCAGTTCTGCCGCAGCCAATCCGCGAACTTCCTTATCCGAATCTTCGAGCGCCATAAGCAGCGCTGGCTTGGTGAGGGCGATATGATGGCGGGTCAAAGCCTGCGAAAAAGTCTCGGGCGCCTGAGAGGAGCTTGCTTGGACCAAGACAACGAAGAGAGGCGCTACACCGGAAAGGTGCCGAAGAGGATATCTAGCATTCCTCGGTTTGGCAAAGATCATATGTCACCTCATCATTTAAGTAGACACCCTGATTCCAGGGAATGTTCCTTGGCGCGCCTCGTCTACGTTCTGCCCACCGTCCACCTGGCAGCAGTTGTTCAGGAAATCTACTGCGTCGCGCTACGCATGATAATCAACGATGGCCGCGGTGCGGCCGCACCTGAGGATGAGAAGGGTTCCGTTGACCTGAAGCCTCCGTGGGGCGGAGACTTCAGGTGCGAACAGGTAAGGGTCGCGGACTTATTGGTGGTTCGACCCCGAATGATAATCTGACCCGCCGGCGGCTCACGTACACCTGACTGGTGCCTCTTCTGAGCCCGTAGAACAATATGCCCAACTCGCCGCCGGCTGCTTGTCCGCACTGGAGGAGTAGATGATCGAAGCGATTCTGGAGCGATGCGCCGGCATCGATGTCGGCAAGAAGTTCGTTGTGGTCTGCGTCATGACCGGCGGCGCAAAAGACGAACCCCACACGCAGATCAAGAAGTTTGGCACGATCGTGAGCGAGCTTCAGCGGCTCGCCGAATGGCTGGTCGCAGGCAGCACCTCACCCGCCGACCAAGGCGGCACAATGCCATTTTCGCGCGCGTACGCAATCAGTTGCCCCATGTGCTCGTTGTCGTGACAGATGATCCGCAGATACATTCCATCTACGGTCACGGTCTCGCCTTCAATCTTCACCTTGCGCTGCAGATCTTCGGGCTTCAGATGCGCTCGCGCCGTCTTCACAGCCTCAAGGGACCGCCGCAGGTAGGCCACCACTTCCGGCTTGGACACGATCGTCTTCTCCACATCGTTTCGCTCGAGTTCGTGTGGCATCTTCGGCCCAGTAACGCTTAACAGATAGAAGTTCGACTGCGCAAGGTGCATCAGCACCTCACTAACGGACCGCACTCCCGGTGCCGGTCGCCATGCATACTTTTCCGCTGGAATCGCTTCCGCCATCGAGATCAGCAGACGCGATACATACCGCCATTCCCCGTCGTATCCCTCCCAGATTCCCTCGTTGGCAGCCAACATGGCAGGGCTTTGGGCATGCAGCGTGGATGTGCCTAGAACAAGAGCAAGGAAAAGGAGTCTCTGGAGCATGTCCAAACCTATCAGAGGGTTGGTCCGTGGTTCGCAGCTATGCGATTGCTTCTCCAGTGGCAACAGGTTTGCGCAGCGGAGCTTAGCGTACGATTTTTGGGTTTGGTGTAGTGACCCTAATTCACCCATCCACGCAGGCAGTCATGTGCGGACTTCCGATGTACATCCCACCCAACGCTTCCTCATCCACCTAAAAGAACTGAAACGAGGAAACAGCCGATGTCCGAGCACCACGACGCCCCTAAAGCTCACGACCCGCACGCCCTCCACGAAGAGCACGCCAAAGGTCCTCACAATCCCAAAGAGATCAACCCCAAGATGGCCTCCGATATCGCCTACTGGTCGAAAGGGTTTGGTGTCATCGGTGACCAGCTCCACGAAGCCATACGCAGCCATGGAACCCACGTCGAAAAGATCCGTGCCGCCCTTCACACTCACAAAGGTGCCTGAGGCCGCTGTCCCGGCTCAACAGTGCTGAAGGCCCTAGCAGCTTCGGAGACAATCCTCAACATAACGTCCTTTATGCAGCCACTCGGCCGACGCGGGGTCATTCCAGCCGTCCCACAGGCCGGCGAAGGCAAACGGCAGGGCGTCGCGCATGGCGAAGGCATAGGGTTTCTTCGTCTTCGCATCGAGCTTCATCAATTCGTAGAAGCCGTCCGCCGGCTTCTTTCAACCGAGACAACAGCAGTAATGTAACGACATTGTCTTTACGTACGTGCTATCCTTTACAGGATCAGGAGGTATGTCCATGGCCGTTATTGCTGAACCACGGGCCAAGCGCGCGACCACCCGCAAGGTGGTCCGCCCGGCGAAGAGCGCCAAGACGCGGGCCGCCCTGAACATGCGCATCCAGCCGGACCTGCGCAACCTAATCGACCGGGCGGCGGAAGTGACAGGAAAGAACCGCACTAATTTTGTGCTCGACGCCGCGCGCCAGGCCGCGCAGACGACTTTGCTCGATCAGGTGCATGTACAGCTGAAGCCGGAAGCCTATGCCGCCTTCGTGCAGCGCCTCGATGCCCCGCCACAGCCGAACGAGCAGCTGCGCAGGACGATGCAGACCCCGCCTGTCTGGTCGTAGGGCATGCCGTTATCCGCGCCCGTCCTGCTGGCGGCCGATCATGAATTGGACACTTTCGACTCTGGCGAACCGCCGCTCGATGACTGGCTGTGTAAGCGTGCGCGCGGCAACCATGCCGAAGGCGGCAGCCGCGTCTACGTGACCTGCGACAGCGACGGGGCAGGGAAGCGCGTCGCCGGCTATTACGCTCTGGCCTCCGGCTCGATCTCACCCGAACTCGCGCCCGGCAGTTTCCGGCGCAACATGCCAAACCCGGTGCCAGCGGTGATCCTCGGCCGGCTGGCCGTCGACAAAGGCTGGCAGGGGAAGGGGGTCGGCCGCTCTCTGATGCAGGATGCGGCGCTGCGCGTCCTGCAGGCCGCCGACACGATCGGCATCCGGGGCATGGTCGTGCATGCGCTCTCCGACAGCGCCCGCGCCTTCTACCTGGCACTCGGCTTCAAAGAGTCACCCGGCCAGCCGCTGACCCTCACGATCACGCTGAAAGAACTGCAGGCGGCACTTGGATGAGCTGGTGCCGGTAGATTTGTGAGCTTTACATTTTGAAGTGAAAACGCCCTTGCATAGGGATTCAATCAGGAACGACATAGCCAGATGCCAAACCAAAAAAAGCGAAAACAGGCGGTCGAAAAGACAGCGATCAGTTCTCGCTACCTGCTTTATATCGATGTACTCAATTTTGCAGAGTTCGCCGCGACCGATCCCCCAAAAATCGAGCGTATCTATCGCATCCTCGATTCTCTGAACGCTCATCGTCACCCGAAGTGAAGCATGCCCGATAGGGTTTGGTGCGCAGGTAAACGCACGAGCTATAGCGCGCAAGGCTGAAAACGTGAAGAAGAACGGTGATGGGCCACTCCTCAAATTGACGCTTCGGACAGCGTGGTACACCCAAAGTTATGGGTGCTGTCGTCAAGGTCCATGGGGTGGTGTTTTCGGACCGCTATCTGCCGGTGGATAAACGTTCAGGTGAGAATCCGGGCGGGAACGTGACACAAACCTTCGGTGAGTGAGCGGCAGGTGCAGGATTGTTGCCCCGGGAACCTTGAACAGCTGAGCTGAGTGCCCTCAAGAGGATGAGAGGGAAATCCAGGCACTGGACCGGCACCAGCTAGTCTCAATTTCCGGAACGCTCAGCAAACCATGTCCCATACGGCATAGCATTTCAGTGCCATTCCACTCTAAGAAATTGTAGGAAGGCCGACCTACGCGGGCAGGAGCGGAAAGCGAACGTAAGCAGTGCTTGCACCGGCCGACTCCATCGCGAAAGCTCCAGCGCAGTCCGAGAAGAGCAAAAAGAACGAAGGACATGGTCCGCAAAAACTCGGCCGTGAGTGGCAATGGAGCTCGCAGCGGGAAGCCGAGATCGGCACTCAGGACGAAGGCGAGAAGCAGTACGAGCAGCGTCTTGGCTGATTGGAACAGGCGTGCCCTGAGCCAGAACTGCCTCCAGGCGACGACGGACTGCTCGATGTCCGACGATGCAGTGGCGTAGCTGACAAACACAATGAAGGCGGATTCACTTAAAAAACGAATGCCCTGCTGGAGGAGCCAGGCACCAAGCCCACGCCAGTGGCCTGTAGGTGCGAGAGCGGGAAGACCAGCCACCATCACGAGCAACAACAGCGTAAGCAGGCAAAGTGTGGCATTTCCAGAGAGTGCGTTGCGCGCGCATTCTGCGCGAAGCCAGAAGGCGTCTTGCACAACACCGAAGAAAAGACTGCGCTGGTCCAGGGGGTGGGCAGTATGGCGAAAGCACCAGAGTTCGGCTGCCCAGGAGCGGACCCACTCTTCGCGGTCCACGGCGGGAACGAGGAACCGAAAGAAATGCAGGAGTCTACGGTCGTAAATTTGAAGGGGCGAAGGGAGCGAGGGCATTATGCGTGCTTCTCCGGAGCGAGTCTGGCGAGTAGGGGATATCGCTTCGTCGCAGCGAGGGCTGCGGCTTTGCCGGCGGGGGTGATCTCGTAGTATCGGCGAGCTGGCCTTTGCTGGGCGGCGGCATCAACGTCCGACTCCCAGAGAGACTTCACGAGTTCATCGCGTTCAAGGCGGCGGAGTGCCGGGTAGACGGTACCGCTGGGCAAACCAGTAACCGCCATGACGTCGAAGCCAAAGCGATGACCGAGGCTGAGCGCCTTGAGGATCAAAGCCGCACTGTGAGAGAGGCGAGGTGTGATCACGACTATGTAGTATGTTACAACAAACAAGTACGCTACATAGGGGTGAGCTGATGTTGGAACTCAGACATGTGTCGAAGCGGTATCGGGGTATCCCTGCAGTAGATGATGTCAGCTTCGCGGTCGGTCATGGTGAGGTTGTGGGCTATCTCGTGCCAAACGGCTCGGGCAAGTCGACGACAGTGAAGATCGTCACGGGCATCCTGGAGCCAAGCGATGGAAAGGTCTTCTTCAATGGCTGTGACACACGCCAGGACATGACGAGCTTTCGGCGTGTTCTGGGATATGTGCCGGAGGAGGCGCATGTGTACGCTCATCTCTCCGGATTGGAGTATCTACAGCTGGTCGGGAGGCTGCGCGGCCTGGAAGAACGGCCACTCACCGACCGGGCGAACCGGTTCTTAGCGCTGCTTGGATTGGAATCGTGGCGGCACTCGCAGATCTCGGCTTATTCGAAGGGCATGAAGCAGCGAGTCTTGATTGCAGCGGCTTTGTTGCACGATCCACAGCTGTTGATCTTTGATGAGCCTCTTTCAGGACTCGACGTCGTCTCCGCACGCCTGTTCAAAGATCTACTGGTGGAACTGAGATACCAGGGAAAGGCAGTCCTATACATCTCCACGTACTGGAAGTAGTCGAACAGGTTTGTGATCGCGTCGTCGTGCTGGCAAAAGGTCGCGTGCTGGCGGATGCGCCACCTGCAGATCTGAAGCGGACAATGGCCCTCTCGAGTCTGGAAAACGTCTTTGCGGAGCTGGTGCAGCAACAGGACACGCGATCGACGGCGAAAGAGTTGGTCGCTGCCATGGGAGCGACACATGCCTAATCTTTCATGGCTGGGTACGAAAGCAAGGAAGCCCGTCGTTCTGTCGCTGATGGCTATTCAAGGGGAGCCGACGAACGCCGGATCGCAGTTCGAGGTGCTGGTGCGACACCTTTACGACCGCCTCCTCAACAATGAGGTCTTCGGCGAAGATGCGGCTGCGCGGCTAGCAGAGCTCGCGTACGCGATTGTGTTACCCGGAGTCCTTGTAGCGCTCTTTCTCTTTCCTGCATACCACGGACTTCCTCCGCATCCGCAGGAACGCAGCTATTGGTCGCAGGCGTGCGACCACCTGTTTTTTTGACGTATACGTTTGTCATCATGGGCTGTGCGGTCATCTTCCAATGGGAGATGTTGTTTCCGGATGCGCTGGACATTTCGGTGATGGCGACCTTGCCGATTCGACTCCGGCGGCTGCTGACAGGACGAATCGCTGCAATGGCTATGTTTCTGGCTTTGGTGCATGTAGGAACCAGCGGCCTTGGATGCTTGTTTCTGCCGGCAGTCGCGGATCAGCGCTGCGGGTACTTTCGGCAGCTGCTGGCGCAGGTCGTGGCGGTTTCGATGAGTGGCGTCAGTATCGTGGGTGCGCTGATCACAGTGCAGGCAGTATTGGTCAGCCTTCCACACGGAACTCTCGCAGAGACGATGCGGGCGGTCGTCAGGATCCTTTCGCTCATAGCACTGCTGACATTGCTTTTCCTGTTTCCTCTGACCGCGCATTATCTCCATCCACTGCTGGGCACCAGCATCAGTCCTGCAGCTGTTCGGTGGTTTCCCCCCTTCTGGTTTCTAGCAATCTATGAGTGCGTGATGTGGAGCGACCGCGCGCCATCGATCTTCCATTCGCTCGCTCCGACAGGAGTTTTGGCGACAGCGACCATGATGGCTGCTGCAGTGGCGACCTATCCCCTCGGCTACCAGCGGAGGGTGCGACAAATCCTTGAGGGCTCCATGAAGCAGAGCGCCGTGAAAGCCCGCAGCTCACTGCAGGTCCTGCTCCACCGTGCGGTGCTAAGGACCCCTAAGGCGCGGGCTACGGCTCACTTCGCTGCGCAGACGCTTCGGCGGACCGAACGACTGCAGCTCTATATGGCCATGTATATCGGTCTGGGGATCGCCTTGGTGCTCTCAGGCGTGCTGGCGCTTCAGCTTGACGGGCCAAACGTGAAGGTGGTGTTTTCATCTGATGGGCTGAGGATGTCCGTACCCGTTGTGGCTTTCTGGGCGGTCGCAGGAATGAAAACTGTCATGCTTTCACCGATCGGACGCCGTGGCAGCTGGATCTTTCGCGTGATAGATGGCACACCTGGCAACGAGGTGCTCCGCGGTGGCAGAGTTCTGACGACCTGCGTCGCAATAGCTGGCACCCTGCTTTCGATTGCGGTACTCAATGCTCTCGCGCCTCGAAATCTCATAGGCGCAAGTATGCTGGTCACCCAAGTGCTGTTCGGATGCACGCTTCCTATCATCCTGACGGAGATCTTCTTTGCTGACGTCCGAACAGTTCCATTCACCGGAATTGAACGAAGATCTGTTCACGAACTGCCCTTCACATTCGTTCTGTATTTCGTCATCTTCCCGGCTTTCGTCTTGACCATGGCGGCTGCCGAAGGTTGGACCTCAGTATCGGTGCGCAATACCTCTCTGGGAGTGATGGCACTCGGTGCAGCATACCTGATGGCGTTCAGCTTCAGGATGTGGCTGGGAGCCCGCTTGCCACCGAAGGAGGAGCTTACCCTCATAGGTTTTGGGGCGGAGTGAGATGTGATTGAAAGTACCACTTCGAAACGTCCCTGTAATCGACTTCCCGTCCGCCGACATCTTTCCTTCGTACTTCAGATCGATCCGCTCGATCCATACGTCAACACCCCGCCGCTGAAGCTCACCGCCGACGCCCCGATCGGCTGCCCTCCCTGGTCGATGCTGTAGAACGCCAGTTGCAGCGCGCCCTTGTCGTCCTTCGAGATCTTCAGCACCGTCCGCAGGTTCTGCTGCCCCGCGTGCAGCGTCCCCTGCCACGTATCCACGATGCCGTTCGTCTCGGGCGTCTGCGCCGCCACGGCCAGCGGGCCAAAGCTTACCGGCAAACTCCCCGCCAGCACCAAAGCACATCCCAGCAGCAATCGCCGCCCCCACACAAACCGCTTCGCCATTCCCGCTAAACGACTCAATGAAGCCTCCTGTACTACCTTCACGTTCTTTGCCAAACAGCACCGCAAATCTAGTTCACTGACGGCTTCTGCACACGATCAATCACAAGGGCCGCAATCGGACTTCTCTCGGCCACAAGCTTGAGGCCGAGTTGTTGCTGCACAGCGGCAAACAGTGGTGCCGCCGGTGCCGTCTCGGAAGCAGAAGGCACCTCGCCCCCGAACTGGGTTTCATCCGGCGCCCATTCAAGATCGAAATCGTACCGCCCACCGAGATGGGTGTGATCGACAACCGGCCGGTCAAGAATCGCGCGTTGCAGGATAGACGTAAACGCCCCCATATTCGCATTGCGAGCCGGAAGAACAATCCGATCTGGATGGACGACTCCCGGCCCCATCGTCACCGGGTCCGTCGCGGCAGCGGACGTGGGCTTCAGCTTGCCTCCCTTCCCGGCCACTTCAAGGGAGTACACCGCAAAGGTCTTCTGCTCCCGATGGAACGTGAGCTGAAAGCGCTCAGCCAGCAGGGTCCGCAGCATCGCCATCTGCTCGTCATGTGTAGGCAGTGTCTCCCCCGGCGTCAGCGCAAGAATGTCGTAATGGTCTCCGGTTACCCAATCAGGCCCGCCGGAGATCGTCTTGGGATTCAATTCGTACGCCGCAGCAATCAGCAACTGCAGCGTGTAGTCCTTCTCGACAAAACGGTTGTTGCCCTGCATCTTGATGTAACGGCCGCCCTTGGGATCATGCTCCACTGGCTTGATGGTGGCCACCTCAAAAGCATCGAAGGTCGGGTGTGAATTCCCTTGCTGCGCATGTTGCACACCGACACCCAACGCGAAGATGAGCGCAGCAAGCGAGAGCGAGGAAAGCATGGTGTCACCTCTATCAGGGAAAGACAATGTTGCAGCGATATTCTCATAGCAGGATAGCCTGCCGTTAGCAGGTTCAGACTGCGTTGGGGTTACGAAAGAGGACCTGCCATGAGGCATCGAGTTGGAGCCAGCGCTGAGTGCTGAACCAGCTCGTGGGTCGCTCTGGGACGTGAAGGAAGCCATGACCTCCACTGCAGGCGAGCTCGGTTCCACTCCAGGCGAGAAAACTGTTTGACGGGTAGCCAACCGTTGCTGCGTGACCAAGGCGGCTGAGGCATATAGGGCATCGTCGGCGTTGGTCGCGCAGGGCCCATTGGAGACCAAAGAGGCAGAGTAAAAACCAAGCGACTCGTTCGATGCTCTGGGCTGAAGATGGCGTGAGCACGGTGGGTGCGTAGGCCAGGTCGAGTGACAGGAAAAAGGCAGCCGAGAGAAGCAGGGCGATCTTGGCGGTGAGGAAGCTCCACCGGCGGATCCTAGTTGACCAGGAGAGCCATGGAGAGCGGAAGCGGTACACGCCAAGCGAAAGCGATGTGATGGCGGGAAGCGCGAGGAAAGCGACAATGACGTTAAAGAGGAAGACGAGGTGCGGGTTGGAGATGCGGTCTTCGAGCGGGCTGCAGAAGAAGTCATTCACTGTGCCGTCTGGCAGGCGAGAGGTGAACAACCCGAAGTTTCTCCAGAGATTGTGGGATTGCGATGAAACGATGTGCGCGATGAGGAAGCCGGTGCCAACCGAGAAACTGTCGGTGTTAGGTTCGACCAGCCAGGCATCGACCTTGGCTGGGAGGCAGTGAAATCCTGCCGGAGCGATACCGGCGACGGTGGCGCGTTGGGAGCCTAGCTGGACAATCCGGCCTGCGACGCGGGGGTCGGATGCGAACTGTCGCTTCCAGAGATCGTTGCTGAGGATCGCGGACGGTATGTTGCTATGTTGTTCGGCGGCCGGAGAGGTGAGGTTCAGCGGGACGCCGAGAAGGTCGAAGAGATTTGTGCTTGCGCGCGCGAGGGAGATTGGTCCAGAAGCGGGAATGATCTGGTAAAAGGCAAAATCGTCAAAGAGCTGCTGGCGACGGTTCTTCCAATACTGAAACTGTGCAGGTTGAATGGTGGAAGTTGCATCGCCGCTGTTGCGTTCAGCTCTGATAAGGACTAGGTCATGACGAAAGCCACGGAAAGCAGGCTGGCTCTGGGCACGAACACCGGGAGAGAGGAGTGAGACGGAATAGCTGGCGGCTAAGAGCGCGGCCAGGAGGAAAAGGCAGCGGACGGCGGACCCGCTTGTAGTGAAGTGTGATCGACGCGGGTGCCAGGTCTGGCGGCGAAGGGAACAACCATCGGCAAAATCGTCAAAGAGCTGCTGGCGACGGTTCTTCCAATACTGAAACTGTGCAGGTTGAATGGTGGAAGTTGCATCGCCGCTGTTGCGTTCAGCTCTGATAAGGACTAGGTCATGACGAAAGCCACGGAAAGCAGGCTGGCTCTGGGCACGAACACCGGGAGAGAGGAGTGAGACGGAATAGCTGGCGGCTAAGAGCGCGGCCAGGAGGAAAAGGCAGCGGACGGCGGACCCGCTTGTAGTGAAGTGTGATCGACGCGGGTGCCAGGTCTGGCGGCGAAGGGAACAACCATCGGCAAACGCTCCAAGGCAGAAACCGATGATTGCTCGGTCTGAGAGCAAGTTGGCTTGGCATATATGCCAAAGCTCGGAGTTCCACTCCTGGAGCCACTCGGTCCGTAGCGGGGTCGGAACGAGGGTAGAGGCAGTGCGCAGGAGTGCGAGATGGAGCATGGAGCGCATCATGCGGGCTCCAACTCTTTCGACGGGATGAGCCTGCTGATGAGCGGATACCGTTTGAGCGCGGCCTGAAGTGTGGTTTTTCCGGCAGGGGTGAGCTTGTAATACTTACGGGGTGGCCGTTGCTCGGCATCCGCGATGGATTGCCTTTCCCAGTGCGAGCGGATGAGAAGGTCGCCTTCGAGGCGGCGCATCGCGGGATAGACAGTGCCGGAGGGGAGGCCGGTATGCACCATTACGCTGAAACCATAGATCTGGCCAGAACTGATCGCCTGCAAAACCAACGCGGCGGTATGAGAGAGTTTTACGTCGGAAGCCATGGTCTTAAGTTTACCTATGTAGCAATCTGCTTTACTATCCCTATTATGAATGCTACATAGGAGGAGAAACATGGAGATAAGATGCTGGAACTCCGCAACGTGTATAAACGGTTCTCCGGCATCCCGGTGGTCCAGGATGTCAGCTTTTCCGCCCGTGGCGGTGAAGTTGCCGGGTACCTCGGCCCTAATGGATCCGGCAAATCCACCACCATGAAGATGATCACTGGACTTATTGACCTGTCCGCGGGCGGGATTGTTTTCGAGGGCAAACCTATTCAGGACGACCTGATCGCCTTCAAACAGCGCATGGGCTATGTACCTGAAGAGCCCTATCTGTACACCCATCTCACTGGCCACGAATACCTCACGATGGTCGCCCAACTGCGAACTCTACACCCGACAAAGGCCGCCGCAAAAATCGACGGTCTGCTTCACTTGTTGGCACTTCACGGCGACCGTCACGTATCAATTTCCAGCTACTCAAAGGGTATGCGCCAGAAGGTGCTTCTCGCCGCAGCGCTGCTTCATAACCCTGATCTCATCCTCCTAGACGAACCATTTTCGGGCCTTGATGTCGGTTCGGCACTGGTTCTGCGCAGTCTTATCCAGGAACTGGCGGCCTGTGGCAAGACCGTCTTGTTTAGTTCCCATGAGCTCGAAACCGTGGAACGCATCTGCTCACACATCGTGATCTTGCATCGCGGAAGAATTGTCGCCGACGATTCCATCGAACACCTGCGCACGCTCATGGCTCTACCAACCCTCGAGGACATTTTTTCCCAACTCGCTGTCGAGCAGGACACGCTGACTACCTCGCGAAACATTGCAGATCTTATTCAAGCGTGACAAACCACATGGAGAAAATCCAATTCCGGGTGCTGTACCGTCAGTTTCTCCTCAGGGTCGTCGACCTGGAGCTGTTGTCGGCTAATGGCGACCCGACCAAACTGCTCGGTCAATTAGCTAGTGTGCTACTCACTTTCAGTTTCTTTGTCTCTCTTCCGGTCCTCTTGACGGGGTTCGGAGGGGCTCGCCACATGCCTACGCAGTCCTCCTGGATGTTTGAACATTTCTTCCTGGCTACGACGATGCTCGTGGTCGGCCTGTTTTCCGTCCTCAGTTGGGACTCTGCATTTCCCGACCGCCGCGATGTCCTGGTCCTTGCGCCCCTGCCGGTCAGAGCGCGTACCTTGTTTCTGGCTAAATTGGCCGCACTGGGCGCAGGCTTGAGTATTTCGGTGTTCGCGCTGAACGGGTTCACCGGCCTTTTGTATCCGCTGCTCTTCACGCCTGAGCACAGCGGCTTCTTCAGCATCTTCCGGTCGTTGGCCGCTTATTGGCTGACAATCCTCGCGGCTTCTGCCTTCCTCTTCGGCTCGGTTATGACCATCCAGGGAATGGCCTCGCAACTCTTGCCGCGCCAATTATTCCTCAGGGTCTCTGCCCTGCTGCAGGTCCTGTCCTTTTGCCTGATCCTCAGTGTCTACGTCCTCGAGCCGTCGCTCGAAACACGCGCCGCCCTGATTGCGCCGGAGAATCAGAGACTGCTTGCATCTCTACCCTCGTACTGGTTTCTAGGGCTGTTCCAGCAGCTCAACGGCTCCATGGAGCCGGCCTTTGTCCCATTGGCCCGGCGCGCATGGATCGGCTTGGGGATCGCTATCCTCGGAACTGTCTCTTCGATCCTGATCTCGTACTTCCATGCACTGCGTAGGATCGTTGAAGAACCTGATATATTGCCGGGTTCGCGTCGTTGGAAATGGTCGCCGTCTATGGCCAACTCTTTCGATAGCAGCATCCTGCTGTTCAGCCTTCGCACACTGCTGAGAAGTCGCCAGCACCGCATTATTCTCAGCCTCTATATTGGCGTCGGGTTTGCCATCACGCTTATCCTCCTCAGATCGTTCCTCGGCAGGGGAGCCACATCCGCAGAGGCTGGCGGAGCGTTCCTGACAGTGAGCATCCTGATGATGTGTGTTGCGGCGGCGGCGATCCGCACCGTCTTCTCAATGCCAATCACACTCAAAGCAAATTGGCTCTTTCGCCTTGCCGCGCTTCATCCCGTCGCCACCTATTCCAAGGCCATCAGGAGGTCCTTCCTGGTACTGGCGGTGGCCCCAGTCTGGGCGGTTTCTGCAGCCCTCTTTTTTTCCATCTGGCCATGGAGGATTGCTTCTGCCCACCTCGTCGCACTCGCCCTGCTCGGATCGATCCTCGGCGATCTTTGTGCGCATGGTTTTCACAAGATTCCATTCACCTGCTCGTACCAGCCAGGCAAGGCGAATATACAGTTCGGCTTTTGGGGATTTATCGTGCTGCTTCCTCTCACCTGGATGGCGGGCAACCATGAGTGGAAGGTTCTGCAACACCCAAGCGGCCGCACGATTCTCGTCATTGCGCTCGGGGTGCTAGCGATAGCAGCCCGGTGGCGCACAACAAAGTCGGCTAGATCAGCGGATACGCTGCAATTTGAAGAGATGGACGAGGCCGAAATCCTCACCTTGCAGCTACCTAACGACGCAGTCCTAATACGAAATAAGCTCTAAGCGCGCCCGGGTACCAGGACCAACTCCGGTTCAGAGCCGGTGGCGTCCATACCGGCTGGCACGTAGACGTGATCGTGCACGTACTGGTAGTAGCTCTGCCCGCTCACGCGGTCGATGATCGCGCCCAAGATGAGAAAGCCGTAGTTGCTGTATTCAAAGCGCGTGCCAGGCTCGAAACGGAGAGGGCGCGGTCCAAAGAGCGCAACGAGGTCTTCATGAGTACGCAGAGTCTGCCGATGCGAGTCGAAATCAGGCCCGAAGAAATCGCCGGTACCGCCGGTATGTGTCAGCAGGTGCCGGATCCTGAGGTCATGGAACTCCATGCAAAAGCGGGGGCTGCCGTAGAAGGAGAGGTGGCCGTCGCCGTCGAAGCAGAGGGTCGAGAAGGCGTCGGAGGCGGCGTCCCCGGTCCCGATCTCAGACTTTGCGCGGGCGCACGCTTCAGATTAGGTGCCGTTCGCCAAGGTGGTCTGATCGATGGTGGTGCCTGTGCTGCTCCAAGCGGCGGCATCCGGGATGGGGTCCGTGACGGCGGTGACGAAGTTATGGGCTCACTACACCAAACGTCAAAAATCGTACGCTTAGCCGCGAGGGTACCTCTGCGTCTTCAACTGGCGAGAAATGCGCTTACCGCTACCGACAACGCTGCTTCGCGCCGCAGTAGTTAATGGCGCGCATCCTTCAGCGATCACTAGATCAGTTTGGAGTGGGAGTATCAACCGAATCGACGATTAATGTGTCTACAACTTCTTTTGAGCGCTCTAAGCGAAGGCCGACTTGGTCCCTGAGCGCATTATCCAGGGAAGCAACCAGGATGGATACTTGTTCAGAGCCACTCACGCTGGCCTCCGGCCTGCTACCGCCGTCTAAATCCCAGTGAAGTTCGAAGGTGAACTCACCAGGTAACTGAGTTTCATCCACGACCGCACTGCCAAGGTCCGTAGAGAGCTGGTGCGCGATGGAAGACATCGACACCTCCATGGCTGATAGCTTTCCAGGCTGCGAAAAGAGGCTTCCGGATCCGAGCGGGCTTGTTGCATGTCCTCCAGTTACGCCAGAGGGCGTGCTCTGAAAGCCATGAATAATCGTTCCCTTCTTTGCGACGCGGAGCGCATAAACAGTTGCTAACTTTGCCTCATGATGGGTCCTCAGCTTAAAGCGTTCTTTGAGAAGAGCTTGAAGAAGTAAGCCTCTTTTACTTGAGTTCAAGATCTGATTGCTTAAGGGGTCGTCAGGCTCGATCCGTGCCTCAATATCAAACTTGCTTGAATCTAACCAGCTAGGCCCCCCTTGCAACTGATCAGCTTCGATTCCGTACGCGGCAGCAATGAGCGTTCTTAAAGAAACATTTAGTACGCTCAGCCCATCAGGCACGTAGAAAAACTTGAATGTTGTGGCGTTCGGATCACTCTTTCGGATGCTTGCAGTCGCAAAACTCACTTGTTCGGAGGTGGCGTTGGTGGAAGGGGGCTTTACCTGCTCCGAAGGTGGGCTGGTCGTAACAAGCTGGCCGGAGCACACGGCGAGAGATGCGAATGTAGAGAACAGGAAGGATACCGTGCTTATCCTTGCTCGTATGGATGAATGATCAGCGGAGAAACAGATTAAGCGTCGAACGTACTTTTGCAGGACGGACTCCTCAAAGGGCAGTGTTGACGAACAATTGGACGGCTGAATGAGAGACGTTATCGGGGATGTAACGTCTCTGGGAATTCTTTAACCTAAAGTGGATGCTATTCACCCCAAGCTCGTAGCGGACTTGGACGACTGGACCACAAAAGCAGTCGGACATTGACAATCCGCTCTAGAGCCGATTTTTCGTCAGTGACCCTTGCACAAACGAACGATGCTGTTGAAAACTCGCAGTCGCATCATTCACGAACGATATTGGAAGGTCTTTAGGTTCAAATTATGCTTGCTTGTCGCTCCTGAGGCATCCTGAGGCTTCGTGCTTCTGGGGATCTTAACGGCTAAGCCTTTTTCAACAGCATCGAACGTTTACGCACGTGTTAGAACAGAGACCGAAAGGGCTCTGTTGCATTAACTTTTGAGGCCACAACTAATTGTGGTTCGTAGCTCGTTGTCCACCCTACAGCTTGTGTGTGGGAGAGCGGTTTTCGAGTTAATGCAACAGAGCCGATAGGAGAGCTCGGAAGGGCAGGGAAGCGGTCCGGACCTGGCCCTGCTGCCGGGTCACAAGCCGAAATCTCCAATGACTTATGGCTTAGATAAGCGGGTCGGGTCAAGTGAATACGATTACCAGCGTGGGTCAATGGGGAGTCCTTGGCAGAACTGCAGGTACAGCAACATCGTCCATGAGTAAAGCTGCGCGTACGGCGTGGCGTAAGCCGAATCCTCGATAGCCGTTTGCTGAAGGGCCCTCAGGCGACGTTGCACGTCCCGACGTGGCGCGTTCGGAAGCGCGAGAGCATCCTGCAATGCTCGTACCCTCACCGCTAGAATGCGTCGGCGAAGGGGCTCACGTTGCCATAAATCTTCGTGTGCTTGCAATAGGTGTTCGGTCGACGTCCCTAGATGCCGCTGCCGTTCGCGGAGCCGTTGGACTGTTAGTTCGGCTTCGTCCGCAGACGCACGAAGCAGTACCGCGGTGGCGCCCTTCTCGGCGGCTTGTCGTTGTCGTTCGCGCAGAGCACGGAGCTGTCGCTCAGCGTCAGCGACACCTTGTTCCAAAGCTAGGTTGTCCGGAAACTGCCAGCCCTCGACTATAGCGCTCGCCCTTGCGGCGGCGTTGGAGCCCGGGCCGCTGGCGGTCGCAATGCAGCCCGCGTTGAGCGCTGGCATCGGCTTCGCGCAGCCCTGAAATTCCTGGACATACTGCGTCCGGAATTGTCCCTCGGAGTGGGCGATGTTTGTTCCACGGCCGAGAACGCGCAGCATGCCCCTCCGGCCCACGCCGCTGCACTCTGACAGATTGCCCAGGCTGTGCGCCACGGTTCCTTCTATGGCAGAAGCCGCACGCACTGCACGCAAGACGGCACGGCGAACGCGGGCTATGGCTTTCAACGAAGGCTGGGCTGACTCCCCGACCTCGAAGCTCGCCTACAGCCATGCCCTCGATCACCTGTTCAGCTTCGCGGCCGGCCGGCCTTTGACCCGGGCTCTGCTGCAGGAATGGAAGCCCGGGATGGAGGACCTCGCGCCCTCACCTATAAATGTCCGGCTATCGGCGGTGCGGAAGCTGATCGCCGAAGCTCGACGGAACGGCATGCTAGGGGTGGAGGAGGCGGCCAACCTCACCGACATCCCCAACGTCCGGCAGTAGGGAACCCGTTGGAGAAACTGGCTCACCCGGGAGCAGGCCAAAGAGCTGCTGGCCGTCCCCGATCGCTCGACCCTCAAAGGAAAGCGCGACTATGTCAAACTGGCCCTCCTGGTCGGATGTGCGCTGCGCCGGCAGGAGCTCGCCACCCTCGGCGTCCAAACCATGCAGATGCGGGAGGGCCGCTGGGTCTTGGCCGATCTATTGGGGAAGGGAAGGCGGGTCCGCACGGTTGCGGTTCCGCTCTGCGTCAAGCAAGGGATCAACGCCTGGCAGACCGCGGCTGGGATCGACGAAGGCCGGTTGCTCCGCTCGATCCGGAAAGGCGGCAAGCGGGTGGGCGAAGCGCTGAGCGACTGGGCGGTCTGGGATGTGGTTCAGAAGTCCGCCCACGAGATCGGGATCGAGCGCTTCGGCGCCCATGACCTCCGCCGCACTTGCCCGAAGCTCTGCCGCAAGGCCGGCGGTGACCTCGAACAGATCAAGTTCCTGCTCGGGCACTCGTCCATCCAGACGACCGAGCGGTACCTCGGCTCCGAGCAGGAGATCGCCATCGCGGTCAATGACAACCTGGTCTCTGAAAATCTGGGCCCGTAAAATCAGGCATGTCCGATGACGAGGTTTTCGCGGGCGGTCTCGACGACGGCTTCGGAGAGCTCCTTGAGATTATTGATCGCGACGACGCGCTCCATCTGCGTCAGCAGCCGCCTGAGCGGGCGGAAGTTGCCGCCGGTGACGCGAATGATAGCCCGGACAACCTCTGGCGAAGGCGCCTGGGCAAGGGAGCTCATGCTTCCGCCGGCAGTGCCACGAGGTCGCTCACGCCAGAAGCATACGCCAGATAATGCGAGAGAACTTACGCCAAATAATTAGAGAAACGACAACAGCGAAATCCGGCCCGGAGGTGGCCGAGGTCCAGCTGATCGCCGGTGATCGCGCAGTGGTCCCTCCTGGAGGCGCCTTCTTCTGGTCTGACCCCGGCACAACTGGAGCTACGCCGGATGGTGCTCGACTCCGTGACCTCGCCGCATGCCCGCCGCAACTATAGCAAGGCCCTCCCCCGAAGAGCTCGTACCGCATCAGGACGGCGTGCCGAGGGCCACAACTGTTGCAATGTCGGCGATGTCGGCCGGCTCGAGCAGTCGGCTGAACACAAAGCAGATCTTTGCCGCGATCCTTTGCCTCGCCGTAGATGCCAGTTCACCGCCCATTCGGGACAGTTAGGTGAAGATAAGGCGAGATCTTCAACACGAAAGGTCGAGGTGATTGGCCGGGGTATGGCTTCTGTCGGTACTGTGGCGGCACTATAGCGGTACGATGTTAGCAATATGACGGTACAATAACGGTATTTTGACGGTATTTTGACGGTATAATACCACATGGTGACGGCACTCTCAGGAGGTCCGTTGTCCTTATCACAATGGAGTGTGAGTACATCATGGCAGCCCAAACTATCGTAAGAACCTCGATGAATTTGCCTGAAGAGAGCCTAAACACGTTGAAGGAGCTATCCAGGCAGACCGGTACGTCGATGGTAGAAGTAGTCCGGAGAGCCGTAGCGACGGAGAAGTTTCTGCGGGACACAGCGGCGGAAGGAAGCAAGATTTTGATCAAGGACAAGGGCAGCGACATCATGCGGGAACTGCTGATCAGATGAGCGCTTCGGATGATCTAGCCGCTGCAGGTGACGAGAAGCAGCTGCCAGTTGTAGAACCGCGGGTGGAGGACCTCGGTGATCCATTGCCGGGTCCTGTACCCCCGCCGGACGTAATCGTCTACGATCCTTCGAAAGCCCGAGAGTCGGTGCGCGGGATAATCGCGCTTTCTCTGATCGCGACTCTTGGGGTGACGATCCTGGGCTCGTTTGCGGTGATATGGGTTCACCCGGACAGAAGTAAGGAGTTGCATGACCTTCTGGGACTCGTTCTGGGGCCGTTGGTCGCGTTGGTGGGAGCCGCGACCGGGTATTATTTTGGCTCTCAGGCGAAGGGTTAGAAGCCAGCTACAGGGAGAAGTCGATGCCATTGTCCACAGCGTGCCGGTTGGTGTCGGCTGGGACCGGCTGTCGGAAATCGAGGGTCGAAGTCTGGTCACATCGCGACTGAGCCGCTGGCCCAGAATCTTCCGGACGAGCACCTTGCCTGCTTCGCTGAGAGCTACTGGGCGTCACCTTAAGAAAGGGAATTTACATACGCTAGCGAAGAATGGTCATTGATTCTGAAGAGGTTCGCAGCCAAGGAGGCGAATCGGATGTCCTGAAGAGGACCCTTAGTGGGACGTCATGCGAGATGGTGCTCGTCAGAGGCCTTGCGGGCTGTCGATGCGGTTCAGGTGCAAACCTGCTGGGAAGTAGGCCGACACATCGTGGAGTTCGAACAGGGCGGCTCCAACCGCGCCGAGTACGGAAGCCGCCTCCTACAAACGCTGGCGCGTTCTCTTTCGGCCGAGTTTGGTAGAGGGTTCGACATCTCGAATTTGAGGCATATGCGGTCTTCTATCAGGCCTTCCCAATTCGCGACGCACTGCGTCCTGAATTGAGTTGGACGCACTATCGAACGCTTCTTCGAGTGGATAGCGAGCCGGCCCGCGAATGGTACATGAATGAAGCGGCGAGCCTGGGCTGGACGACCCGCGCTTTAGAAAGGCAAATCAACACCCTCTATTATGAACGGCTCCTGACCAGCTCCGATCGCGCGTCTGTCGAGAAGGAAGCAGACGACCGCATTGCATCTTTGCGAACGCCCCGTGACTTCGTGCGCGATCCAGTCATGTTGGAGTTCCTCGGGCTTCCCGGTGTCGGGAAATTACTCGAAGCCACCTGGAGAGAGCGTTGCTGGATAATCTACAGGCGTTCCTACTGGAGTTGGGCAGAGGCTTTGCTTTTGTAGCCAGACAGTTTCGGATGAGCACCGAATCGAAGGACATCTACATCGACCTTGTCTTTTACAACTACCTGCTCAAGTGTTTCGTGCTCTTCGACCTCAAATCGGGCGAGTTGACCCATCAGGACATCGGGCAAATGGATATGTACGTCCGCATGGTGGACGACCTCAAGCGAGGACCGGACGACAATCCGACTGTCGGCATCATCCTCTGCACACAGAAAGATGCGTCGGTCGTCCGCTATTCCGTTCTCCATGAGAACGGAATAGATCTTCGCCAGCAGGTACAAACTTGTCCTTCCTTCGGAGGAAGAGCTCAGGGCTGAGCTTGATCGAGAACGCAACCAGTTGGCTACGCAAACAAACGCGCGGACGGACGCCTAGCCAGCGAGAGTCACGGAAACAAGTGGATGAGGCACTCGTGATTTTGGCATTCTGATTTGGCCCACTCTGGCGGTTTGTTTTGACCCACCTCTGGGCAGAGCGGACTCTACCCTGTTTCTCAGCGGAACTGAGGAACGGGGTGCGAGTTGGACTGGAGAGCC